>WNFQ01000051.1_pt1 | contig 76017 bp, 73 predicted proteins | sample 5400171 | NCBI WGS metagenome assembly WNFQ01 (sample SAMN13153356, study PRJNA577476) | soil metagenome | isolation source: 20 cm soil under Madrone tree | place: USA:California | collected 2016-06-14
CCGCTCGGGGAGGTGGTGATCTCGCCCGGTGCCTCGAACGACGAGTACGAAGCGAACATGGGCTCCGCCCTCGCGGCGCTCCGGACCCGGATTCCGGGGCTCGGGACAGTCGTCTTCGGAGACTTGTTTCTCGCGGACATTCGCGCCTACCGGGAGCGGATGCTGGCGCGGATCGGCATGCGGGGCCTCTTTCCGCTCTGGTTGCGCGATACCCGAGCACTGGCCCACGACTTCGTCCGCGTGGGGTACCGCGCCGTGCTCGTGTGCGTGGATTCGGCGCAGCTCCCGGGTGCCTTCGCGGGCCGGGACTTCGACGCCGACCTGCTGTCCGACCTGCCCCCCGGGGTCGACCCCTGCGGAGAGAACGGCGAGTTCCACACGTTCGTGTACGCCGGACCGGGCCTGCGTGAGCCGGTGAGCCACGAGCGCGTCCCGGTCGTGGTTCGGGACGGCCGCTTCGTATATTGTGATCTCATGGAGACTACTTCTCAGTGAGACGACTCCTCTTCCTGGCGATCGGCCTCGCGACCGGCTGCAGCGACGCGCTCGAGCAGAAGAGCTCGGCGGGGCAGGTCATCGGCGTGGTCAATGTATCCGACCTGTCGCTTGTTTCCGCCACCGATTTCAGCGTGACGACACGGTCTTGGCCAGGCACAACCGCGAACCCTACTACCATCGCCGGGCGAGGCCGGGCGTTCGTCGTCACCCTCGAGCAGGCCAACGCGGTGGGCGTGAGCCTCCTGGTTACATGCCCCCCCGATCCCGTCGCGCTGTGCGGCCGGCGAGATTACGTGCTGCCCCTCCGTGCCGGGTCGGAACCCGACGGTGTCGCCATCCAGGACGACTCGATCGCGTGGATCGCCAATCGCGCCCTCAACACCGTTACCCGGCTCAACTACTTCACTGGCGACACGACGAGCGTTGCGGTCGGCGTCTTCCCACGAGCGGTCGCGTTAGTCGGCACCCGCGTGTTCGTCGTCAACAGCAATCTCGTGGGTGGTGTCCCGGCCGGGCCGAGCTGGCTTACGTCTTTCGAGTGTTGCGGGGTCCGCACCCCTGATTCGATTCCACTCACCGGGTTGGCCGCCCGCTTTGCCGCCGTGGGGGACGACAGCTTGCTATACGTGGTTGCCGCCGGCAGGTCTGGAACAGCGGATGGCAAGCTCTCCATCGTCGATCCCAAGCGCCGCGCCGAGGTCGCCGTCCTCAACGGGCTGGGTGAGTCACCGGGGGCCGTGGTGTTTCATCCCACTGGGAGCCGTCTGCTGATCGCGTCGTCCAGGGAGGGCATCCTCGAGGTAAACACGTCCATCCGCGCCGTGACGCGCGCGCCTGGCAACGGCATCAATCCAGGTGGCAGCGGCATCAACGGTCTCGCGATCGACCTCCGCGGCCGCGTGTACGCGGTCGGGCCCGGTGGATGCAACGGGCCCGGCACTGTGCATGTTCTGACAGCGCCGCCCGATTACCGCGAGATCCACACCGTGACGGTCGGGATATGTCCGACCACCGCCGCGGTGGCGGCGACTCCCTAGCCATGTCCCTCGTCACCACCCCCGCCGTCGTCCTCCAGACGTACCGCTACAGCGAGACGTCCAAGATCGTGCGGCTCGCCACGCGAGACTTGGGCGTCCAAAGTGCCATCGCCAAGGGTGTACTGCGCCCGAAGAGCCGGTTCGGGGCGGGACTCGAGCTCTTGAGCGAGGGCGTGGCCCAGCTCTACTTCCGCGAGGCGCGCGAACTGCACACCCTCGGCGCCTTCGATCTCGTGAACCTGCGGCGCGACCTGGCCGGTGACGTCGGCCGGTTCGCGGGCGCCGCCGCGCTCGCCGAGGTGATGCTCAAGATGGCGCCCCCGGCACCGCTCCCGGTGGCCTACGACACGCTCATTGCGGCGCTCGATGTCCTCGAGGCCGCGTCCCCCGAACGAGTGGACGCTACCGCCACGCGGGCGATGTGGCGACTCGTCGCAGTGCTAGGCTTCGAGCCGTCGCTTACGGCATGTGTGCGAGACGGCGCGGCGATCGAGCCGGGCGAGGCGCCGGTGTTGTTCAGCGTGGCCGATGGCGGCGTGTGTTGTCTCCGCTGCCTGCAGGCGCCCTCCCCCCGCCAGCCACCCAGCCGGCTGCCGCCCCAGGCGTACCGCGATCTGCTGGCCCTGAACGACCCTCGGGTAGAGCTCCCCGCGCTCGATCCGCCCCATGCCGCGGCTCACCGCCGCCTCGTCGCCCGATTTGTCCGCTACCACCTCGCCGAGGCCGGCTCACTTTCCGCCCTGGACTTCTGGGAGCGTCGCGCGTGGGTACCCCCCCCGGCCACTCGCACTCCGATCCCCTCCGCCGCTTCGTAATCGGCACCGCCGGTCACATCGACCACGGCAAGACGGCCCTGGTGAAGGCCCTCACCGGCGTCGATACCGACCGCTGGGAGGAAGAGAAGCGGCGCGGCATCACCATCGACCTCGGATTCGCGCCCCTCCCGCTGGACGACTCTATCCAGGCGAGCGTGGTCGACGTCCCCGGGCATGAAGGGTTCGTACGCAACATGCTGGCGGGCGCGACCGGCATCGACGTCGCCCTGCTCGTGATCGCGGCCGACGAGGGAATCATGCCGCAGACGGAGGAGCACCTGGCGATCGTGGAGCTGCTCGGCGTGCGCCGGGGCATCCCCGTGATCACCAAGCGCGACCTGGTGGACGCGGAGTGGCTCGACCTGGTGCAGAGCGAGGTGAGCACCCGCCTGGGGGCGAGCCGCGTGCGCTGGGAGGCCGCGGTCGCCACGTCGGTGATGACGGGGCAGGGTCTGGATGAACTGCGCGGTGCCCTGCGGCGCGTCGCGGGGGACCTGGTCGAGCGTCCCGCCGACGACCTGTTTCGGCTGCCGATCGATCGGGTGTTCGCGGTGGCCGGCGCGGGAACCGTGGTAACCGGCTCGACCTGGAGCGGCAGTGTCGCGATCGGCGACGCCGTGCAGCTCCTTCCGCTGGGTCGCGAGGCGCGCGTCCGGTCCATCGAGGTCCACGGACAGAAGGCCGAACGGGCGGTGCCGGGGCGCCGCACGGCGCTGGCCCTCGTGGGGGTGGACAAGAGCGAGTTGGCGCGTGGCCACGTCGCCGTCACGGGGTCCGGCTGGCGGGCCACCACGCTCATCGATGTGGCGGCGGAGCTCCTTCCCACGGCCCGCAAGCCGGTCACCTCCCGCACGCGCGTGCGTGTGCATCTCGGCACGGCCGAGGTCCTGGCCCGCGCGGTGCAAACGCCCGCGATCGCCCCCGGGGAGCGGGGCGTCGCGCGCCTCGTGCTCGAGACCCCTGTGGTGGCGCGCGGCGGAGACAGGTTCGTGCTGCGGTCGTTCTCGCCGGTCACCACCATCGGTGGAGGGGTCGTGCTCGACCCGTTCGCGCCACCGCGCACCCGCCTGCGGCGGCGCCGCCTGGCTGTCGAGCAGGGCCCGGCGGCGCGGCTCGGGGTCCTCGCCGTCGAGGCGGGGCTGACGGGGCTCGCCACCGACAGCCTCGCCGTGCGGCTGGGGGTGTCGCCGGCCCGTGTGACGGCAGTCATCGCGGAGGCGAGGGAGACGGCGCTAACATCGTCGGAGACCGTGGTCGACCGGCAGGCGGTGGTGGCCGAAGCGATCCGGCTGGCGGAGGTGGTCCGGCGTTACCACGAGGAGCATCCGCTCGATCCAGGGATGTCGCTGCAAGCCCTCCGGGCAGCGGTGGGGACGCCGGCGCCTCCGTCCGCCGTGACGGATGCCGTGCTGGAGTTCGCGGTCAAGAGCGGCAAGCTGGAGGTGGTGGGCAGCGTGGCCCGCCGGCCGGGCTGGCGCCCAGCGCTCGACGCGCGGGCCAGCGATGCCGGGGAAAAGCTCGCGCAGCGCCTTGCGGATGCTCGCTGGCAGGTACCCACCGTGGCCGAGCTCGAGCGTGAGTTTCCCGGCTCTCCCGTGCGCGCGCTCCTGTCACACTTCGCCCGCACCGGCACCGCGGAGCCGATCGACGCCGAGCGCTACGCGGCCAAGGGTGCGCTGGCCGAGTTCCGCGCCGCCCTCGAGGCCGCGCTCGTCGAACTCGGCTCGGCCACCCCGGCGGTGTTGCGGGACCGCCTCGGGCTCACGCGCAAGTACTTGATTCCGCTGCTCGAATGGGCGGATCGGCGGGGGGTGACGCGCCGGGCGGGCGATGCCCGGGTGCTGGCGAGGTTGACAGCCGGGAAAGACGGCTCGTAGGTTTGGAGCAGCGCCCTGGAAGCACGAGTATAACTCAGCACAAGGAGAGCCGTCCCAAGGTCACGTCTCGTTCGCAATGAGGAGCGGTGCATGAAGCAGTACGCCTGGGCAATGCTGGGGCTCGGGCTTTGGGTAGCGGGGGTGGAAGGGGGAACGCGGTGGGTATCGGGCCAGACCCCGCCTCCCACGATCGGGCCACAGCAAAATCGCTTTAACCCGGCGACCACGATCCCGTTCAAGGTCAGCGGGGAGTTGTTCCTAAAGGGTCACCGGCCGGTGGTGTCCCTGCGGATCTACAACGTGCTCGCGCAGCTCGTGGCGATCCCGATTCTCCGGGGCTCGGGCAAGGCACTCGATAGCCTTGCGCTCAGTTGCCCCACCACGATGGGCTGTGCGTATAGCGCGTACTGGGACGGTTACGTCGGCAATACGGGGAAGCAGGCGATGTCCGGGGTGTACATCTACCAGCTCGTCATCGACGGCAAGAGAGTCACGCGCAAAATAGTCGTCAAGTAACGGCAAAGAGACGTACCACGGAGGCGTAGCACGGCAGCGCGAATGCGCGCATTCGTGCTACGCCTTTGTGTTACAATTCTGTGCTACGGTCTCGTGCTACGTCTTTATCGGTGTCTGCCAAAACGGCACTTTTGCCCGGCACAGACGTTGCTCCCGGGGTCGGCGACTATCCCAAGACAGCCATGATTAGACCCGAACGTTTGACCGTCAAGGCGGCCGAAGCCCTCCAGCAGGCCAGCGCGCTGGCCCGCGCGCGCGGCAATCCTGTCATCAACGACGCCCATCTGTTCCTCGCTCTGCTGTCGCAGGACGATGGCATCGTCGTTCCCCTGCTCCAGAAGACCGGGCTCAACGTCGCCCAGCTCAGCGCTGAGACGGAACGGGAGATCGACCGCTTCCCGAGGCAATCGGGCACGGCGGCCGAGCCCACGCTGTCGCGCGAGGTATCACGAGTCCTGGACCGCGCCGACGAGGAGGCCAAGGCGCTGGGCGACGCGTACGTGTCGACCGAGCATCTGCTGCTCGCTCTGCTGGAAGAGAAGGGCACGACCGCCAAGCAGCTCCTCGCCGCCGCGGGCGTGGATCGCGGCGATCTCATGGCGGCGCTCGAGGGGGTGCGCGGCTCACACCGCGTGACCGACCAGGAGCCCGAGCAGAAGTATCAGGCGCTCGAGCGATACACCCGCGACCTCACCGAGTTGGCCCGCAAGGGCAAGATCGACCCGGTGATCGGGCGGGACGAGGAGATCCGCCGCGTGATGCAGGTGCTGTCGCGCCGTACCAAGAACAACCCCGTCCTGATTGGCGAGCCGGGGGTCGGCAAAACGGCGATCGCCGAAGGGCTCGCCCAGCGCATCGTGAACGGGGACGTTCCCGAGTCGCTGCGCAACAAGCATCTGGTGGCCCTCGACCTGGGTGCGCTGATCGCCGGGACTAAGTATCGCGGCGAATTCGAGGACCGGCTCAAGGCCGTGCTCAAGGAGATCACGAGCGCGGAGGGCAAGTACATGGTCTTCATCGACGAGCTGCATACGCTGGTGGGCGCCGGCGCGGCCGAAGGGGCGATGGATGCCTCCAACATGCTGAAGCCCGCACTGGCGCGCGGCGAGCTGCACGTGGTGGGTGCCACCACGCTCGACGAATACCGCAAGCACATCGAGAAGGACCCCGCGCTCGAGCGGCGCTTCCAGCCCGTGTACGTGGGCGAGCCGTCGGTCGAGGACACGATCGCCATTCTGCGCGGTCTCAAGGAGCGCTACGAGGTCCACCACGGCGTACGCATCACGGATAACGCGCTGGTCGCCGCGGCGACGCTGTCGCATCGCTACATCGGCGACCGCTTCCTCCCCGACAAGGCAATCGACCTGGTGGACGAGGCGGCGAGCAAGCTGCGGATCGAGATCGACTCGCTGCCGCAGGAGATCGACGAGGTCGAGCGCAGGATCGTGCAGCACGAGATCGAGCTGGCAGCGCTCGCCAAGGAGAAGGACAAGGCCTCGAAGGAGCGGCGGGCGAAGGTCGAGCAGGAGCTCGCCGAGCTGCGCGAGCGCTCCAAGGTGATGAAGGCGCAGTGGCAGGCGGAGAAGGACGCGATCACGGGGCTGCAGGGCAAGAAGGCGCAGCTCGAGCAGCTCCGCGCGGAGGCCGAGCAGGCGACGCGTCGCGGCGACCTGCAGAAGGCCGCCGAGATCAGCTACGGCCGGATCCCGGCGCTCGAGCGGGAGATTGCCGAGGCGGAGAAGCGCCTGGCCCAGATCCAGAAGAAGGGCAAGTACCTGAAAGAGGAAGTCGACGCCGAAGACATCGCCGAGATCGTCGCCAAGTGGACGGGGATCCCGGTCACGAAGATGCTCGAGTCGGAGCGCGAGCGGCTCACGCGGCTCGAGGCGGAGCTCGAGCGGCGCGTGGTCGGGCAACCGGAGGCGCTCGCCGCCGTCGCCAACGCGGTGCGCCGGGCGCGCGCGGGGCTGCAGGATCCCAACCGGCCGACCGGGTCGTTCATCTTCCTCGGCCCCACGGGCGTGGGGAAGACGGAGACCGCCCGCGCGCTCGCGGAGTTCCTGTTCGACGATGAAAAGGCGCTCGTACGGCTCGACATGTCCGAGTACATGGAGAAGCACGCCGTCGCGCGCATGATCGGCGCTCCCCCCGGGTACGTGGGCTACGAGGAGGGCGGCCAGCTGACGGAGGCGATCCGCCGGCGCCCCTACTCGGTGGTGCTGTTCGACGAGATCGAGAAGGCGCACCCCGACGTGTTCAACGTGCTGCTCCAGATCCTCGACGATGGGCGGCTCACCGATTCGCAGGGTCGCACGGTCGATTTTAGGAACACCGTACTGATCATGACCTCGAACATCGGGTCGCAGTACATCCTCGAGATGGGCACGCAGAACTGGGAGCAGGTGGAGACCAAGGTGCTTGAGCTGTTGCGCCAGACGTTCCGGCCCGAGTTCCTGAACCGGGTGGACGACGTGATCATTTTCCGTCCGCTCTCGAGCCAGGATATCGCGAAGATCGTGGACCTCCAGATCAAGCGCGTCGAGCGGCTCATGGCCGAGCGCAAGCTCCGTCTCGAGGTGACGCCCGCCGCCAAGCAGCTGATCGTGGCGGAAGGCTACGATCCCGTCTACGGGGCGCGGCCCTTGAAGCGGGCCATCCAGCGCCTGGTGCAGAACCCGCTCGCCATGGCCGTGCTCGAAGGGCAGTACACGGAAGGCGACACGGTCCGGGTGGACCGGGCGAAAGACGGAAACCATCTGGTGTTCGAGCGGATCCCTGCCGGCGCGGCGGCCGAGCCGGCGCGTGCCTAACGGCGGGGAGCGGGGAGCGGGGAGCCGTACCAGACGGTCCCCGCCCATTGCTCCGCACGACATCGCAGGCATGGCCGCGGCACTGGAGGAGGCGCGCCGCGCGGCGTCCATCGGCGAAGTGCCGGTGGGCGCCGCGGTGCTTCGGGAGGGTACGGTCGTCGTCCGCGCCCACAACGAGACCGTCGGCCGGCGCGATCCGACGGCCCACGCCGAGCTGCTCGCCGTGCAGCAAGCGCTCGCCCTCCTGCAAATCGATCGCCTCAACGACTACACGTTGTACGTGACCCTCGAGCCCTGCGCCCAGTGCGCGGGGGCGATCGTCCTCACGAAGGTGGGGCGCGTGGTGTTCGGCGCGTACGACCCGAAGGCGGGCATGGCCGGCAGCGTGGGGGACGTGCTCCGGCACCCCCGGTTGAATCATCGGGTGGAGGTGATCGGAGGGGTGGAGGAGGAGGAGTGCGGCCGACTGCTGCAGGATTTTTTCCGCGACAGGCGCTAACGCGTCCCGAGCTCTCAGATCACGCTTCCCAGCGCCTGCATCGCGTCCCCGAGCTGCGCATCCGACAAATACGGGGCGGGACCAAATCGCAGGACGTCCGCTCGATAGTCGGTCCAGACGGCCCGCTGCCGCAGGCGGCGAGACAGCTCGGCCGCCCCAGATGACCGGAGCGCGAGGAACCCCCCGACCTCGGATAGCGTGACGCCCCTGTCTCGCGTGATGACGCGTGGGTCTGCGTCGAGGGCGTCGAACGCGCGTGCCAGGACGTCCACCTGGTGCTGGCTGACGCTCCGCAGGAGCTCCGGCGTGAGCGCCTGCTCTTCGAAGAAGTCGAACACCCGGGCAGCGCGATAATGACTCGTCGGATCATACGTGGCGCCGGCGAACCGAGCCGTCCCCGGGCCGTACGCGACGGGAGCCGCCGGCTCGCCTGTGGCGAGCATCTCGAACTCGCTGAACCAACCGGTGATCACCGGCCGCAGCGTGCAGTCCGCCGGGACGCGGAGAAAACAGTTGCCCTCGCCCAGTTGGCAGTACTTGTAGCCCCCACCGACGACGAACGCTCCGGCGAGCTGCTCCTTGCGAAGCGAGAACGGCACGACGTTGAGCGCGTGGTAGGCGTCCACCAACAGCTCCGCACCAGCCTGCTGGCAGGCGTCGAGTACCTGGCCGAGGCGAGGGACAATGTGGGCGTTCCCGTACAGGACCGCCGAAACGAGCACCGCCGCGGTGCGACCGTCGGCGGTCTGGGCAAGCCGCTCGGCGAGCGTGGCCGCCGGCAAGGCGGGGACTCTCACCACGCTGATCCCTTCCTCGGCCAGACGGTCGAGCTGGCGGCGGATGGTGTGAAACTCTCCGGTCGTCGTGACGAGGCGGGGTCGTCGGCCGAGGGGCAGGGCGGAGAGCCAGCGTACGACCAGCTCGTGCGTGCTCGTTCCCAGCGCGATGGCGCCGTCCGAGTCGTCGAGCAGCCCCGCAAAGCCGCGTCGGACCCGATCCGCCACGGCGAACGCGTGCTCCCACTTGTCGTCCGCGTACTCGGCTGCGTCGAGCCAGGCACGTTGCTGGGCCTCGAGGCCGACGTCCGGCCAGGCCTGATGGGAGTGGCCGGTCAGCAGCAATCGCTCTGCGACTCGAAAGCGACGGTAATGCGGCGCGAGGGCGTTCGGGCTCGCGTACAGCCCCTCCGGCGTCACCTCGTCACAACTCCGTGCGGATCGCCCAGAGGTCAGGGAAGGCGGGCTTGTTGAGCGTCGTCTCGAGATATTCAGCCCCGGCGGATCCGCCGGTGCCCGGCTTCGTGCCGATGGTGCGCTGCACCATCTTCACGTGCCGATAACGCCACTCCATGATCCCCTCGTCCAGGTCCACCAGCCGCTCGCACACCGACGCCACGGCGGGGTTCGTGCGGTAGACCGTGATCAGGACCTGCTGCATCTCGCGCGACGGTTCGGGCGGCCGCGTCACGTCTCGCCCGAGCAGCGATGCCGGCACGGGGTACTGGTTCCGCGCGAGATACGCGAGGAAGGCGTCCCACAGCGTCGGCTCGCGGTACCTGGCCGCGAGCCGGCGCCGGCCCTCGCTTCCTTCGGGGTAGCGCGCGACGGCTGCGGGGTTCTTCGTGCCGAGGACGAATTCGAGCTCCCGGAACTGGAACGACTGGAACCCGCTCCCCGACTCGAGCCGGTCCCGGAACGACAGGAACTCGAGCGGCGTCATGGTCTCGAGGACGTCGATCTGTGCGACCATCACCTTGAGCACGGTGAGAATCCGCTTCAGGGTGTGCAGCGCGCGCGGCGTGTCGTTGTCGCGCAGCAACTTCTCGAGATAGCCGAGCTCGTGGAGCATCTCCTTGAACCACAGCTCGTACACCTGATGGATGACGATGAACAGCATCTCGTCGTGCTCGGGGCCCGCGGAGCGCGGCTGCTGCAGGGCCAAGAGCTCATCGAGCTTCAAATAGCTGGAATAACTCACCGTCATCGGGCAACCCTCACGTGAACCGCGGCTTGTAGGTGTCGAGCGTCGAATACTGGGCTGGCCAGGGCAGGGTGAAGCCCATCTCGTGAGCGGCGTGGCGGGTCCAGTAGGGATCCCACAGATGCGCACGCGCCAGGACGCAGAGATCGGCGCGCCCCGCGGCCAGGATCGTGTTCACGTCGGTGTAGGACGAGATGTTACCTACCGCCATGGTCGGGATCTGCGCCTCGTGCCGCACGCGGTCGGCGAACGGTGTCTGAAACTGGCGCCCGTAGACGGGTTTCGCATCGGGCACCGTCTGGCCCGCCGACACGTCCACGATGTCGCAGCCGTGCGCCCGGAGGAGCCGGGCGATCGCGACCGCGTCGGCGGGTTCCGTGCCACCCGGGACCCAGTCCACGGCCGAGATGCGCACCGCGATCGGCTTGAGCTCCGGCCACACCGCGCGCACCGCGTCGAACACTTCCAGGGGAAACCGCATCCGGTTTCCGAGCGATCCGCCGTACTCGTCTCGACGGTGGTTGGTGAGCGGCGAGATGAAGCTTGCCAGGAGATACCCGTGCGCGAAGTGGATCTCGAGGATGTCGAAGCCCGCCTGCTCCGCCATGCGCGCGGCCCGCACGAAGTCAGCTCGCACGGCGTCCATGTCCTGTCGGTCCATCGCTCGGGGGACTTGGCTGTGGGGGAAGTAGGGGATGGGGGAGGCGGCGATGATCTGCCAATTGTCCTGCGGGAGCGGCTCGTCCATCCCATCCCAGGCGAGGCGAGTCGAGCCTTTGCGACCCGCGTGGCCGAGCTGCAGGCCGATCTTGGCGTAGCTGTGGGCGTGCACGAAGTCCACGATCCGCTTCCAGGCAGACACGTGCTCCGGCTTGTACATGCCGGTGCAACCCGGCGAGATCCGCCCCTCCGGCGACACATCGGTCATCTCGGTGAACACGAGCCCCGCGCCGCCCATCGCTCTCGCCCCGAGGTGGACCAGGTGCCAATCATTGGGCGTGCCGTCCACGGCGCAGTACTGGCACATCGGGGACACGACCACCCGGTTCAGGAGCAGCACGTCCCGTAACCGGAACGGCGTGAACAGCGGCGGTGGGGGAGGGTTGGTGGCCAGGTCCACGCCGCTCTGCTCGGCGGTCCGCGCGGCGAACCAGCGGTCCACTTCCCCGACGAACTTGGGATCGCGGACCTGCAAGTTGTCATGCGTGATTCGCAAGCTTCGGGTGAGCAGGTTGAAGCCGAACTGGACCGGCACGAGATCCATGTAGCGCTCGGTGTCCTCGAACCACTGTAGACTGACCTGCGCGGCGCGCTGCAGGCTCTCGACCACCGGTCGCCGCTCCGCCTCGTACGCCGCCAGCGCGGCAGGGACGTCGTGCGCGGGGCCGCGGGTGAGCGCGCGGGCCAGGGCGAGGCCGTCCTCCATGGCGAGCTTCGTGCCCGATCCCACGGAAAAGTGCGCGGTGTGAGCCGCGTCGCCCAACAGCACTACGTTCCGGTGGTGCCAACGGTCGTTCCGCAGCGTTCCGAAAGTACGCCAGAGGGAGCGGTTCTTGAGTAGCCGGTGGCCTTGGAGCTCCTCCCGGAACAACGCCTGGCAGAACGCGAGCGTCGCGTCCTCGTCGGCGCGGTCCATCCCCGCCGCCCGCCACGTCGCTTCCGTGGCTTCGACGATGAACGTCGAGCCCCCTGGCTCGTATTGGTAGGCGTGGACTCGCCACAGGCCGTGCTGGTCGCGCTTGAAGTAGAACGTGAACGCGGGGAAGGGGCGGGTCGTACCGAGCCACACGTAGCGATTCGGGCGCCAGTCCACCGTCGGCCGGAACCGATCGGCGAACTGTCCGCGCACGACGCTGTTGAAGCCGTCGGCGGCGACCACGAGGTCGGCTCCCAAGAAAGCGCCGGCATCCGCGACCTCCCTGCCGACCTCGAGGCACACGCCTAGCGCTTCGGCGCGGCGCCGCAGGATCGCGAGCAGCGCGCGGCGCGACAACCCGCTGAACCCGTGACCGCTAGAGGTGACCACGGTGCCGTTGAAGTGGACGTCGATGTTGTCCCAATGATGAAACTGCCGGACCATCTCGTCGTGGGTCTCGCGATCCGCTTCCGCGAGGTTGTCCTGGGTGGCGTCGGAGAAGACGACGCCGAACCCGAACGTGGCCTCGAGCGGGTTCCGCTCGATCACCGTGACGTGGTGCGACGGATCCGCTTGCTTCATCTGGAGGGCGAAGTAAAGTCCAGCCGGCCCGCCGCCCACCACGACGATCCTCATGCCGCGCCCCCCGCCTGCTTCAAAAGCTGCCCCGCCACGATGAGGTGTTGGATCTCCGTCGTGCCCTCATAGATCCGCAACGCCCGGACTGCGCGGTACAGCCGGTCCACGGGGTGGGACGCGAGCACGCCGCGGCCCCCGAGGATCTGCACGGCGTCGTCCACGATCCGCTGGGCGGCCTCCGTCGCGAACGCTTTGGCCATCGCGGCCTCGAGGGTCACCCGCTCAGCGCCGCGGTCTTTCTCCCAGGCCGCGCGGTAGGTGAGGAGGCGGGCGGCGGTGAGATCCGTCGCCATCCGGGCGAGCTTCTCCTGGATCAGCTGGAACTCGCTGAGCGTGCGTCCGAACTGTCGGCGCCGGGTGGCGTGCGCCACGGCCTCCTGCAACGCCCGCGCCGCCATGCCGCACGCGGCCGCCGCGACCGTGGCCCGGAGCCGGTCGAGCGTGGCTAAGGCGAGCTTGAACCCCTCTCCGTCGGCGCCCAGCCGGCTCGAGGCCGGGACCCGGCAGTCGTCGAACGCGATCTCGCCGAGGGGATGCGGTGCCGAGAGCACGAGGGGACGCACGAACCTGAGGCCCGGCGTGTCGGCGGCCACCACGAACGCCGAGATCCCCTGGTTGCCTAGCGCCGGGTCGGTGGAGGCGAACACGGTGTAGAAGTCCGCGATACCGGCGTTCGAGATGAAGGTCTTGGTGCCGGAGAGGACGTAGCCGGCGCCGTCACGCCGCGCGGTCGTCGCGATCGCGGCCGCGTCCGAGCCGGCCTCCGGCTCAGTCAGCGCGAAGGACGCCATGGCCCGGCCCGCGAGCACCGCCGGCACCCAGCGGTCCTGGAGCTCGCGGTCGCCGGCAAGAAGGATGGGTACGGTGCCGAGGGCTTGCAGCGCGAACACCGCGTCGGCGAGCGGCGATGCGGCGGCCAGCGCCTCGCGCACCAGGCAGGCCGCGCGCAGGTCGAGGTTCCCGATCGGCGCGAACCATCCCGCCTGGCCGAGCCGCGCCAGCAGCTCACGCGCCTGGACCCGTGCGGCAGCGTCGTCAGCGGGCTCGGGCAAGGGCGCGACCTCGCGCGCCGCGTAGTCCGCGGCCCGCGCCGCCAGGGCGACGTGGGACTCAGCCAGGAAGGCGCGGACGGTGGTCGGATCGGGCACGGTCAGACGAACCTGGGCTCGCGCTTCGCCTTAAAAGCCTCGTAGGCTGCCCGGAAGTTGGGGCTCCGCATGCACTCCGCCTGGGCCTGCGCCTCGGCCTCGAGCGCGGTGACGAGATCCATGTGCGCTTCGCGGTTGAGCGCGTCCTTCGTTATCCCGAGCGCGACCGACGGTCCGCGGGCCACCCGCTCGGCGAAGCCGCGGGCCTCCCCCATCACGTTGGCCTGCGCCACCACCCGGTTGTACAGGCCGATGCGGAGCGCCGTCTGGGCATCGATGAATTCGCCCGTCATGAGCAGCTCGGCCGCGTGACCGAGCCCGACGATCCGGGGCAAGAGCCAAGCGGCCCCCATATCGGCACCCGACAGGCCGACCTTCGTGAACAGGAACGCGATCTTCGCCGACTCGGCGGCGATGCGCACATCGCACGCCGCTGCGATAACGGCGCCCGCGCCCGCTACAGTCCCGTTCAAGGCACCGACGACCGGGCGCCGGCACTGCCGCATCGCGAGGATCAGGTCGCACGTGAGCCGGGTGAACTCGAGCAGCCCCGCGTCGTCGCGTGCGAACAGCGCTCCGATGATGTCCTCTACGTCGCCGCCCGAGCAGAAAGCCCGCCCGGCTCCCGTGATGATCACCGCCCGTACGCCGGGTTCATCGTCGAGCGTGCGGAAGGCATCGCGCAGCTCGCGGTACACGTCGAACGTCAGGGCATTGAGCCGATCCGGACGGTTGAGCGTGATCGTAGCGACGCCGTGGTGCGGGTCGTGCTGGTAGAGAAAGGACTGAGGCGCAAGCGGCATGCGGTAGTCTCCGGATGTCGGTCAGGGCAGCACGGCGGTCGCTTCGATTTCCACGACGGCGTTCGCGTCCACGAGCCCCCGCACTTCCAGGAGCGTCATCGCGGGGTAGTGCCGTCCCATGAGGCGACGATGCACCTCGCCGAGTGGCTTCAAGGTCGCGAGGTAAGTCTGGCGGTCGGTGATATAGACCGTCAGGCGGCCGATGTCCTCGGGCCCGCCCCCGGCCGCGCGCACGACCTCCAGCACCCGCTCGAGCGCGCCCGCCCACTGCTCGACGAGCCCGGCCCGCTCGGGGGCGGTCTGCCCGGCCACGAACAGGACCCGCCCCCCGGCAGGGGCGAGCAAGCCGTGATTCCAGCCGCTCGGGCGACCGAGCGGGTCGGGATTGACGATGCGGAAGGTCATCGGTGCGAGCCTGCCTCGGTGATCACGACGGCCTCCCCGTTGGTCTCACGCGCGGCGCCCTGGCACAGCGCCAGCACCGCGCGCGCCACCGCTTCAGGCGGAATCAGTCGACGCTGGCCCGACGTGTCGAGCGCCGCACGCAGGGCGGCCTCGGGCGCCATCCCTGTCTTCGCCGCGATGCGGCTGACCGACTGCCGCGTCATGTCCGTGTCGACGTATCCGGGGCAGATCGCGTTGACGGTCACACCCGTGCCCGCGACCTCTGCGGCAACCGAGCGTGTGAAGCCGACGACCGCGTGCTTCGATGCGCTGTAAGCGGTGATGTACTTGCCTCCGCTGAGGCCTGCCACCGACGCGATGTTCACCACGCGCCCCCAGCCCCGCGCGAGCATTCCCGGGAGGAAGGCCTGGGTGCACAGGAACGGGCCGGTGGCGTTCACCGTCAGGAGCCGGTTCCAGTCCTCCAGCGTGGTCTTCTGCACCGGAGCCGAGTGGCTGATGCCGGCGTTGTTCACGAGGATGTCCACGTGGCCGAGCCGGCTCTCCGCCTCGCGGGCGAGGGTGCGTACGCCTTCCGGGTCGGCGACGTCGCACGCGACGGCCCACGCCCGCCGTCCGGCCGCGCCGAGTTCCGCGGCGACGGCCTGAAGGCGGTCCGGGGCCCGGGCCGCCACGACAACGGCCGCGCCCGCCTCGGCGAGCGCGCGGGCCACGGCCAGCCCGATCCCCCGGCTGCCGCCCGTGACGACGGCGCCCCGTCCTGCGAGAGTCACCGGCCGAGCTCCGCGAGCACCGCTTCTTCGAGGATCGCGCCCAGCACTTCGATCGTACGCACGCCCTCGTCCGCTCGAGCCTCTGCCGGGGACCCGAAGTACGCGCGGGGCCCGCCGGCCTGCTCGAAGCTCGTTTGCCCGGCGCGGATCGCCCCGCTGAGCGAGCGCGGGTTGGCCGGTAAGGAGCGGCGCAAGGCCTCACGTACTAACTCGGGACGTGCCGCCAGCACGATCGAGCTCTCATACTGGCCCGCGTGGCAGGCACCGCTGCGGAACTCGTCCGTGAGCCGGACGGCCCAGGGTCTTTTCGTGACGTCGGGAAACACGATCCGCGCGCCGTCCTCGTGCCGAATTTGCGTCACCGCGGCTTCGATCGCCCCCAGATGAGCGGGGTCCAAGTGCGCGTTGGCGACCGCGAGGAGGGAAAGGCCGTGCCGCGTCAGGCTGCGCGCCAGGTCGACGAGCAGCGCGGTCACCGTGGCCGGCCGCAGCGACACGGTCCCCGGAAACCCGGCGGCGAACTCGGCGGCGGTATAGGCAATGGCCGGGAGCAGCACGGCCTCGTGGCCGCGGGCGGCGAGCCGCGCCGCCGCGGCGCGGGCCATCGCCTCGGCGATGATCACATCGGTCGCGAGGGGGAGATGGGGCCCGTGCGCCTCGACGGCGCCGACGGGCACGATCGCCACCGTCTTCGTCCGGTCGAGGTCGCGAACCTCCTCCCAGGTCAGGTGCGCGAGGTCGAGGACTGCCATGGGTGGCTGTATCGTACCGGGCCCGACGGTTGACCGCCAGCCGTCCACGGCCGATATCTGTCAGGATGAGCTTCCAGCCGCCTGAGCAGTTCAACATCGCCGACTACTTCCTCGACGCCCGCGTGCGTGAAGGGAAGGGCGATCGGCCTGCCGTGCGCACCGACGCGGGCACGTTCACCTACCGGGACATGCAGGCACTGGCGAATCGGTTCGGCCACGCACTCACCGATGTCGGCGTCGAGCCCGAGCAGCGCGTCATGCTCGCGCTTCCCGACGGGCCGGGGTTCGTGGGAGCGCTGTTCGGGACGCTCAAGATCGGCGCGGTCGTCGTCATGGTGAACCCGCAGCTCAAGCCCGACGCCATTGAGTACTTCTATAGCTACACCCGCGCGCGGGTCGTGGTGACCCATCGGGACACGGTCGCCGCGTTCCGCAATGCGGCGCGCACCGCGCGTCACTTGAAAACGATCCTCGTCGTCGGTGAGGACGAATTCGATCTGCGGCTCGCGCGCGCCCCCGCCGCGCTCGACGCGTTCCCCACCCACCGCGACGACGCCGCGATCTGGCTGTTCTCGGGCGGCACCACGGGGCAGCCGAAGGCCGTGGTGCAGACCCACACGTCGTTCGCGAATACCACTGAGTGTTATGCTAAGGGCACGATCGGTTACACCGAGCGCGACGTCACCCTCAGCGTGCCTAAGCTCTATTTCGGCTATGCGACCGGGTCGAACCTGTTGTTTCCGTTCTCCGTCGGTGCCGCCACGGCGCTGTTTCCCGAGGCCGCGACTGCCGAGCTGCTGTTCGAGAAGATCGCCCGCTTCCGGCCGACGATCCTCATTAACGTCCCCACGATGATCAACCAGATGGTGAGCCACCCGACGGCCTCGGAGCAGGATCTGTCGTGCGTGCGGCTCGCGACCTCGGCGGGCGAAGCGCTTCCGGTGGAGCTGTATCACCGCTGGAAGCAGACCTTCGGCGTCGAGCTGCTGGACGGTCTCGGCACGGCGGAGATGTGGCACATCTTCATCTCGAATCGTCCAGGACACGTGCGCCCAGGGACGCTCGGGACCGTTGTGCCGGGGTTCGAGGTCAAGGTGTGCGATGACGCGGGGCGCGAGCTGCCCGACGGCGAAGTGGGTGCCCTGCGGGTGCGCGGCGCCTCGCGCGCGATCGGCTACTGGCAGCAGATGGAGAAGACGAAGCAGGGATTTCTGGGCGAGTGGTACGTCTCGGGCGATATGGTCCGGCGCGACGTCGATGGCTATTTCACCTACTGCGGCCGGGCCGACGACCTGCTCAAGGTATCGGGCAAGTGGCTGGCGCCGCAGGAAGTGGAGAACTGTCTGCTGGAGCATCCGGCAGTGCAGGAGGTCGCGGTGGTCGGTGTTGTCGGGGAGCACGGGCTCGTCAAGCCGCACGCCTTCGTGGTCGCGAGGGAGCGCCACGAGGGGCTGGCCGAAGAGCTGCAAACGTTCGTGCGGGGCCGGCTCGAACCGTACAAGTATCCGCGGGAGGTGACCTTTCTTGAGGCGCTGCCGCGAACCCACCTCGGAAAGGTGGATCGCGCGCGGCTGCGCAAGTCCACGGCGCGGTTCGAGCCGCTCTAGGTGCCGCAAACCCGCCCCACGCTGCCGCAAAAACGCCCTAGCGTGTTCCATCCGGGCACGTTACGGTAGGAAACGCCCCAGCGGGCGCGAGCTCCCATTTCGTCGGCCCTACTCAGGAGGTGCGTATGTCGAGCGCAACGAGAGTAGCGTGCGGGCTAGTCCTCGCCTCCTGCGTCGCGACGGCCATGGCCGCGGCTCAGGGCGCCAGCGCGCAGTTCGGCGTCGGCGCGAGTCTTACAATCCCCGTTGGTGATTTTCACTCGGACGCCAATGGGGATGGTTTCAAGGCAGGGTGGCAGGGGATCGCGCTGGTCGAGGTGCGGCCGCGAGGAAGTCCGCTCGGGTTCCGGGTGGACGGGACGTACGGCGAGAACAGGAGCAACGATCAGCTCAATGCCGATCTCACCGCCGCCGTCGGCGCACCGACGACCGCCAAAATCAAGCTGCTGGGCGGAACCGCGGACGTGACGTACCACTTCCGGCGGTCGTCGGGAGGGGTGGCGGGCTACGTGGTCGGCGGCCTCGGTGTCTACAACGTGAAGCTCGCGGTCACGTCCGGGGGCGTCACCGCCGACTCGTCCGAGACCAAGATCGCCTGGAACGTAGGGATGGGTTTGACCTACGCGGTAGGCGGTGCCGCGCTGTTCTTCGAGGCGCGGTATGTGGACGTGGCGAAGTCGTTCGACGCGGCGAAGACGCCGTTCATCCCGATCACCGCGGGCGTCCGGTTCGGCGGCAAGTAGACCGCGCGCGGCGCGAAACGAGGACGGCCAGCCTGAGGCTGGCCGTCCGGGATGTCGAGGCTATTTCGCCCGCTGCTCGAGCTTGGCGATGAGCTTCTCAATCTCGAGCCGCACTCGTTTCAGAGCGGGGAGGAGCTTCGGCTCTAGCTCGCGCTCGAGCTCCTTGCCTTCCTTGAGGAAGTCCTTCATCAGGTCGCGAAACCGATCCGCCAGCTCCCGCCACGAGGGAATGGCGCTGACCTCCGGGGTGTCACCGGGCTCGCGCTTCTTCGGCAACGTGTTCATACCTCGCTCCTCGCATTCAAGGGTCGTTCCAAGAGACTCCTAGTATACGCCCGAGAGCGGGGTGGGGGTTTCGCGGCAGCGCCGCCCGTAGCGAAACCGGCACGGTCTTTGTATTTACTACGCGTCTAATGCGTCTGTGCGTCTAGTAGTTCGGGATAGGTGGCCGAGCGGCTGAAGGCACGCGCCTGGAGAGCGCGTAAACGGGTAACCGTTTCGTGGGTTCGAATCCCACCCTATCCGTGTGAAGCTAGGTAACAGAGGACAGGAGCAGACGCACAGACGCATAGGGGAGAACAGGGGAGAGCGAACAGATACGCCTACCTGTCGCCTGTTTACTGTTCACCTCTGCTGCGTCTGTGCGTCTGTTACCGTATCCTGTTTTCTAGCCTTTAGTGGACAGGTGCGTGAGCGGTTGAAACGGCCGGTCTCGAAAACCGGTGTGCCCGCAAGGGTACCGTGGGTTCGAATCCCACCCTGTCCGTAGCTCCGAAACCGGCCGGTGCCGCTCAGTGCCCTCCTGGTGAGAGAGCCAGCCCGGCTGACAGGACGAGATCGTTTTGGAGCGGCGATCTGTAACCCGTCAGACGCATGATGTGTCCGCAGACGCCCGTGTAGCCGCCCCTGTCGCACCCTGGCTCTGCGCTGAGATCCGGCTTGAACACGTAGTCCTCAGCGTCGAAGCGCAGCGTCAGCCGAGACCCGTACAACTTGATCGCCAACCCGCCGGTCGCTACTCCCGCCAGCGCGGTGGCTCCGCCGGTGTGGATCCAGGCCCGACCACCATGGGCGACCAGACCGAGGCCTGCGCCCAGGCGGAGCAACACCGGTCCGCCGAGCACCACGGGCAGGAGGACTCTGTTGCTCGTCATGAACACGTGAGCGGCATTACAGCATTCGTATGTCGCCCCCGAATTCACGCTGCTCGGTGCATACCCGAACGTGCTTTCGATACTTAAGCCGCTCGGGAGCCACACGGTGAGGCGGGCGCCCAGGGCGAACGTCGCTTGCTGGGTCACCGGTGCTATGGCAAAGGAATCGCCGCTCACCATGCTCGCCGTCGGCACATAGACTCCGACATACGGCACGACGTCGAGGTGAGTCTGCGCTGCACCAGGAACCGTAACGACGAACGTTGCGCCTAGGCCGGCCAAGACGGGTCGGAAGATCAGCTGGCTAACGCGCATGTGGACCTCCCCTGCAGGTACTACCGAGACAATCTGCGGGCTCGCCGGGCGTACGGTAGATCGCGTTTCGGCTCGCACCGTGCGGCGGGAGCTTGCGTCGCGCTTGCACTGGGAGCGGGCGCCGCACTAGAGTGTGGGGCGCAGTTGCACAAGGGGACAGCGCCCGCCCGTTCCAGTAGCCCGCACCTGGAGGTTTCTGATGCGCTGGACGAAGGCTTGGCTCGCCGCCGCGCTAACCGCAGCCGCCTTGGCGTGCTTCAAGACGGCGGCCAAGAAGGCCGCCGAAGTGCGCGAATGCAGCAGGATCACAATGGACGCGCAGGGCGCGGCACAGTGTTTGGTACTGCAGTACAAGTGGAAGCAGGCGGCGGCCCTCACCGCAGCCACCACGTACCAGCAGGAGCAGGACGCCATCGCGCAGCTGCATGCCGACTCGACGTGGCGCGCCGAGGCGGCCCGGCACAAGCGGGAGATCACGGACTGCGCCAAGGACCCCTCGGGTGACCTGGCGCGGTGCCTCGTCGGCTACGGCTGGGCGGAAGCCCGGGCCGCGGCCACGGCGGATTCGCTGTGGCGCCACGACGCGTCGAAGCACCGGCAGGAGGTCGCGACCTGTACCAGGCAGCGCAAGATGCAGGCGGGGTCATGCCTCCAGCTCTATCACAAGTGGAGCCCTGAGCGGGCGCTCGCGGTGGACGACTCGATCCGCCGGGCACAGATGAGGAGGTAGTGGGTCACCCGGTCCTCATCGCCGCCGAACTACAACGGCTGCTCGGTCCGGAGCAGCTCGTCGGCCTGGACGTCACGTGGCTTCCGGCGGATCAGCCGACTCCCGCGGGCGATTACGTCGCGCTGGTGCCGCTGTTGTCGCGCTGGGTCGGCGGCAGCGAGCTGAAGCGCCTTCCCAACCTGAAGATTGTCGCGAACTGCGCTGTCGGGCGCGACAACGTGGACGTCGTGGCGGCAGAGATGCGCCGCGTCACGGTCACGAACACCCCCGACGTCCTCACCGACGCCACCGCCGACCTCGCCTGGGCGCTGATCCTCGCGTGCGCCCGCCACGTGGTACGGGGTGCCGCGCTGGTGACGAGTGGGTCGTGGACCGGATGGCACCCGGAGCTGCTGCTCGGAATCGAGCTGCGCGGCCGTACCCTCGGGCTGTTCGGCGCCGGACGGATCGGCCAGGCGGTCGGGCGGCGCGCCGTGCCTTTCGGGATGCGCATCCTCTACACCGCGCGCAACCCGCGGCCCGACTTCGAGCGGGAGTGCGGTGCGGTTCGTGTGGAACTCTCGAGACTTTTCAAGGAAAGCGACGTTCTGTCGCTCCATGCGCCGTCGGTGCCGGAGACCAAGGGCATCATCAACGCCGACACGCTGCGACAAATGAAACCGGGCGCCATCCTGATCAACACGGCGCGCGGTGATCTGGTCCGCGAGGAAGCGCTCGCGCAGGCCCTCGAAGAGGGCCGGCTGGGTGGGGCAGGGCTCGACGTCTATCTGGAGGAGCCGGCGGTGCACGCCCGCCTGCGTGCGGCGCCGCGCGCCGTGCTGTTGCCGCACATCGGCAGCGCCACGCTCGAGACACGGCGCCAGATGGCGGCGATCGCGGTCGCCAATGTCCAGGCGGTGCTGAAGGGCGACCCGCCGTTGACCCCGGTGTTCGGGTAGGTCCGGAAACCGCCTTTGCGACAACGAGTTGCCCGCCGCCTGCCCATGTGTTATTTAGGGGACCGGTCGACAGGCCCCGGTTGATGGCTCCCGAGACACAATCCTACTGCGCGCGCTGCGGCACCTCTCTGGCGCCGGGGGCGTACTTCTGTCTCCGCTGCGGCACCAGCGTCCCGGTGACCACGGGCGGGGCCAGCGCGACCGTCGCGCCGCCGCCCCGCCGCCCGCTCGCCCAAAACACCGCCCAGCTCGATGCCCTGCGCCAAGCCACGCTCGGCGAGTACGAGATCCTCGCCGAGCTGGGGCGGGGGGGGATGGCCACGGTGTACCTCGCCCACGATCTCGCCCTCGACCGCAAAGTGGCGATCAAGGTGCTGGCGCCCGCGCTCTTGCTCATGGGGGAGGGCATTACGTACAGGGACGGGCGCTCGACACGGTGATCCGCGACGTGGGCACGCTTCCCATCCCCATGGTACAGACGATCCTCGCCCAGGTGGGCGACGCGCTCGGCTATGCCCATCGTCACGGCGTCATCCACCGCGACATCAAGTCCGCGAACATCATGCTGGACGAGGACGGGCGGGCCGTGGTCACGGACTTCGGGATCGCCAAGGTGGTTCAGGCGGAGGGGCTCACGATGACCGGCGTGACGGTGGGCACGCCGACGTACATGAGCCCCGAACAATGCGAGACCCGCGACGTCACCGGCGCTTCCGACCAGTACTCCCTGGGCGTCGTCGCGTACGAAATGCTGACGGGGCGGCTGCCGTTCCTGGGCGAGTCGACCATGGCGGTGATGTACGCGCACTTCAATGAGCGCCCGCGTCCCGTGGCCGAGCTGCGCCCGGATTGTCCGCCCAACCTGAGCGCCGGCGTCATGCGGATGCTGGAAAAGGATCCCGCGCGCCGCTGGCCCAGCATGGACGATATTGTGGCGGTGTGCGGCCGGCCGTCGTTGCGGCACGACGACCCCGTCCGCGGCGAGATGATCACGTTGGCGAAGGCGGGTGCCGGTTCGGCGTTGATGGCCGAGCTCAAGACGCCCACAAGCCCGCTGGTGCTGTCGAAGCCGCAGACGCACGCGGCGACGGTCGCGCTCCCTCACGCCCGGGCTGGCACGCGACTCTGGTGGGGGCTCGGAGGCCTCGGCGGGGTGGCGATCGCCGCGGCGATCTGGTGGCTGGCTCCCTGGCGTACCTGGCGGACGCCGCGCCCGGCGGCGCCCGCGCCGACGCACGACACGGCCCGCGTGGCCTTGGCCAACCCCGCCGCTGCGACTGATACGACGTCCGCACGGCGGGTCCCGGTGCCGGCTCCCCCGCGCGCGCCGGCGCGGCCATCGCGCGCGCGTGTGCTGGCCACGCCCCCCGCCGCCGCGACTGAGTCGGCGGCGCGCAGCGTGGTCGCACAGCGTAACGACAGCCTGCTGCGATCACTGCGGGCGCGAGCCGCCAGTGCCATGAGCCGCGCGGTCGAGGCAGGAGCTACTACCGTTGACCTGGCGAGGGGGGACACCGCGTTCAAAGGAGCGGAATCGCTCGCAGGGCAAAACCGGTTGCCCGAGGCGATGGTTCAGCTCGCCACCGCGGCATCTTTCTGGGCGGACGCCGAACGTCAATCGCGGGCGCGGGCGGCGCGCGACAGCGCGGCGCGGCGCGCCGCGGAGCAGCCGGCGGCACCCCCCCCCGTCGTGGCGCCCGGTCCCGCAGATCCGCGGCCGGACATCCAAAAGGTGATCGACGACTACGCGCGCGCGCTCGAGTCCCGCGATGTGGGCCAGGTGCAGCGCGCGTATCCGGGCCTCACCTCGGCGCAGCAACAGAGCTGGCAGGACTTCTTCAAATCAACGCGCAATCTCAAGGCTGGCCTCACCGTCACCGCCGTGCACCTCTCGGGCCTCACCGCCGAAGCGATCGTGAGCGGGACCTACGAGTACGACAACGCCTCAACGGGCCGTGCCGAGCGACGGCCGGTGACCTTCCGGGCGGTCCTCGTGGTGAACCCCGGCGGCTGGCGGCTCACCACCATCCGGTAGTCGCCTAGAAGTTGTACTCCAGTCCGGCGGTCCACAGCACGTTGGGCCGCAGCCCTCCGCGGTTGAGTGGCCACAGCGTGTTGGCGACCAGCGTGATCCCCGCCCGGGTTGTGAACTTGAAGCCGAGCGAGCCGTTGATCAGGTCGTCTCGCTGGTTGGGGATGTTCGTGGGCTCGACGGTGCGCCGGAACGGCAGGTCGTATGTGACGGTGCCCGGCAGCCGCAGCTTGTTCTCGCCGACCTGCAGCTCCGAGACCAAGTCGACCGCCATCGTGGCCCACGGCGCCATCACGTGATCGAACCCGACGGTGGCGAGGACGGCGCTGTTCTGCAGGTCGCCGCTCCGGAACAGGTACCCGATGTTGGCGTGGGGCGAAAACGCGCCGAATCGGGCTGACAGGATGCCCAGGCCGCGTGCCGCCACGTGTCCGGATCCGAGCAGGTCGTCCTCGCTTCCTGTGGGGAAGCGGATGTCTCCGAGAACTGCGAACGTGGTGCGTTCCGACTGCGTGACGTTCACCTTGACGCGCGCGGCGATGTCGCCGATGCCGGTGGCGGATCCCTCCACGAATCGGGAGGTGGACAGCTGCGGGTTGGCGGGCGTGCCACCGAAGAAGTGTTGAGCGGTGGTGCCGCCGAACGGAATGATCTGCGCGTCACTCGTGCCGCGGAGGGAGGTGGAGACGATCGGGAGCACCACCCCGATGTCCACCCGGTCCATGAGCCCGAAGCTCATGAAGAAGGACGTGATCGTCATGTCGATATCGAGTGCCAGGCGCAGCGCGATCACGTCGTTCTCGTGGGTCGGGACGCCGTACGGCGTGCACGAGGCGCCCACGATGCTGTCGCATTGCCGGCCCGTGACGTTCTCGTGGGTGAACGTCATCTCGATGCCGTCGAGGCTCACGCCGCGCAGCGTCTCGAAGTGCAGGCGGTTGACGTTGGCACCGATGAAGACGCGCCCGCGGCCGAGCGTCTGGGCGCGCTCGCCGAACACCGAGCCGGGGGAGCCCGACGTGGAGACCGGGACGCCGCCTTCGAAGCGGAACGTGGAGCCACCGCTGGTGGCGCTCACCGGGAGGTTCGCGACGTTCTGGCTGATCGCCGTCCCGATGAACGAAATGAGGGTGCCGTTGTCGTTCACCGCTGCCGGGACGAAATGGTCGGCGTGCAGGGCGGTCGCCGAGTCGGACCCGGCGGTGCCGCCCAGGAACAGCGGGTCCTTGCCGTCCGCGAAGATGAACAGCTGGGAGATCTTGTCCCGGAGGCCCTGCGCCTCCAGTGAGGAAACGACTAGGGTGAGCCCTACGAGAGTCCACAGGTAGCGCGGCATGGCCTCGAAGAGACGCGGCGCGTCCCCCCGCGTCAACCCCGGCGACGTTGACCCCGCCGCGCTGGGGGTTAACTTCCAGCCTCGAGATGAGCCGGCCCGAACGCACGATCATCCTGGACGCCCGCGCGATGTCGCGGGCGTTGCAGCGTATGGCGGTCGAAGTCACCGAGCTGGCCCACGGGACGACCGAGCTCGTACTCATCGGGATTCAGCGGCGCGGGGTAGAGCTGGCCGAGCGGATCGCGAAGCTCATCGAGAAGGACGAAGGCGGCGGCGTGCCACGCGGCGCGCTCGACATCACCCTGTACCGCGACGACCTCGAAACCGTTGGCCCCAAGCCCGTCATCGGTGAGACCCGCATCCCCGGGGACCTCACCGGCAAGCACGTCGTGATCGTGGACGACGTGCTCTACACCGGCCGCACCGTGCGGGCCGCCCTCGACGAGCTCGCCGACTTCGGCCGCCCCAAGCGCATCTCGCTCTGCGTGCTGGTGGATCGCGGAGGGCGTGAGCTGCCGATCCAGCCGGACATCGTCGGCAAGCAGGTCAAGGTGAGCCATGGGGAGCGGGTCGACGTGCTGGTCGAGGAGCTCGACGGACGCGACGAGGTGGACCTGGTGCGCCAGGGAGACCCGGCGTGACGGCCCCGCTCGGGAAGGACCTGGTCGGGCTCGAGGACCTTTCGGCGGACCAGATCCGGCTCATCCTCGATACCGCCGAGCCCTTCAAGGAGGTCTCGGAGCGGCCCATCAAGAAGGTCCCGGCGCTCCGCGGCAAGACGATCGTCAACCTGTTCTTCGAAGCGTCCACGCGGACCCGCATCTCGTTCGAGTTCGCGGAAAAGCGCCTCTCCGCCGACACGGTCAACGTGGCGGCGAGCGGTAGCGCCGTCCAGAAGGGCGAGACCCTGGTCGACACGGCCAGGAACCTCGAAGCGATGCGGATCGACATGGTGGTCATCCGCCATCCCTCCTCCGGCGCCGCCGAGTTCCTGGGCAACCGGATTCGCTCCAACGTCATCAACGCCGGCGACGGCAAGCACGAGCATCCCACCCAAGGCCTGCTCGATCTCCTGACCATCCGCGACAAACACGGCAAGATCGCCGGCATCAAGGTGTGCCTCGTGGGCGACGTCCTGCACTCGCGCGTCGCCCGCTCGAACATCTGGGGTCTCCTGAAGCTCGGCGCCGAAGTCGGCGTGTGCGGTCCCGATACGCTCTTGCCACGCGGTATCGAGGAGCTGGGCGTGTGCCGCTTCCGCCGCATCGAGGAGGCAATCGAGTGGGCCGACGTCCTGAACGTGCTGCGGCTCCAGCTCGAGCGGATGGAGATGGGATTCATCCCCAGCGTGCGGGAGTACTATCGCGTCTTCGGGGTCACGGCGGAGCGGCTGGAAAGGGCCCAGCGCCCCCTGACGATCATGCATCCGGGGCCCATGAATCGCGGCGTGGAGATCGACTCGCGCGTCGCCGACGGACCGCACAGCGTGATCCTCGACCAGGTGACGAACGGTGTCGCCGTCCGGATGGCCGTGCTGTACCTGCTGGCCGGAGGGCGTCCCGAGCTGGCCGACGCGGCGAAAGGCTCCGGAGGCACGGAGTGACGCGGCCGCTGCTCCTGAAGGGTGGCCGCGTGATCGACCCGAGCCGGGGCTTCGACCAGACCGCGGACGTCCTCATCCAGGACGGCAAGATCGCCGCGGTCGGCGCCGGGCTCGGCACTCCCGACGGCGCTGAGGTGCGGGACGTGCGGGGCAGCGTCGTGGCCCCCGGGCTCGTGGACGTGCATGTCCACCTGCGCGAGCCCGGCAACGAGGACGTCGAGACGATCGCGAGCGGCGCCCGAGCTGCCGCGGCGGGCGGGTTCGCCACCGTGTGCGCCATGCCGAACACCGATCCCGTCACCGACAACCAGGCGGCGGTCGGCTTCATCGTGCGCCAGTCGGTGCGTGCCGGTCTCACGCGCGTGCATCCGATCGGCGCCATCTCGGTCGGCCAGAAGGGAGAGCGGCTCTCCGAGTTCGGTGAGATGGTGGGCGCCGGCGCGGTGGCGGTCTCCGACGACGGCAGGCCCGTCGTCTCGAGCCACCTCATGCGCACCGCGCTCGAGTACGCGCGCACCTTCGAGATGCCAGTCGCCGATCACTGCGAGGACCCGACCCTCGCCGCCGGCGGGGTGATGCACGAGGGACTGGTCGCCGCCCGGCTCGGTCTCAAAGGCATCCCCGCGGCGGCCGAAGAGATCATGGTGGGGCGCGACGTGCTGCTAGCCGGGCTCACCGGCGGGCACGTGCATCTGTGCCATGTCTCCACGCGGGGCTCGGTCGCGCTCATTCGCAGCGCCAAGGAGCAGGGGGTCCGCGTCACCGCCGAGGTCACGCCGCACCACCTCACGCTCACCGAGCGTGCCTGCGAGCGCTACGACACGCACGCCAAGATGAACCCGCCCCTGCGCGAGGCGGCGGACGTCGCGGCGCTGCGCCAGGCGCTCAAGGAGGGCGTGATCGACTGCATCGCCTCCGACCACGCGCCACATGCCTACGATGCCAAGGAAGCCGCCTTTGACGACGCGCCCTTCGGAATCGTCGGGCTGGAGACCGCCTTCGCGGTGGCGTACACCGAGCTCGTAGCGGGAGGAATCCTCGCGCTCCCCGAGCTCGTCCACCGGATGAGTACCGCGCCCGCCGCCGCGTTCCGGCTCGCCGGCGGGACGCTGCGGCCCGGAGCGGCCGCCGACGTCGTCGTGCTGGACATCACCGCGCGCTGGACAGTAGATCCCGCAGCGTTCTTCTCAAAGAGCCGCAACACACCCTTCGCGGGGCGGGCACTCATCGGACGGGCCGCGCTCACGATCGTCGACGGCAAGGTCGCCCACCATGCGGAGGCTCCCGCCGGCTCGTGACGACAGGTGCGGTGGCCCGCCGCATGGCGCAATGTTGCCGGCAGCTTGCGGCGCGCGGGCTCATCGCCGGGCAAGACGGCAACCTGGCGGTGCGGCTGGGGCCCGACCGCGTGCTCGTGACGCCAGCCGGGGTGATCAAGGCGCTGGTGGGTCCGGCGGATATGGTCGAAGTGGACCTGCGCGGCCGCAAGCGGCGCGGGCGCCATAACCCTACGAGCGAGTTGGACTTACATCTCAGGATCCTGACCCGCCGGCCAGACGTGGAGGCAGTCGTGCACGCTCACCCCCCCGTGGCGACCGGTTTGGCGGTCGCGGGCCAAGACTTGCATATATTGGTGCTGCCTGAGCTTATCCTGCAGTGTGGGGATGTGCCCCTGGTCCCCTATGGGACGCCTGGGACCCCGGAGTTGGGGGATCGGCTCGAGCCGTATCTCGCAGGGCACGTGGCTTGGCTGCTGGCGAACCATGGGGCGGTGACGGTCGGCGCCACGCTCGACGCGGCGTGGATCCGGATGGAGAGTCTCGAACACGGTGCGCGCATCGTCTGGATCGCGCGCACGCTTGGACGCGTCAGCGAACTGAGTTCTGAGGCGGCGGCCCGCCTCCGAGGGGAGTGAGATGGCGAAGGGAATGTCGAAGAGCACGGCCATCATCCAGCGGTTGCTGGAGGAGCGGCGCCAGTACGAAGACTGGATCGCGCGCCTGAACAGCTCGGCGGACGCGACGCCGGGAAACGTGCGGGCACGCGTGCGCGAGGACTACGAGGCCCGGCTGGTGGCTGTGATGGAGGAGCTCAAGGCCCACGCCGAGAGCGCCCGGCTGGCGATCCAGGAAAAGCGGTATATGCGCGGCGAGCTGCAGAAGAAGGAAGCGCTCGCGGCCGAGAAGCTGACCGAGACCGAGCTGCGCCATTCGGTCGGCGAGTATGACCAGTCGCAATGGGACCAGGTGCACCAGGACGTCCTGGCCGAGCTGGTGTCGGTGCGCGAGGACCTACAGGCGGTCGAGGCGGACATCCAGAAGCTCGAGGAGCTGGACGCGCTAGTCCGCAACCGGCCGGCCCCGCGACCCGCAGCTGCGCCCTCCCCGGCACCGCCAGCGCGCCCGGCGGTTCCCACACCCCACGATCTCCCTCTCATACCCCTAGAGCCGCCGGCAAAGCCCGCCCAGGTGGACGAGCTCGAGTTCATCAAGTCCGTCACCGAGGACGACACCGGCGCAGCTCCATCGGCTCGGCGTGCCAGCGGCGCCCAGTTCCAGCCCGTCATCCCGTCCGACCCGCCCCGCACCGCTGCGCCGCCGTCGCAGCGCGCCGCCAACCCTGTGCCCGCGCCGATCATGCCCGATCCGGCCGCGGCCGGCGACGAGGAAGCCGCGCGGACGCTCCGGTGCAAGGAGTGCGGCACGATGAACCTGCCGACGGAGTGGTATTGCGGGCAGTGTGGGGCTGAGCTAGCGGCCGTCTAGAAGAAAAAAGGCGTCACGCGAAAACGTCAAGCAAAGTCGTCACGCAAAACCGTACGCCTCCGCGCGACGTTCTTGCGCGACGTTTTTGCTCGACGTCTTTATTTACTTGGAGAGTTTTCGAACCACGGCGGCTAGCCGTGATTTATGTCGCGCCGCATTGTTGTGATGGATCAGATTCTTCCGGGCGGCGCGATCGAGTAGCCGCGCGGCGGCCCGGTACGCCTCGCCTGCCTGCTCGGCCGTTGTTGCGGTGCGCACGCGCTTGAGCGCGGTCCGGAGCGCGGAGCTCTGGGCGCGGTTGCGCTGCTGGCGGGCGCGTCCCTGGCGCATCGCCTTTTTCGCGGACTTGATTCTCGGCACTCGAGGCCTCCTCGTGAGGCGCGGAAGATAGAGGGTAAGTGCAGGTCGGTCAAGGCGCTACGCCGTTGACCGGGCCCCCGCCGGCTCGTTATCTTAGGCGGTCACCGACCCCCGAGCCCGAGCTATCTCGTTCGAATTCTTCATCTGGGCACCGGTGCTTCTGTTCTCCATGGTGGCCCACGAATACGCCCACGCCGAAGCCGCCTACCGGCAGGGCGATGACACCGCCTACGTGCTGGGACGGCTGACGCTCAATCCCCTGAAGCACATCGATCCCCTCATGACCGTGATCGTCCCGTTCCTGTTGTGGAGAATGGGCGCGCCACCCTTCGGGGCCGCGAAGCCGGTACCGGTCAATCCTCGCAAGTACCGGGAATATCGCCGGGGCGACATCATCGTCTCGCTCGCGGGGATCACCGTGAATCTGGGGCTGTTCGTCGCGTGCACGATACTGTTCGCGCTGGTCGGCGTGGTTGGGAGTGCCATCCCGTCGCTGACCACGACCTTCGAGATCGTGCAGCGCATGTTGTGGTGGGGGATGTGGCTCAACGTCGTGCTCGCGTTCTTCAACCTGATCCCCGTCCCACCGTTGGACGGGAGCCACGTCTTTTATCACCTCCTGCCACCGGGAGCGGGGTTGAAGTACCGGCAACTCCAGGGTCTCGGGTTCATCCCGGTGGTGCTGCTGGTGTGGGTATTCCCGGGGGTGCTGCAGGTGCTGCTCTGGCCCGCCTATCACCTCATGGGTTTCGGGCTCTTGCTCGTGCGCGGGTTCGCCGTGTCTCCGGGAGCCTTTCCGACGTGAGCGCGCCGACCAACCCCGTGACTCAGGACTCGGCCGGCTTCGTCGTCGAGCTCGAGCAGTTTTCGGGCCCCTTGGATCTGTTGCTGCACCTGATCCGCGAGGACGAGGTCGACATCACCGACCTGCCGATCGCGAAGATCGCCGATCAGTTCCTGGCGGTCATCAGCGAGCTGGGGTTGAACCAGGCGGCGGACTACCTCGAGATGGCCGCCCGGCTGCTGCGGATCAAGGCGCAGATGTTGTTGCCGCGGCGCCTGGGGGACGACGAGTGGGAAGATCCACGCGCCGCGCTGGTGCGCCGACTGCTCGAGTATCAACAGATCCGCGAGCTGGTGGAGTGGCTGGGGGCAGCGGCGGCGCGCCGGGCCGAGCAGTTCGGGCGTGGCTACTCTCCCGAGCCGCCCGCCCCGCCGGCGGCGCCGCTCGTGATCGACCTGAACGATCTGCTGGCGGCCGCGGAGCGGGTGATCGCGCTCATTCCCGAGCCGGTGCTGCACCGCGTGGTCCCGCGGCCGCTCGACGTGGAGGGTGCGACCGAGCGCATTCAGGCGCTGCTCGCCGAGCGGGCGGCGTTCGGGTGGGGCGACGTCGTGGGGGCGCGTCCCTCAATTGTGGACGTCCTGTCCGCGTTCATCGCGTTGCTGGAGCTCGCCAAGCGCGGCTCCCTGCACGTTCACCAGGAGGGGCCGTTCGCCCCGATTGAGATCCGTCGTGAATCCCCTCGCGAAGCTCATTGAGGCGGCGCTGTTCGCGTCGGCGCGACCGCTCACGGTCGAGGAGCTCGCGACCCTCGACCCGCAGGCGGGCGCGGCGGCCGTGCGCGGCGCCCTGGCCGAGCTCCGGGATGCGTTCGCGACGGGCGACCACGGGGTCGAGCTGATCGAGATCGCGCAAGGGTGGCAGTTCCTGACGCGGCGTGAGTACGCGGAGGCGATCGATCGCGCGCAGTTCGCGCTGCGTCCGCGGCGCCTCAGCCCGGCAGCCCTCGAGACGCTCGCCATCATCGCGTACCGGCAGCCCGTGGGACGGCTCGAGGTGGACGAGATCCGGGGCGTGGATTCGGGCGCCGTGATCGAGAAGCTGGGAGAGCGCGGACTGGTGGAGATCGTAAGCCGGGGGGAAGGGCTGGGGCGGCCGCTGCTGTACGGCACCACGCCGCAGTTCCTGGAGATCCTCGGCCTCAAGGATCTGGACGAGCTTCCGCGGCTGGAAGAGCTGTCGGTGGCGCTCCGGCCGCCCGCGCCCGCCGAACCCGAATGACGCTGATGCGCCTGCAACGCGCCCTGGCGCGTGCGGGCGTGACCTCCCGCCGCAAGGCCGAGGACTTGATCCGCGCCGGTCGTGTGCGCGTGGACGGCGCGGTGGCCACGATCGGCATGAGCGTGGATCCGGCACGGCAGCGCGTGACCGTGGACGGCCGCGCCGTGCGGGCGGCGGGGCCCGTCACCTGGCTCGCGCTCAACAAGCCGGTCGGCTATGTGGTGAGCCGCGGCGATCCGGAGGGACGACAGACCGTCTACAGCCTCCTCCCTAACGTGCCCGGGCTCACGTACGTTGGACGATTGGACGTGATGACGTCGGGGCTGCTGCTCTTCACCACAGACGGCGCGGCGGCGCATCGACTGATGCACCCGCGGTACGCCGTACCCCGCACCTACTGGCTGCGGGTCCACGGCCACGGCGCGGCCGAGGTGCGCGCCGCGCTCGCGAGCCCACCGGCCATCGACGGTCGCCCGGTGCGGGTCGTGGACTTCCGGGTGCGCCCCGTGGAGCGCAGCATCGAGGTCGAGGTCACCCTCGCGGAAGGCCGCCAGCGCATCGTCCGGCGGCTCGCGGAGGCCCTGGGACTCAAGGTCGAGTGGCTGCACCGCGTTTCCTACGGGCCGGTGCGGCTCGGGAGGCTGGCCGAGGGCAAGTACCGGCGGCTCGCCGCGCACGAAGTCGAGGCCATCGAGCAACTGAATAAGGGAGAGCGGGTCAAGCGCTAGGCCATGTCAGCGGAGACCGCAGGAGTCGAGCGCGCCCTCGGCGCCATCGGGACGACGTTCCGCCTGATGCGGCTCTACCCACCCACGCACCCGGCGGTGGTCGAGGCCTTGCGGCAGATCGGCGAGGCGCTGCCGGCGCTCGCCGCGCTCGGCACCGTGGAGTGGAAAGTGGGCGTCACCGGCCTGCACTGGCACGGCCAGCACCTGCTGCCGCGCAACGCTCAGATCGCCGAGCTCGCCGGCCTGCTGTATGCGCGGGGTGTGCGGGCGGCGACACTCAATCCCGGCATGGTGCCGGAGCACGTGCTGGCGCTGTTTCAAGTGGCCACCGGTACCGTCCCGCCCGATGATGCGACGCTCGGCCGCATCGCCCTGACCCTGGGACGCCGCACGTCCGCCAGGCTCGAGAAACTGCGCACGCCGACGCCGGGGGCGGGTGCGCCGGCGATCCCGGAGCCGTCGGCGGCACCGAGTCCCCCGACCGCCGCCACGACGGAGCAGTCGACCGCGGCGGCGGCGGACACGCTGATGGCGGGAAAACGCGCCAGCGCCGCGTTCCGGCCCGATGTCCTGCCGGTCGATATAGAAGTGAAGCGGGCCGTGGCCGCGCTCGGCAACGCCACTACGCCCGAGGAGCAGTCCGCCGCGGTTGACAGGCTCGCCGCGCTCGCTCCCCAGTTGTTGGGGCTGCACGACGTGGCCATTGTGGCGGACGCGATTGCGGCGCTCGACCGCCTGCTGCCGACGGCAAAGGATCCGAAGCTGGCGGAGGCGATCGACCAGGTGGCGCTCGCGCTCTCGGAGCGCGCCTTGGTGGAGCGCTTGGTGCACCGGCTCGGGGAGTCGCGCGTGCCGCCCGAGGAGCGGGAGGCGCTGGTGGCGGCCGTGGCCGCGTTGGCGTCGCTTTCCATGTGGCTGGTCCTGGACGCGTTCATCGCGGCACCGGTGGATCTGCGTGCCCCCTACCGGGGAGCCGTGCGCAAGGCGGCGGATCGGGCCCTCGAGCCGCTGCAGGGCAAGCTCGCGGACCAGGATCCGCAGGTGGTCGCGGCGGCAGCGGAGTTCGTGGGCTTGACGGGGAGCCCCCAGGCGGTGACGCTGCTGGTCCCGTTGCTGCGCCATCCGTCGGAGTTTGTACGGGAAGCGGCACTGCTCGGACTGGCCGAGGCCGGGGGGCGTGAGATCGCGCGGCCGGCGATGCCGGCGCTCAAGGACGAGAGCGTGGCCGTCCGCGCGGCGGCGGTACGCGCCGTCGCGGCTGGGGGCGACCCGACATCCTCCACGGTGCTGATCCGCCGGGTGGAGCAGGAGCCCGACGAAGGGGTACAGGCGGAGTTGCTGCGGGCCATTGGCCGCCTCGGGGCGCGGGAGGCGCTGGACGTCCTCGCCCGGTACGCCGAGCCGGGGGGCATGATGCACCGGCGGAGCGCAACGGTGCGGGCGGCGGCGGTGGACGCCTTGCGGCACATCGCGCGCCCCGAGGCCCGGGGACTGTTGGAACTCTACAGCAAGGACAAGGAGCCGGCGGTGCGCAAAGCGGCGGAGGCGGGGCTGAAATGACCACTCGGACGGCGAAAACCGGCGACGCGGTGCTCAGCCAGACGATCGCGCGCGAGGTCGCAAAGCGGGTCGTGGCGCAAGACCTGATGGTCGAGCGCCTGCTGATCGGCCTGCTCACTGGGGGGCACGTCCTGCTCGAGGGCGTGCCCGGGCTCGCCAAGACGCTGGCGGTGCGCACGGTGGCGGAATGCCTCCGGATCGCGTTCTCCCGCATCCAGTTCACGCCGGACCTGCTGCCCGCCGACGTGATCGGGACCATGGTGTTCGACCAGAAGACCCAGGAGTTCTATCCGAAGAAGGGGCCGTTGTTCGCGAACCTGGTGCTCGCGGACGAGATCAACCGCGCCCCCGCCAAGGTGCAGGCCGCGCTGCTCGAGGCGATGCAGGAGAAGCAGGTGACGATCGGCGGGGAGACGTTCTTTCTGGGCGAGCCGTTTCTCGTGCTCGCGACCCAGAACCCCATCGAGCAGGAGGGGACTTACCCGCTCCCCGAGGCACAGCTCGATCGGTTCATGCTCAAGGTGCGCGTCGGCTACCCGACGCGCGACGCGGAGAAGGAGATCGTCGCGCGCATGGCCTCAGGGCGACCGATCGAGGTGCAGCGCGTGGCGGAAGCGGACGACATCCTCGCCGCACGCAGCGCCATCGCCGAGCTCTTCATGGATCAGAAGGTGGTGGACTACATCGTGGACGTCGTGCGGGGGACTCGCGAGCCCCAAGCGATCGGTCTGCCGGAGCTGAAGCCGCTCATCGCCTTCGGGGCCAGCCCGCGGGCCTCGATTTACCTCGCGCAAGCCGCACGGGCGCATGCGTACCTGCGAGGCCGCTCCTACGTCGTCCCGGAAGACGTGAAGGCCATGGCCTTCGACGTGCTGCGGCACCGGGTACTCCTCACGTTCGAGGCGGAGGCGGAGGACATGGACTCGGACCGCGTCATCGGAAAAATCCTGGAGGCCGTGGGCGTGCCGTGAGGTACGAAGGCAAGGATCGTCGGCGTGGCGAGACCTCCCCGCTCCGCGCCCGCCGGCGTCTCGTCACTCCCGAAGTGCTGCGCCAGGTCAAGGGCATCGAGCTCCGCACGCGCTCCCTGGTCAGCTCGCTCTTCACGGGGGAATACCGGTCGATGTTCCGTGGACAGGGCATTGAGTTCGCGGAGGTGCGCGAGTACCAGCAAGGAGACGACTTCCGGGCGATCGACTGGAACGTGTCGGCGCGGATGGGCCATCCGTTCGTGAAGACATACCACGAGGAGCGCGAGAATACGCTGCTGCTCGTGGTGGATCAGTCGGGCTCGTGCCAGTTTGGGCGGCCCTACACCAAGGCGGGCCTCGCGGTGGAGGTCGCGGCCGTGCTGGCCCTGGCGGCGGCGCGCCACAACGATCGGGTGGGCGCGCTGATGTTCGCCGACAAGGTCGAGTTGATCGTGCGACCCGCGAAGGGTCGGCCCCACGCGCTGCGCGTGATCCGCGACCTGGTGGCGTTCACGCCCCGCGGCCGCGGCACGAACCTGGGGGAGGCCCTGAGCTACGCGGCGAAGCTGCCGAAGCACCACGCCATCGTGGCCGTACTGTCGGACTTCCGGGCCGAGGGCTGGGAGGTCCCGCTGGCGCAGCTGGCCGCGCGCCATGACGTCGTCGCCATCACCATCGACGACCCGCGCGAACGCGAGCTCCCCGACGCGGGCTGGGTCGACATGGAGGATGCCGAGACCGGCCAGCGGGTCCTCCTGGATACGAGCCACGGGGCGACGCGGACGCGCGTGGGCGTCGCGGCGGAGCGGCAGCTCCAGGAACGCACCCGGAAGCTCGTCCAAGCGGGTGTGGACCGCGTAGCGCTCCAGACCAGCGTGCCGTACGGCGTGCTACTGCGCCGCGCCTTCGCCGAGCGCGCCCGCCGGCTGAAGCGATGAGGGCCCGACTCGTCTTGCTGGGCGTCGTGGCGGCGGGGCGTCTGGCAGCGGGGCAGGGGGGAGGGTGGTCGGCCACTCCGGCCGCGCCCACCGTCGGCGACACCATCTGGCTCGAGCGCGCGCTCGCCGTCCCCAGCGGCTGGCAGGTCCGGGCCGGCAAGCTCGACGCGACGGAAGCCGTCGAGCCGCTCGCCGATCCCGTGGTGCGCCGGAGCGCCGACGGCTGGGTCGTCCGCTACGCCGTCGTCGCCTGGAAGCCCGGCGCTCACAAGCTGGCACTACCACCGCTGTGGCTCCTCGGTCCCGACGGGCGGGCGGACTCGACGGCCGGGGGCACGACGAGCTTCAGCGTGACGAGTGTGATCCCGGACTCGCTGCGCCAACCGAGTCCGCAAGGGCTGCTCGCGCCGCTGCGCGCCGCGCATCGGAATTCCCTGCCGCCGCTTGCCGCCCTGGCGCTGGCCGCGGGGCTCCTCGCCGCGGGCGTGTCCGCGCGGCGGCGGCGACCCCGGGCCGTCGAGCCGGCACCTCCAGTTCCACTGGAACGTGAGGTCCCCGACACCCGGTGGCTCGCCGCCGGGGAGCCCAAAGCCGTCGCCGCGCGGGCGATCTGGCGGCTGCGGGCGGCGCTGGCGCGCGCGATACCCGAGGCGCACCCGGCGCTCGACACGGCCGAGTGCCTGCAGGCCGTCGAGCGCGTGCGTCCCAACGCGCCGCTGCGGGAGCTGCGCGACCTGCTCGAGCCGCTCGACCGGGTCGCGTTCGCCTCCGCTCACGGGACCGATGTCGCCGCGCTGTCCGCCATGGCGCGCCGGCTCGCGCGGGAGCTGACGCCGTGAGCTTTGCCCGGCCGCTGCTGCTGCTCGCGCTCGCCCTGTTGCCGTTGTGGTGGTGGCTGCGCGCCAAGCGACTCGCCCGCCTGTCCGGTACCCGGATGAGCGACGTCCGGTCGGCGATGGGCGCGGCCGAGCGCCTCTGGGTCGCGCGCCTCCCCGTCACGCTGCGCAGCGCCTGCCTCGGCGCCTGGATCGTCGCCGCCGCCGGGCCCCGCATCGGCGCCGCGCGCAGCGAAGCGCGCAGCGAGGGGATCTCAATTGTGCTGGCCGTGGACATCTCGGGCAGCATGCAGGCGGAAGACTTCGCGCCGGCGAACCGCATCGATGTCGCGAAGCAGACCGCCATCGAGTTCGTGCGGGCCCGCACGTCGGACCGTATCGGCCTCGTCGCGTTCGCAGGGCAGGCACTCACCCAGGTGCCCATTACGACCGACTACGCCGTGCTGGAGCAGGCGCTGCGCGAGCTGCACCCGGGCATGCTCGAGGACGGGACCGCGATCGGAACGGCGATCGGGACGGCGGCCAACCGGCTGCGGCGTGCGCCGGGCAAGAGCAAGGTGCTCGTGCTGCTCACCGACGGCGTCAACAACAAGGGCACCGTGGATCCCCGAACGGCCGGGCAGGCGGCCGCTGCCTTCGGCATCAGGATCTACACCATCGGGGTCGGCACGCGCGGGCAGGCGCCCATGCCCACCGAGTACGGGGCGGACGGCCAACTGCGCTACGAGATGCGGCCCGTGGAGATCGACGAGCCGCTCATGACTGAGATCGCGTCCACGACGGGAGGGCGGTACTACCGGGCCACCGACAGCCAGTCGCTGCGCCATATCTTCGAGGAGATCAATCGCCTCGAGAAGACACCGGTCGAGCAAGTCGTCTACCGCCGCTTCGACGAGGCGTACCGCGCGCCACTCGCTCTCGGCCTGGTAGCGCTCGCGCTCGAGATCGTGCTCGCGGGCACGTTCGCCATCCGGGTTCCGTGATGACGTTCGACGCCCCCGTCGTGCTCGCGCTCGCCCCCCTCATCGGCGGCGCCGTCTGGTTCGCCGCCGCCTGGGCGCGGCGCGTTCGCATCCGGCGGGCGGCGCTCTGGTCGCAGGAGACGGTGCGGCAGGCGGTCGCCGCGGGGCGTCTGGGGCCCACGGCGCTCGCGATCGCCGCATTCCTCGGCGTCGTCGCGCTCGCGGGACCCCGCTGGGGCGAAGAGCGGATCGTCGCGGAGACGCGCGGCCTCTCGGTGGTGATCGCGGTGGACATCTCCCGTTCCATGCTCGCGGAGGACGCGACGCCCAGCCGGCTGCGACGTGCGGTCCGCGAGGCGCGTCGGCTGGTCCAGGACTTGGACGGGGATCGGGTCGGGCTCATCGCGTTCGCAGGCTCGAGCTACATCCTGTCGCCGCTCTCGATAGACGGGTCTGCGCTGACGCTCTACCTCGACGCGCTCGACCCGGACATGGCCTCCCAGGGAGGCACCGGGCTCGCTCCGGCGCTGCGCCAGGGTGCCGAGCTGCTGCAAGCGAGCTCCGAGCTGGCCGACCGCGTGCTCGTCGTGTTCACCGACGGCGAAGCGCACGACTCGCTGCCGCCGATCACCGCGCAAGCGCAGCGCCTCAAGACGGGCGGGATCCGCTTGATCCTCGTGGCCCAGGGCGGACGCAGTCCGACGCGCATTCCCATGCGGGACGACCGCGGCGGCTTGCTCGGCTATCAGAAGGATGAGGAGGGGCGCGTCATCCAGACCGCGCGACGGGACGACATGCTCGGCGCCACGGCCGACGCGGCACAGGGGACGCTCGTCGCCGCGGACCTCCCCGACCAGGCCGGCGCAGTTCGCGACCTCGTCGCCTCGTACCGGCGAGCGCGCGCGAGCGAGACGCGCACCGAGCAGAGCCGGCCACGGGCCTGGCTGCCGCTGATGCTCGCCGTGCTGCTGCTGGTCGTGCAGGCCGCCTCGCGACGAACTGCCGCGCTCGTCGGGCTCGCTTTCGCGTGTCTCGGTGCGCTCCCCTCCGCGAGCGTGGCGCAGCAGCCGCAGCTGCCGCGGAGCCCCGCGGAGAAAGCATGGGACCGCCATGACCTCAGGCGCGCGCGCGCCGCGTATTTGGCGGAGCTCGCCGCCCGGCGCAAGGATGACGCCGCTTGGTACAACGCGGGCACCGCGGCACTGGCCGACTCGGATGCCGAGACCGCCCAGGCGAGCCTCGGGCACGCCGCCGCGTCGCTCGATCCCGACGTGCGCTTCCGCGCGCTCTACAACCTTGGGCTGCTCGCGCTGCGCCAGGCCGAGGACGACAGCGCGGGCCGCGACGCGCACTTGGCCGATGCCGAGCGTGCGTACCGCGAGGCGCTGCTGTTGCGGCCGCGCGACCGCCCGGCGAAGTGGAACCTCGAGCTCGCCGTCCGGCAGCGCGGTGGCAGCAGCCAGAACAAGGCGCCGCCCAGCGGGGGTGGGGGGAGCGGACCGTCGGGCGGGGGAGCTCGGAGCGGGGGCGGGGCAGAGGGCGGCCTGAGCCCAGCCCAGGCCGAGCAGCTGCTGCGCTCGATCGGCCACGAGGAGCTGAGGACGCGCCGCGATCGGACGGGCCTGATGCGCCACCCGGCCGAGCCCGGCGTGAAAGACTGGTGACCGCCGCGCTGTGGCTGCTGGTCGCCCTGCAGAGCGCGTCGCCGCCCGATGTGACGGCTCAGGTCGATCGCGCGCGAGTGCCGGCGGGCGAAGAGCTGACGCTCACCATTCGAGCCCGCTCCCGATCGGCGGACCCGGTGGCGGTGGCCCTCCCCGGTCTAACGGGCTTCACGATCGTCGGCTCCCGCGAGGTGACCGAGGTGGCCCTCGAAGAGGTGGGGGGACCGGTCCGCACCATCACGCGCGAGTTGCGGCTCAAGACCCAGCGTCCGGGCACGCTCGTGATCGGGCCCGTGCGCGTACGCCAGGGCGCTCGGGAGACCGCGACCCCGCCGCTCACCGTCACGGTGGACAGCGCCGCGACCGGGCTCGCCACCGCCGTATCCCCGATTGCCCGCCGGCTGATCGCCGCCGCCCCCCCGCCCGCGCACAACGACCGCGTCGCGCTCAGCCTCATCCTGCCCGGGGACTCGGTGCTCGTGGGCCAGCAGCTTGACGTGATCGCCGCGGCGTGGTTTCCGCGCGATCTGCGCACCCGGTTGACCTACCCGCCGATCCTCTCGCTTCAGACGGCCGAGGGCGCGTGGTCGTACCCGGGGGCCGTGCCGACCGAGATCGCGGCGTCGCGTCAGGTGCGAGGCGGATGGATGGACTTGTTCGTCGCTCACCAGGCGCTGTTCCCGCTCGCGCCCGGGCGGATCGCGATTCCTCCGGCCACCGTCGCGTACGCGGTGCCGGTCGGGTTCTCGGTCTTCAAGCGCGAGGAGCGGTACTCGCTGCGCAGCGACACGGTGCCCGTCACCGTGCTGCCGTTGCCCACCGCGCGCCGGCCAGCGGACGACCAACCGGTCGTGGCACAAGGGCTCGCGCTCGCGCTCGCGCTCGAGCCGCCGAACGGTCGCGTCGGAGAGCCGATCGCGATGACCGCGACGGTGTCCGGGGCGGGCAACGTGGCGCTCTGGCCGGAGCCGGTGATCCGCTGGCCGGCCGGGTTCCGCCCGTATCCCGGAGAGACGGCCATGCGGATCGCGCCGCGAGACGGACGGATCGCCGGCTCGAAGACGTTTCACTATCTCGTGATGCCGGACTCGGCGGGGTCGTTCCTCCTGCCCGAGGTGCGGTACCCCTACTACGATCTCACGGCGGGGGACTATCGGTGGGCGACGATTGCGCCGCGCGCGCTGGCTGTGGCGCCCGGGATCGAGCCGCAGGCGGCGCGCGCGCTGCCCTCGCTCGCGCGCGGCCGCGCCCCCGCGTGGGCGGACGAGTTGGCGCGCGGCTTGGTGCCGTGGGGATGGCTCGTGCTGGTGGTCGGCCCTCCGCTCCTCGTATGGCTGCGGGGCCGGCGCGGGACTGTCGCGGATGTCGCGGCCGCGCCTTCCGCGGCGCCGGCGCCACTCACCCGGCTCGGACAGCTGGAGCGCCGGTTTCAAGCGGTGCTGGCGAGTCACGTCCCGGACCAGCCGGCCCGGGACGGTGACGGGCTCGCCCGCGCGCTGCGCGCAACCGGGGTGGACAGCGCCGTCGCCGAGCACGTGAAGCGCCTGCGCGACCGCCTCCGCGCGTCGCGCTACGGTCCCCGCGGCCTGGGGGACGCGGTCGAGCTCGCGGCGGAGCTCGAGCAAGTGCTCCAGGTGCTGGGCGCGGAGCCGGGTGGGAAAGGGCGCCGTGTAGTGGCGGCGATCGCGCTCATGGCGCTCGTCGGGTTGGCACGGCCCGCCGGGGCCCAGACGATGAGTGCGGAGGCGTTGTACGACGCGGGCGCGCTCCGCGCCGCGGCCGACTCGTTCGCGGCGCGCGCGGCCGACTCGCCGCAGGTGTCGGCGCATTGGTACAACCTCGGCGCCACGCTGTACCGCGCCGGGGCGGACGGCAAGGCAGCGGCGGCGTGGACCAAGGCCGCCCGCCTCGCGCCGCGGGACCCCTTGGTGCGACGCGCGCGCGAACTCCTCCCGCCACCCGACGCCGCGAGCGACGCCCTGTTGACCACGGGCGTCGCCACGCCCGGGGAATGGGCGCTCGCTGCGGGCCTGCTCTGGGTCGCCGTGTGGATGGCCGTCGCCGCGCGGCGCCGTCGCACGGTCGTCCTCGGGCTGGGGCTCGTCACTGCCGTGGCCGCAGGGCTCGCTGTCCGCGAGGGCCTGCGCCGCGCCCAGCCGCTGGCGATCGTCCTCAACGCGGGGACCCCGATCCGGGTCGCGCCGTACGGAGGGGCAAGCCCCGCATCGATGGTCGAGGCCGGTGCCGCGCTGCTGGTCGAGCGGCGTTACGGCGGCTGGCTCGAGGTGCATCGCCTCGACGGAGTCCGTGGCTGGGTGCTCGCCGCCGAAGTGTCGCGGCCGTGACGGCCACGATCGCCATCTTGGCGCCCCAGGTCGCGGACCAGATCGCCGCCGGCGAGGTGGTCGAGCGGCCCGCGTCGGTGGTGAAGGAGCTGATCGAGAATGCACTCGATGCCGGCGCCAGCGCGATTCGCATCGAGATCGAGGACGGCGGGAAGAGTCTGATTCGTGTGAGCGACGACGGCGCCGGCATGGGCCGCCCCGATGCGGAGCTCGCGCTGTCGCGTCACGCGACCAGCAAAATTCGAGAGGCCGCGGACCTGATCGGCGTGGCGACGTTCGGGTTCCGCGGCGAAGCGCTGCCCGCGATCGCATCGGTGTCCCGGTTCGAGCTCGAGACCTCGTCGGACGGCGACGTCGCCACCCGCCTGCGCGTCTCGGGCGGCAAGCGCGAGGGTGTGGAGGCCGCCGCGCGGCAGCGGGGGACGACGGTCACGGTGCGCGGGCTGTTCTTCAATACGCCCGCCCGGCGCAAGTTCCTGCGGGCGCAGGCCACGGAGACCCGCGCCGCGGTCGAGGCGGTGACGCTGCTCGCGCTCACGCGCCCCGACGTAGCCTTCACCCTCACGAGCGACGATCGTCCCCTGATCGACGTCCGACCCACCACGCGCCCCATCGATCGGGTCCACGCGCTGTGGGGCCGCCAGCTCGCCGACACGCTGCTGCCGATCGCCCACCGCGAAGGCCCGCTCGAGGTGCGGGGGTTCGCGCAGCGCCCTGCGCAGGCGAAGCCCTCGGGCCGGAAGGGCTATGTGTTCGTGCGTGGCCGCCCGATTCGCGATCCGTTCATCCTGCGCGCCGCTGAAGCCGGCTACCGCTCCACCATCGCGCCGGGCGACCGCCCGTCGCTCATCTTGTTTCTGGAGCTTCCGGGCGACGCGGTAGACGTGAACGTCCACCCATCGAAACTCGAGGTCCGCTTCCGCGACAAGTTCTTCGTCGAGAAGGTCGTGGAGCAGGCGGTGCGGGCCGCGCTGGGACCGCTCGCAGCGGCGGCTCCACTGGGGGCTGGGGGTGCACCAACAGGTGTCGGGTTTCAGGTGTCGGGTTTCGGGAGTTCCGGTTCTTCTCTCGAGATGTTTCCCCGCCAGCCCCTGACACCCGACACCCAGCACCTGACACCTCTCCTCCAAGTCTTCGACACCTACATCGTATTCCAGACCGACTCGGGCGTCGCGATCGTGGATCAGCACTCCGCGCACGAACGGGTGCTGTACGAGCGGGCCATGCGCCAGCTCACGGGCGACGGGGCGTCGGCGCAACGGCTCCTGCTGCCGCTGACGCTCGAGTTCACGGCGCCCGAGCTCGAGGCGATCGACGCCCACCGTGAGCTGCTCCGTCGCGTGGGCTACGAGGTGGAGCCGTTCTCGGGGCGTGCGGTGGTAGTGCATACGGCGCCGAATCCGCATCCGCGCTTCGATGCCGCGCGCTGCTTCGGCGAGCTGGTCGCCGATCTCGCGGGCGGGCGGTTCGGGGCCCTCGCGAATCGGTTGGAGCGCTTCGCGGCGACGTACGCCTGCCGCGCCGCCATCAAGGCCGGCCAGCGGCTCGAGCCCGACGAGATGCGCGAGCTCGTGGCCCGGCTCCTCACGGCGGCGCTCCCGGCGCACGACGTCCACGGACGACCGACGGTCGTCCAGCTACCGAAGGCTGAGCTGGAACGCCGGTTCGGGAGAGCGTAATGCGGTGACGTCCCTCCCCCCTTTAGTCCCCGTGCTTGTCGGCCCCACGGCGGTCGGCAAGACTGCAGTCGCTGCCGCGTGGGCCGAGGGCGAGCCCATCACCGTCGTCTCCGCCGATGCCCGTCAGGTGTATGAGGGGCTCGACATCGGTACCGCGAAGCCGTCCGGCGGATTGCTCGCCCGCGTGCCGCATGTGGGTCTCGACGTCGTCGAGCCGGGGGAGCGGTACAGCGCGGGCCGCTTCGCGCGCGACGCGTCGCAATGGCTCGAGCAAATCCGCGGCGCGGGCCGCCAAGCGGTGGTCGTCGGCGGGACCGGGTTGTACGTGCGCGCGCTGGCGGAGGGGCTGTTCCAGGAGCCGCCGCTCGACCCGGCACGGCGCGAGCGGTTGCGTGCCTGGGCGGCGAACCTGACGCCGGCGCGCCTCGCGCACTGGGCGGCGCGACTCGACCGCCGGTTCGCGGGCGGCGGGCGGCAGCGGGCGGGGCGGGCCGTCGAGGTCGCGCTCCTCACGGGGCGGGGCCTCAGCTGGTGGCAAGAGCACGCGCGTGAGACCGGCGCGATGCGGCCGTGGTACATTCAACTCACGCTGCCCCGGGACGCGCTGCACCGTCGCATCGGCCAGCGGGTGGACGAGATGCTCGCCGGAGGACTCGTGGATGAGGTACGGCGGGTCCTGGCGTCGGGGGTGGCGCCGCACGCCCCGGGGCTCGATGGGGTGGGGTATCGCGAGGTGGCCGCGCTGCTCGCGGGGCGGCTCCAGGAGCGGGAGTTGCGGGAGGCAATCGTCGTGGCGACGCGGCGTTACGCGAAACGACAAGAGACCTGGTTTCGAAATCAATTGCGTCATCCGTCGTCCGTCATCCGTCACCCGGACGAAGTATGGACTCTTGACGCGACTCGAGACCCGCAGACGCTGGCACATGAGATCCACGACCGCTGGACGGCCTACCGAGCCACTACGGATGACTGACGACGCATGACGGTCGACGCCTAATGCGCATCGGCATCACCTGTTATCCCACCTACGGCGGCTCCGGAGCCGTAGCGACGGAGCTGGGGCTCGAGCTCGCCCGGCGCGGGCACGAGGTGCACTTCATCTCCTACGCGAGCCCCTTTCGACTGCGTGGCTACGCCGAGCGGGTGACGTTCCACGAGGTCATGCAGACCGAGTATCCCTTGTTCGAGCACTCGTCGCCCTACGCGCTGGCGCTGGCGGTAAAGCAGCACGAAGTGGCAATGCGCGAGAACCTCGACCTCATGCACGTGCACTACGCCATCCCGCATGCCGCCACGGCCTGGCTCGCGAAACAGATGCTCAAGGCGCAGCGGGACCTGAAGATTGTCACCACGCTGCACGGCACCGACATCACGCTGGTCGGGCGGGACCCGTCCTACTACACGCTCACCAAGTTCTCGATCGAGCAGTCGGACCGCGTGACCGCGGTCTCGCAGTTCCTGCGGGACGAGACCTACCGTGCGTTTGGGTGCGATGGCTGCGACGTCACCGTGATCCCCAACTTCATCTCGACGGCGGAGTATCACCCCCCGACCGACCCGACCTGTCGCCGCTCACTCGCCCCGGCCGACCACAAGGTTCTCGTCCACGTCTCGAACTTCCGACCCGTGAAGCGGGTGACGGACGTCGTGCGCGTGTTCGCCGGGGTGCGGCGCGAGCTCCCGGCCACGCTGGTCCTGGTGGGAGACGGCCCGGAGCGGGACGCGGCAGAGCAGGAAGTCGATCGCCTCAAGCTGCAGCGCGACGTCCGCTTCCTCGGCAAGGTGGACAACGTCGCCGAGATCCTGCGAGGCAGCGACCTGTTCCTGCTGCCGTCCGAGACCGAGTCGTTCGGTCTTGCGGCGCTGGAAGCGATGGCGTGTGCCGTGCCGGTCCTCGCGACCGCCGTGGGCGGACTCCCGGAGGTGGTCGTCCACGGGGAGACGGGCTTCCTCACGCCCAAGGGGGACGTCGAGGCCATGATCGCCCACAGCCTCCGCCTGCTGCGCGAAGGTCCGCTCATGGCGCGGATGCGCGCCGCCGCCGCGCGCCGGGCGCTCGAGTTCGCGGCCGACCGCATCGTGCCGCGCTACGAACAGGTGTACGAGGACGTGCTGCGTGTCTGACCTGCTGCGGCTCGTCCGGATCCACAACCTACTGGTGGCCGCGGCCGGCGTTCTCGCCGGCGGCTGGATCGCGCTCGGCGCGCTCCAGACGCCCAACGTCCTGGCGCTCGCGGCGGTAGCCGCGGTCGGGTTCGGGATGGCGGGCAACGTGCTCAACGACATCTGGGACCAGGCCGCCGACCGCGTGAACCGGCCCGGCGCGGAACGCCCGCTCGCCGCCGGCCGCGTGGCCCGCGGCACGGCCGACCTGTGCGTCGCCGGCGGCGCGGTGGTCGGGCTCGGTGCCGCGGCGCTGGTCAGCGGGACCGCCGTGCTGGTAGGCCTCGCGGCCTTCGCCGTGCTCGCGCTGTATTCGCCCGTGCTCAAGCGCCGCGGCGTTGTGGGGAACGTGGCCGTAGCGCTCGTCGCCGGCCTGCCGCTCATGTACGGCGCCATCGCCGTCGGACACGCGGCGGCGGGAATCGTGCCCTGGATCCTCGCCGCCTGGATCCACTTGGTGCGCGAGATCGTGAAAGACATCGACGACCAGGCAGGGGACCAAACGCTCGGGCGTCGCACCTTGCCGCTCGTCCTCGGGGCCCGGCGTGCGAGCCTGGTGGCGGCGGGGCTCGCCGCGGCGTTCGTGCCGGTGTCGCTCGCGCTGCCCGCCCAGGCCCACTACCGCGGCGGATACTTTCTCATCGCCCTGTTCGCGCAGCTCATCGTGCTGGCGGTCGCGAGCCGATTGTTCACGGGGCGCATGCAGGGAAACAGTCGACTACTCAAAGGAGCGATGCTCGTGGGGATCGTGGCGCTCGTGGCGGGGCGGGTCACATGACGCTGTGGCAAGGCATCATACTCGGCTTGGTGCAGGGGCTGACGGAGTTCCTGCCCGTGTCCAGCTCGGGGCACCTGCGGGTGCTCGAGGTGGTGACCGGTGTGCACACCCCGGGTGTCTTCGTGGAGGTGGCGCTGCACGTGGCGACTCTGGGCTCGGTGTTGGTCATGTACGGGCCGCGGCTGTGGGCCATCGTGCGCGGCGTCCTGGCGCGGCGCCCGGCGGAATTACGCATGGCGGGACTGCTGGCGCTCGCCACGGTGCCGGCGGGCGTCATCGGCGTGGCGTTTCATCGGCAGGTCGAGGCGGCCGCCTCGCTGGTGCTCGTGGGCGCGGGCTTCCTGGTAACGGGGTTGATGAACTGGTCCACGCGACGGCTCGCCGGCAGCCGCTCAGAGCCCACGGTCGGCGTGGCCGTGGGCATCGGGTTCGCGCAGGCGCTGGCAGCCGTGTTTCGCGGCGTCTCCCGTTCCGGCTCGACTGTGTGCGCCGCGCTGTGGGGCGGCCTCGGCCCGGTCGCAGCGGCAGAGTTCAGCTTCCTGCTCGCGATTCCGGTGATCGCGGGCGCCGCGCTGATCGAGAGTCGGCACATGGCGGTGAACGTCGCGGCCGTCGGGGCCGTGCCGCTCGCGGTGAGCTTCGCTCTCGCGTTTGCGAGCGGCATCTGGTCGATCCGGTTTCTTGTGGCGCTGCTCAAGCGTGGTCGCTTCTATGCCTTCGCTCCGTACAACTGGATCGTCGGCGTGTTGACGATCGCGTACGCGGTGTGGCGCGGCTGACCCTCGACGGCGTGGCCGCCGCCGATCTTGCCGGGCGCTGGGGCGTGCCGCAGTGCGGCCTGTTCCGCGAGCTCGGCTCGACCTTCAACGCCATTCACGACCTCGCCGCTCAGGGCGCCCCGGCAGGGACGGTGGTGATCGCCGAGGAGCAGACGGCGGGGCGGGGACGCGACGGACGCACGTGGCACTCGCCGGCGGGCGGAGTGTGGCTCGGCATGCTGCTGCGTCCAGCGCGCGCCGAGCTGGGGGTCATCTCGGTGCGCGTCGGGCTCGCCGTCGGCGATGCGGTGGACGCCCTGCTGGGCCGTGTCGAGACCCGCCTCAAGTGGCCGAACGACGTGTTGCTGGGGGAGCGCAAGCTCGCGGGAATCCTGTGCGAGGGCCGCTGGCACGGCGAGACCCTGCAGTGGCTGGCGGTGGGCGTGGGCGTCAACGTGCGCAACGTGATTCCGGCGGCCGTCGCGCGTCGCGCGGTGGCGCTCGAGGAATGGCTGCCCGCGATCCGCCGGCTCGATGTCCTGGATCGCCTCGTCCCGGCGATCGCGGGGCTCGCATCGGGCGAGCCGGCTCTCAGCGAGCGCGAGTGCGCTGCGTTCGCGGCGCGCGACTGGTTGCAGGGGCGCCAGCTCCGCTCGCCTGCCGTCGGCCGCGCGCGCGGCCTCCGCCCCGACGGCGCGCTGCTCGTGGATCTCGGCGCGGCGACGATCGCGGTGCGCGAGGGTCACGTCGAGCTGGCGTAAAGTAGAGGGCGGGAAAGGACGGTAGAAGACGGTAGAAGGGTGTAGAAGAGCCGAACGGATGAATCTTACGCAATTTTTGGCCACCACTTGCAATGAAACGATGCAACAGTCCGGAACCCCGACGGCACGTTGCTCGGCATGCCACCCTATGAGCGACTCAAAGCATGGCAGGAGTGTCACAAGCTTGTGCTCGAGACTTACCGAGCGACGAGATCGTTCCCGAGAGAAGAGCTCTACGGATTGACATCTCAGACGCGCCGGGCTGCGTTTTCGGCTGCCGCGAACATCGTTGAGGGATCAGCCAAACACGGCGCGCGAGAGTATCGGCGGTTTCTTGACATCGCCATCGGTTCGTTAGCGGAACTCGGGTACGCGTTTCGCGTCGCAGGAGAACTCGAGATGCTGTCGAGCCCGGATTGGCAGAGGTTGGAGGATCTGCGAAGGCGCGCGGGGTTTCTGACGTGGCGACTGTATAGGTCGCTGGGCGCCCGAGGGCGGTGAGGGCTCCCTCAACCGTCCTCTACCGTCCTCTACCGCCTTCTACCATCTTCTTGCCCCATGCTCCTCGCCATCAACATCAACAACACTGAAACGAAGGTCGGGCTGTTTCGCGGCGATAGCCTCGAGGCCCACTGGCGGCTCACGACCACGCCCTCGCGTACGCCGGACGAGTGGGCCGCCACCCTCACGTCGTATCTGGCGCAGGAGGGCCGGTCCACCCAGGAAGTCCGCGCCGCCGTCGTGGCGTCGGTAGTGCCGCCCGTGACCCAGGGACTGTGCGAGGCGGTGGAGCGAGCGACGACCGTGCGCCCGCTGGTCGTGGACGGCCGCTCCCGGCTCCCGATAACGCTCGACGTGGAGGAGCCGCTGCAAGTGGGGGCGGACCGCATCCTCAACACGCTCGCGGCGGCGCAGCTGTTTCGGCGTGACACCATCGTCGTCGATTTCGGAACCGCGACCACGTTCGATTGCATTACCGCGGACGGCCACTTTCTGGGAGGCGTGATCATGCCCGGGATCCGCACCGCGTCGGACGCGCTGATCCGCGGGACGGCCAAGCTGCCCGCGACGGATCTGATGCCGCCCGTGCGCACCATTGGACGGCGCACCGAGGAGGCGATCCGCTCGGGTGTGTTGCTGGGCACGGCCGACGCCGTAGACGGGATCGTGCGTCGCATCAAGGCCGAGTGGCCCAACGGCCACACGCCGCAGGTCATCGCCACCGGCGGCCTCGCGAGCTTGGTCGCGCCCCTGGTCCGCGAGATCGAATCGGTGCACCCGGACCTCACCCTCACCGGGCTCCGCATCGCCGCTACGGCATTGGGCCTGAAGTGGTAGTCGACGCCCGCGCGCTGAACGCTTGGCGCCGCTGGGGCTATGGGCTGCTGCCGGGCGATGTCTTCTCCTACGTGCTCCACCTGCGCCCCGCCGAGTGGCCGATCATGGCGGGGCACACATTGCTCGGCTACGTGCTGGCCGTGGGTCTCGGGGGAGCGTGGAGCGGGGAGCGGTTGCTGCCGGCGCTCCTGGCGCTCGGGGTGTGGGTGATTTTCCTGAACGGTGGCACCCTCGCGATCAATTCCGTCTTCGACAAGGATGAGGGTGACATCGGCTACCTCAATGCGCCGCCCCCGCTGCCGCGCCACCTGCTCGCGTTCAGCGTGGCGCTGCTCGCCGGCGGTCAGCTGATCAGCTTCGCGCTTCCACCCGCGTTCCGCGTCGCGTACGCCATCTGTTTCGTGCTGTCGATTCTCTACTCGGTGCCGCCGTTCCGCTTCAAGGCGGTGGCGGGCGTCGACTGGGTGATCAATATGTGGGGCTTCGGGACGCTCACGCCGTTTGCCGGCTGGGCCGCCACGGGCCGTCCGCTCGACGCGGGCCACGCCCTCGTCCTGCTCGGCTTCTGCCCACTGTTCGCCGGGCTCTATCCGCTCACTCAGCTGTATCAGATGGAGGAAGATCGCCGCCGGGGCGACCGGACCCTCGCCCTGCTCCTGGGCATGCGCGCGAGCCTCGGCGTCGCGATCGGGTGTACCGCGCTGGCGTTCGCGCTGTTCTGGTGGGCGGCGGCCGTGCTTGGAGTCCAGGGGTGGTTGCTCCTCGTGCCGCTCGTCGCGTGGCTGGTGGTGCTCCTGCCGTGGTACCGGCGTCGCGAGGCGCTCCCTGCGGCCGGCCACCAGCGAGGGATGTACCGGGCGCTCGCTGCGTGGGCCGTTACCGATCTCGTGGTTTTGCTCGTGTTTGCCCGGTGAGAGCCCGCGCTTAGATTTCCGCGGCGGGCCTCCCCGCCCCCACCCTCATTGACGAGGAGAGACGACCCATGTCGGCCAGTGCGGCACCCGCGGCTTCGGACCGCTCGGACTTCCGCACCGTCACGGTGGGCGGTGCCAAGCTCGGCGTCGCGACAGCGGTAGCGGTCGTCGCGTTCATCGCGGCGTCGCGGCTCGTGCCGATTGCCGCTGGCCTGCGGGGCGGGGTCACGGCGCTCATCGTGCTGGCGGCCGGTGTGGCCGTCGCGTTCCTTCCCGCCCAGTGGACGGCCGCGCGGAGCACCGAGGGCATCGCGGGCGCCGCAGCTGTGGGCCTCGTCGGCACGATTGTGTTCAGCGCCATCGATATCGCCGTCCTGCGGCCGTTCAAAGCATATCCCTGGACCTGGGACGCGATCGGTGGCGGTAGCACGTGGTGGTACCTCCCGATTTGGTGGATGTTGGGGACATTCCTGGCGTGGATGGGTGGGATCGTGACCGCGGCGAGCGGCGAGGCGACGCTCGCGCGTCGTGCCCTCCCGGCGGTCGCGGGAACCATCATCGTGGCGACGGTCGGACGGCTCGCTGGCGTCCCGGTCGACTTCCCGGTCATCACGGGTGCCGCCTTCACGCTCGGGCTCGCGGCGCTCGCCCTCGTCGCCTTGGCCCGTAAGGGCTAGCGCGCGGGAAGGGGCGACGTGCCCCGCTGGCTCGCTCACCTGCTCGTCGTCGTCGGATGGCTCCTGACGCCCGTCCTGGCGTGGTCGGCGTCGTACGTCGGGCTGTGGGCCGGCGCGCTGGTAGCCGCCCGTTTCACGCGCCCGGTCACCATGCTCGTCGTGGCAGCCGCCGTTGCCACACTCTCCGGGTTCACCGCTCTTTTTCTGTGGGTCCGCTTCATGCACCGAGTCCCGCACCTCCTGTCCCATCACATGGCGCCACGCACGTCGGAGGAGCAGCGCGCTGTTGCCGCGGCTGACTAAGGCCTGGCGGCTCACGCCGTTCCTGCTCCTCCCGGCTACGCTCGGGGCGCAGGGGGGGGGTCGGGGGCTGGAGCTCCATCTCGGGCGCTGGTACAACGGCAATCGCGCCGACGTCTACGAGCTCCGGACCACGACGCGGCTGGGCGGACCGTTCACCCATGGATTCGGAGTCACCCTCCTCGTGAACGACACCCTGGGCCGGCGCCGGGCCTTCTACGGCCTGGGTTACGAGATGCAGGTCGGAAGAGGCCGGGCCACTCTTGGACCATATGCGCTCACGGGACTCGCGCTGGGCCTTTCCACCGACACGTCCACGCAAGAGCTCGCCGCTCAGTGGACCGTGGGAGGCGGGCTCGAATGGCGGCCGCTCTCCTGGTTTGCCCTGGGAGGCGAGCTGCGCTATCGCCTCGAGGATCGGGGGCCGAGAGGGTTCTGGAATCCACGCCCCGATGCGCGCAAGGGCGTGAGCGCGACGCTCGGGGTGTCGTTCGGATTAGGGAGGAGGGCAGGGGGAAGCGGGAGGCCTGGGAACGGCGCTCCGCCGGACCTGCCGCCACCACTGCCGCCCGCGTCCCTCTCCGGCAACGCGAGCGAAGTGGTGCAGACGGCGCTCGAATCGCTGGGAACGCCGTACCTCTGGGGCGGCACGGCCGACAACGGGTTCGATTGTTCCGGACTGGTTCAGTACGCCTACGGCCAGCACGGCATTCGGCTGCCGCGCATGAGCCGCGATCAGGCGCGCTCCGGGGCCGAGGTCCCGCCCGTAATCGATGCACTCCGTCCGGGTGACATCCTGCTCTTGTCGGCCCGCCCCGGCGCGGGTGTGACTCACGTGGGGATGTACGTGGGCGAGCTCAAGTTCATCCACAGCTCGAACCGGGGCGTGAAGCTGTCACGCCTGGATCCACAGGATCCGGAGGGCGCGTATTGGCTGGATCGGTGGGTGGGGGCGCGGAGGGTCATACCGTGAAACTCGTCATCGCCTTAACCGTGAACGCCTCTATCCTCGCCTGCGCCCCCCCCACCCGCTACGAGCAGCCCTCCGCGCTGCGAGGGTACGAGATCCTCATCACGCGGCGCGACTCCCTGGGCCAGGGTATCGCCGAGGGACTCCGGCGCCGCGGGTTTACCGTGCGGCGGCATGTGCGGGGCGGGAGCAGGCCCACCGTGTACCTGCTGGTATTCACGTTCCGTGAAGCGGAGCCGCCGGCTCTCACCTGGCTCCATGTGCGCCTGGCCGACACCCGCACCGGGGCGATCGTGGCCGCCGTGTCGGCGCCCCTCGATTCCCTGGGAGCCACGACGCCGGACTACGCTCGGGCCATCGTGGACTCCCTCGTCGCCTCCCCGGCGCTCGGGCGCCAGATATCGCCCCCTTGACTTGCCACGGCCGCCGGGAGAGATTCCTCGCGGTTGACTTAGCACTCTCCAGATGAGAGTGCTAACAACATTGTTCCACAGGCACTTAGAACCAGGTACGAGGTGGAGGATTGAGCACCATGGCAACCGCAACGGCTGCGAAGACGAAGCTCAAGATCTTCCCGCTGGCGGATCGGGTGGCCATTCGGCCGATGGAGGAGACCGAGACGATGAAGGGCGGTCTCTACATCCCCGACACGGCGAAGGAAAAGCCGATCCAGGGCGAGGTGATCGCAGTAGGTCCCGGGCGCCGGGAAAAGGATGCGCTGGTCCCGATGGAGCTGAAGGTCGGGGACCGGGTGGTCTACGGCAAGTACAGCGGCAGTCAGGTAGAGCTCGAGAATGAAGAGATCATCCTCATCAAGGAATCGGACGTCATCGCCAAGCTTGGCTGAGGCTTCTAGGAGGAAACGGACATGGCTGCGAAGCAATTGGAGTTCAATGTCGAGGCCCGCGCCCGCTTGAAGCGCGGCGTGGACCAGCTGGCCGAGGCGGTGAAGGTCACGCTCGGCCCGAAGGGCCGGAACGTCGTCATCGACAAGAAATTCGGCAACCCGACGGTCACCAAGGACGGCGTCACCGTCGCCAAGGAGATCGAGCTGGAGGATCCGATTGAGAACATGGGCGCCCAGATGGTGAAGGAAGTGGCGACCAAGACGTCGGACCTGGCGGGTGACGGCACGACCACGGCGACCGTGCTAGCCCAGGCGATCTTCCGCGAGGGGCTCAAGTCGGTCACGGCCGGCTCGAACCCGATGTCGTTGAAGCGCGGGATTGACCGGGCGGTGGAGGTGGTGGTCGAGGAGCTGAAGCGCATCTCGGTACCCACCGCCGGCCGCAAGGAGATCGCTCAAGTCGGTGCTATCTCCGCGAACAACGACAAGGAGATCGGCGACCTGATCGCCCAGGCGATGGAGAAGGTCGGCAAGGATGGCGTGATCACGGTCGAGGAGGCGAAGGGCCTCGAGACCACGCTCGAGACGGTCGAGGGAATGCAGTTCGATCGCGGCTACCTGTCGCCTTACTTCATCACCGATCCCGAGAAGATGGAGGCGGTCCTCGAGGACGCCTACATCCTGATCCACGACAAGAAGATCTCGTCGATGAAGGACCTGCTCCCCATCCTCGAGAAGGTGGCGCAGGCCGGCCGGCCGTTGCTCATCATCGCCGAGGACGTGGAGGGCGAGGCGCTGGCCACGCTGGTGGTCAACAAGCTGCGCGGCACGCTGAAGGTGTGCGCCGTGAAGGCGCCGGGCTTCGGTGACCGCCGCAAAGAGATGCTGGTCGATATCTCAGTGCTCACCGGCGCGCCGCAGGTGATTTCGGAGGAGATGGGCCTGAAGCTCGAGAATGCGACGATCAACGATCTGGGCCAGGCGAAGCGGATCGTGATCGACAAGGACAACACGACGATCGTGGGCGGGAAGGGCAAGTCCGACGCGATCCAGGGCCGCATCAAGGAAATCAAGGCGGCGATCGAGAAGTCCACGTCGGACTACGACAAGGAGAAGCTGCAGGAGCGGCTCGCGAAGCTCGCGGGCGGCGTCGCCGTGATCAACGTCGGGGCGGCGACCGAGACCGAGATGAAGGAGAAGAAGGCGCGCGTGGAGGATGCCCTGCATGCGACGCGCGCCGCGGTCGAGGAAGGCATCGTGCCCGGAGGCGGCGTGGCGCTGCTGTGGTGCCAGAAGTCGCTCGACAAGGTGAAGGGGACCGATGACGACGAGAAGATCGGCGTCGACATCGTCCGCCGCTCGCTCGAGGAGCCGATGCGGATGATCGTCCAGAATGCGGGCGCGGAAGCCTCGATCGTGGTCGGGAAGGTGAAGGAGTCGAAGGACAAGAACTTCGGCTACAACGCCCAGACCGACGAGTTCGAGGACCTGGTGGCGGCGGGCGTCATCGACCCCACCAAGGTCACCCGCACCGCGTTGCAGAACGCTGCGTCCATCGCCGCCCTGATGCTCACGACCGAGTGTGTCGTGGTGGAGAAGAAGGAGAAGGACAAGACGCCGCCGATGCCCGGTGGCGGCGGCGGCATGGGCGGCATGTACTAAGAACTAACTAGACGCACAGACGCAACAGACGCACGGTGGTGAACAGGCTGGAGGGAGCAGGGGTTCTCTGCTCCCTCTTTGCTATTCTCCCCTGTGCGTCTCCGCCTCTGGCCGTTGCCGGTCCTAGTATCTTTGGCCTCATGCCCGCGCCTTCCGGCGAGCGCGCCACCCTGTCGCGCGACCTCTCCGATTTCCTGATCGAGCTGTCGATCGCGCTCCATAAACACGCCATGTATCCCCAAGGGCACCCGTCCCTCGCCCCGGCGGCGGCGGGAGTGACCCGGCGCGCCGGGTTGCTGCTCGAGGATCGAGCGACGGTCTCCCTCGGCGTGGCCCGCAACCAGCTGGTGATCGAGGGGGTGGCGACCGATCCCAAGCACCCCGTCCTCCGGGAGCTCGCCGGCCGGCTGCATCGCCACCACCTGGGCGCCATCACGTTTCGGCGAGGCGTGGAGGAGGGTGAAGTGGGCGACGCGCTCCGGACGCTCGCCATCGAAGCGGAGCGGACCGGGCAGCCGCTGGGCCTCGGCGATCGGGACCGCCTGGCGGCGTGGCCGCACGTGCAGCTCCATGCGTTGACGTACGAGCGCCTGGAGCTCACCGACCAGGACGGGCCCGCCGCCGGGGAAGGGGACGCGCGAGCCGCTCAGTTGTGGGTGGGCTTGGCTCGGGCGGCCCTAGCGACGGCGCCGGAGGACAGCCGGCCCACGCCCACAGAACCGGCGGTCATCGCGCAGGCCATCGACGAGCACTCGAAGGCCGAGGCCACCGGGTACGATCAAGTGATCGTCGGCTACCTGCTGCAGATTGCCGCCGAGCTCAAGACCGCGGGCAGCGCGGAGGCCGCCGCGCTGCGGCGGCGGACGTCGCGCCTCATTCGCACCCTCAAGCCCGAAACGTTGCAGCGGCTGGTGAAGATGGGGGGGGACTTCGCGCAGCGGCGCCAGTTCGTCTCCGATGCGGCCGACGGCATGGCGGTGGATGCGGTGCTCGATATCCTCAAGGCCGCCGCGGAAACTTCGCACGAGACCATCTCCCACTCGCTCGTCCGCCTGTTGTCCAAGCTCGCGGTGCACGCCGAGGCGGGCGCCGCGCCGGTGCGACCCCAGGCGGACGCGGCGCTGCGGGAGCAGGTGCAGCGCCTGCTGGCCGGGTGGACGCTCCCCGATCCGAATCCGGGCGCGTACGGCGCGGCGCTGCAACGCATGGCCCGCGCCGCGCCGGCCGGGGCGCCGCGCGCGGATCGCCATGCGACCGAGCCCGATCGTCTGGTGGCGATGGCGCTGGAGATCGGGACGCTGGGGCCGCGTCTCCATGCGGCGGTCGACCGGGTGGTCGCCGAGGGCGGGCTCGCGCAGCTGCTCGACGCGCTGGAGGGTGGGGTGGCCGACACCGCCGCCGCGGCGACGGTCCGCGCGCAGATCGCCACGGCGGCTGCCGTGCAGCAGATCGTCGCCCGAGAGCCGATCGACTTCAAGCTGCTGGAGCGGCTCGTGCCGCTCGTGGGCACCGTGGCGGCCGCACCGCTGCTCGACGCCCTCGCGGTGGCGGAGTCGCGCGGGGCGCGGCGCGGCTTGCTCGCCCAGCTGGCGAAGATGGGGGCCGAGGTCGCCCCGGTCGTGATCGCGCGCCTCGACGACACCCGCTGGTACGTGACGCGCAACCTGCTCGCGCTGCTCGAAGAGCTGGGGCCCCCGCCGGCGGGGTTCTCGGCCGCCGCCTATATGCGCCATGCCGACGCGCGAGTGCGCTGGCAGGCGGTCAAGCTGCAGCTCAAGCTTCCCGCCGAGCGCGACGAGGCGCTCATCGCCGGCCTGCGCGATCAGGACCCGCGCACGCTGCGCCTCGCTCTGAGCCTCGCGGTCGCGCTGCAGGCCTTCCCGGACGCCGCCGTGCCCCTGCTGGTGAATCGCGCCACCGATCGCACCCTGCCGGGTGACTTGCGCACCCTCGCCGTGCGGGGTCTGGGGTACACCCGGGCGCCGGCCGCGCTCGAGACGCTGTTGCAGCTCACGGCGGGCGGCCGCACGCTGTTCCGCCGGGAGAAGCTGGCTGCCAAGTCACCCGAGCTCCTCGTCGCGCTGGCGGCGCTCGCGACCGGGTGGCGCCACGATCCGCGCGCGGGCGCCCGCCTCGGCCTTGCGGCCTCGTCGACCGACGGCGAGATCCGCCACGCCGCGGAACCGCAGGCGGGCCGACCCTGAGCGGCCCCGCGGGCTTCCTCAACGCGTTCGCGCACGCGCTCGCGGCGATGACCCTCTATCGGCCGGGACATCCCGCCCGCGAGCGCGCGATTGACGACGCGTATCGGGAGCTGAGCGACCTGCAGGCGACCGAGTCACGGCCGCTGTTCACCTTCCTGGGCGATGAGATCGTATTCGGGCGGCTGCCGCTGCGCGAGCTCAAGGCGTGGGACTGGGGGCAGCGGCTGGCGCTCGCGGGGATCCAGCGCTTGGAGTTTTCCGATACCGTGAGCCGGGAAGAGTTCGAGCAGTTCCTCGACGAGGTGCTGGCCCGGCTCACGCTCTCCGCGATCGATACGACCGAGGCTCGTCAGATGCGCCGCTCCAGCATCCGGTTCGGCGCCGTGGGCGTGCGCGGCGGGGAGGAGCAGCAGGCTGGGGCGATCCCGACCGCCACAATCACCTATTCCCTCAGCGAAGAAGCGGATGCGGTGCGCTGGGTCCAGGAAGAGGTCCAGGCGCGGGGGACGCTGCCGCTCACGGAGGCGGAGGCGGTGGTCCGCTCGCTGTCGATCGCCATGCACGGCGGGCGGCAGATCGTGATCCCGTTGCTGCAGCTCAAGGAGTTCGATCAATACACGACGACCCACTCGATGAACGTCGCGGTGCTGGCGATGGCCCTCGCCGAATCCCGCGGGCTCTCGGCGCGGGACGTGCGGGCGTTCGGGGTGGCCGGACTGCTGCACGATATCGGCAAAGTGAGAATACCGCTGGAGGTCCTCACCAAGCCGGGACGCTTCACCGACACGGAGCGGGCCTTGATGAACCGCCATCCGGCTGAGGGCGCGCGCATCATCCTGCGCGCCGAGGAAGACCTGGATCTCGCCGCGGTGGTGGCCTACGAGCACCATATCATGCTGAACGGGGACGGCTATCCCACGTTCCAGTTCCGGCGCGATTGCCACGAGGGCAGCAAGCTCGTCCACGTGTGCGACGTGTACGACGCCCTCCGCACCCACCGGCCCTACCGCGAAGCGTGGCCGCAATCGAAGACGCTCTCGTACATCGAGGATCGGGCCGGCACGGAGTTCGATCCCGGGCTAGCGGGTGCGTTTGTGCGGATGATGCGCCAGTGGGAGCCGCAGGTGGCGGTCATGACCGACGAGCGCACCCCCGTCCCCGGGGCGCCCGAGGGGGCGGGCGCGTCGCCGGCGACTTGAGGCGTCCCCATCCTCGTTCCCCTTTCCGGGGTACGTATCTTTACCATGGTGCCGCTCCTCTCCCGCATCCTCGTCCTACTGCTCGGGATCGCTCCCGGGCTGTCCGCCCAGACGGCACATGCCGGCGCGGGTCCGCGCGCTCGTCTCGAAGGGAAATGGCAGGCCAAGACTGAAGACGAGATTCGCAACATCATCGTGCGAAGCGACAGCTCGGCGCGGTTCGGCGATCAGGTGGCACGCTGGCGGGTGGTGGCCGACAGCCTGTGGTTGACGCTGGGGGACGGGGTCTGGCAGGTCTACGGCATGAAGCTCGACAGCGACAAACTCACGCTCTCGGGGGGCGACTTGGAGAAGCCGGTGACGCTGCGCCGGGTGGGGCCGGCTCCCGCCCGTGCGGACTCGGTGGCTATCCCGGCGCCGCCGCCTCCCACCGAGCGCGCCTGGGACTGAGGGAGGGGCCGCTCAGGGTGCTTCGCGGATGTTCGCGACGCGCCAGCCGTTCGGCGTCCGGGCGAAGCGGATCGTTTGGCGGAGGCGGGTCTCCCTTTGGGCGCCGCCGCCGGCCGGCACGTACACGTAGACGGTCCGCACGGTGGCGTTCGCCGTGTCGACGCGCGTGCTCAACTGGTCGAGGGTGTATCGGGCGGTGAGCCGCGTGTAGCGCTGGAAGAACCCCTGCCACGCCGCCACATCCTTCTCCGCCATGCCGGGCATCAGCACCTGCAGGTTTCCCACACGCTCGCTTGATACCGCACGCTCGAGATCCTGCAGCAGTACGCCGATCGCCGCGTGCGTCTCCGGTGGCTGGGGAGAAGGGGGAGCCACACCGGCGGCCACCCCCACCTGCTCGGCGTCGAGCGCCGCCATTCGGGACACCACATAGTCCATCGCCGTGTACAGCGAGTCCGCGCGCGCGAGCGAGGTGGCGGCACGCCCCGCTTCGGGTCGTGTCGCCAGAGCGTGCACGACGGGCGTGGCGCGGGCGATGGCCTGCTCGGCCTCCCGCTGCAGCGTCTCGGCTTCGGCCTGAGCCTTGGCGTACTGGGGGATCGCGCCGAGGTAGCCGCTCGCGGCCCGCGCCAGGTCTCCGGTGCGCAGGGCGCGCTCGGCGTTCTGCACGACGGTCTCAGCGAGGATCAGGGATGGCACGTTGTTCTTCATCGCGCCGGCACGCCGGGCGCGGTCGCGGGCCGCGAGCGCCGAATCACGCTGGGCGACCAGCGCGCCGTTGAGATGCGCCGGCATCGGATACGTCAGCAGCTGGTCCAGCGTAGCCCCCGTGAGCTCGGTGTCGGGCAGCGCGGCGACGGGGGAGGGGGAGCGCGATACGTAGAGGAGCACCAGCGCCGTCACCATCAACGTCGTCAGTGCCGCAGCCCGCCACTTGATCGGTGCGTGCGTGACGAGACGCAGGACCGCCGACGGGATCGGCGTCCACTTTAGGCTCAGCCGCTCGGTGGTGTCGGTCGCCCCGGAGAGCCCGGCGCGGATGCTGAACAGCGCCGACTGCATCTGGCGCGCTGTCTCGTAGCGCTCCTCCGGCACCTTGTTGAGGGCTTTCCCGACGACGCGCTCGAGTGCTGCGGGGATCGACGTCGCCATGGTACGGAGCGGCTTCGGGTCGGTGGTGAGCACCTGGTACAGCACGCCATGGACCGTTTCCCCTTCGAACGGCTTGCGGTACGCGAGCAGCTCGTACAGCAGGCAGCCGACGGCGAAGATATCAGTAGCCGGGGTGATCGCTCCGTTCGTGATCTGCTCCGGCGCCATATACGTCGGCGTGCCGACGATCGCGCCCGAGCCCGTCACGTCGGCCGACTGCAGCCGCGCGATGCCGAAGTCCATGATCTTCACCGAGCCGTCGGAGGCGATCCGGACATTGGAGGGCTTGACGTCGCGGTGGATGACGCCGCGCTCGTGCGCGTAGGACAGACCCTGCAGCACCTCGATCACGATGTCGAGCTTGCGCTCGAGCGCGAGCGGCTCGCTCAGCGCGATCAGCGAGCTCAGGTCTCGCCCGTCGAGCAGCTCCATCGCGATGAACAGCTGCTCGTCCGAGTCGCCCAGATCGTAGATCGTGACGATGTTCGGGTGCTGCAGCGCGCCGGCGGCGCGCGCCTCGCGCATGAAGCGATCTTTCGCGTCGGACGAGCGGCCCGCGCGGGACAGCAGCTTGAGGGCCACGTAGCGCCGAATGACGGAGTCGTACGCCTTCCACACGGCGCCCATCGCCCCTTCGCCGATGGGCTCGTGCAGCTCGAACTTACCGACCCGTCGGTATTGGTCCGTTTGCGGCATGGCGCCTGTATCCGCTGGAACTGAACAATGTGGGCGTTCCCCACCCGGGGAGCAACCGGCCGAGCACAAAACTCAGCGCGTGGCCCAGTCGTAAATCCGCTCCAGCATGGCCCGGGTGGCGTCGTCCACCACCACGTCGCGGCGCGGGAGCACGCGCTCGGCGATCTTGAGGAACCCGTCCCGGCTCATGCGGCTGTCGCCCGCGCCGCCCCAGGCGAACGGAGCGACGTACTTGGGCGCCCGCACGCCCTCGAAGACGCTCGCGCCGGTGCCGATCACTGTCCCCGTGGCGAGCAGCGTCCCAATCGCCGTCTTGGCATGGTCGCCGATCAGGCTCCCGAGAAACTGCAGACCCGTCTCGAGTCGCGTCCCCGCGATCTCGAGGCGCACTCGACCGTACGTGTTCTTCAAGTTCGACGTGATCGTCCCCGCGCCGAGGTTCGCCCAGCGCCCGATCACGCAGTGACCGACGAACCCGTCGTGCGCTTTGTTCGCGTATCCCAGGAAGACGCAGTTCGACAGCTCACCGCGCGCGTTCGAGTGCGGGCCGATCGCCGACGCGCGCACGGACCCGCCCAGGACGTGAGCGTTCGCGCCGATCCACAGAGGCCCCTCGAGGCGGGTCCCGGCGCGGACCTCGGCGCCGCTCTCGAGCACCACTGGACCGTTCCGTACATCGAACACGACGCCGGGTTCCACGGCGGCATCCCGCAGGGCGATCGCGGCGGGATCGCCGAGCACGATGCTCCCCGCGGGGAGCGGGTCACTGTCGCCGAGCAAGCCGCGCAGGTCTTCCGGGAGCAGCCGCTCGAGAGCGGGGACCAGGTCGTAGGCGCCGTGCAGCACGACGCCCGGTACCTCGATCGCTGCGGCATGCGGCTGGGGCCCGTCCCACGTGGCTCCCGGTCCGACGCCCCATCCCACCGTGACGCCACCGCTTGTGAGGCGGAAGGCGCCGTCCGGGAGCGCGGGAGCGAGCCCGCGCGGCGCGAACGTCGACGAGCCGATCACGGCCGGCCCGGGAACGGGGCGACGGGCGGCCACGAGGGGGACTCCGGCCTCGGTGAACCCGGCGAGGTGGGGCAGGGCGAAGATCGCGGCCGTCTCCGCGCCGACGAACGTCTCCCACCGCTCGCGGATCAGGTGCGCGCCGGCCCGCAGCTCGCACAACGGGCGCGCGCCCGCGAACGGCGCCCACGCCGGCGCGGGATCCGGATCGAGCAGGTAGAGGGCGTGGGTCACAGCCCTTGCACGAGCTGCTTCAAGCGCTCGGCGCGGCCGATGGGCATCACGAGCGTGTGGCCGTTCGCCCGCACGACCACCATGTCTTCCAGACCGACGACGGCGACGTGCTCGCTCTCGGACCAGATCACCGTGCGGCGCACGTCGTCCGCCACGGTCGCCTTCCCGACCACCACGTTGCCGTGCGCGTCGGGCTTGCGGATGCGCAACAGGGCGTCCCAGGAGCCGATGTCGTCCCAGCCGAAGGTCCCGGCCACAACCGCGAGCTGCTTCGTGCGCTCCAGCACGGCCACGTCCACCGCGACCGGCCGGACGGCGGCGAAGAAGCCCGCGACGTCGCCTCCGGTGAGCGCTCGCCAGCCGGCCTTGAGCTCGCGCGCGTAGGCACCCGCTTCGCCCAGGAAGCGCGCCACGCCCCATGCAAACAGCCCTGTGTTCCAGAGCGCGCCCCGGCGGCGCAACAGCGCCGCTCGGGCGGCCGATGGCTTCTCGACGAACCGCCGCACGGTACGCGCTCCGCCCAGCGGCTTCGCGGGGATGATGTACCCGTATCCCGTCTCGTTGCGCGTCGGCTTCACGCCGACCGTGACCAACACGTCGTACTCGGCCGCCACGCCGAGCGCCTGCCGCCCGGCCGCGCGGAAGGCGCGATCATCGCTCACCGCCCAGTCGGCGTGCAACGACAGCATCTGGGCCCCGGGGTCCCGCTGCGAAATCCAGTGCGCGGCCCACGTGAGCGCCGGTGCCGTCGACGCCGCGCGCGGCTCGGCGAAGATCTGGGCCCGCGGGATCTGCGGCACCACGCGGGCCACCTGATCGACCAGGAACGGCCCGGTGAGGATCAGGATCCGCTCGGGCGGGACGAGTCCGTCGAGCCGCTCCACCGCCTGGACTAGGAGCGGGCGGTCGCCGGCGAGCGGCAGCAGCTGCTTGGGCCGCTCGGGCGTCGAGAGCGGCCAGAATCGGGTGCCCGCCCCGCCGGCGAGGATGGCGGCCCAGACGCTCATCGCGGGTCCTGGGAAAGGGAGGGAGGGGGTGCGTCGCCCAGCATCGCGGCGATGCGCGCCGTGAGCTTGCTCGGGCTGAACGGCTTGGTGAGCAACCCGGCGCCCAGGCCCTCCGCTTCGCTCAGAATGCGCTCTTCGCCTTCGGCGGTCAGGACGATGACGGGAAACGTGCGAGTGATCGCGGCGGCACGGAGCTCGCGCAGCAGATCGAGCCCGGACCCGTCGGGCAAGTGGAGGTCGAGCAGCATGGCGTCGAAGGGCGGGGCGCCGCCCTGCAACGCGTGCCGCGCTTCGCCGAGCGTACGGGCGAGACTCACCATGTAGCCGAGGCGCTCGAGGTGCGGGCGCAGCAGCAACCCGATATGCGGCTCGTCGTCGACGACGAGGAGATGCCGCCGGGCGGGCGACAAGGAGAGCGACTCCGGGTCAGAGCAGCCCGGCGATCGCCGAGCGGTGGCGCCGCAGGTCGTAGAGCAGGGCGCCCACGTTGGTGGACGGCCGCACCAGGACGACCAGCAAAGCGTCGGCGTTGAGGACGGAGACCACGGCGAGGCCGGACCCGAATTCGAGCACGCCGGTGCCGAATTCCCCGCGCCCTCCCGCTTGGCCCAGCTGCGCCAACCCGTTGATGACCGATGGCAGCAGGGCGGCCACGTTCTCGGCGTCGAGGCCGTCGGCCGCGCGGGCGTCGATCGGCAAGCCGTCACGCCCCACGACCACCACCGCGTCCACGCCGCCGCGGCGGGCGAGGGCTTCGACCACATCCCGGATTGTCGCCATACGGCGGCCAAGCTAGGAATGGAAACTAGCGAAGTCAAGCAGCCACCGCGGGTTGACCCACTTGGACGCCGCGCGGTATCTTCCCCGCACCGAATGCCTTCCCACCGTCGAATTTCCGCACGCCACGTCGCGTTGACGGGGCTCGCACTGCTAGCCGCGGCATGCGGCGACACGACGGGCCTGCCCGCCCCCTTCTTCACCAATGTGGTGGACACCGTGTCACTGTTCGCGTTGCGGGGGACGCCTATCACCCAGCCGTCTGCCTACACGCTCGACGCCGCGCAATCCGTCCGGACGGACCAGACCACCGCGCTCGACTTCGCCTTCGACTTCGACTCGCTCGGGGCGCCCGCGCTGTTTCCCACGGGCGCGATCAATCTGGGCCAGTTGTCCGGTCTGCAGCGGTCCACGACGCCGTTCAACGCGATCACGCTTGCGCCGACCGGGGGCTACATCTTCGACAAGCCGCTCGCGCTCGATACGGGGACGGTCGTGCTGGTCCGCTCGCGGCCGACCACGTGCTCGTTCGGCGTGACAGTGTCGTTGTACGCCAGGCTGCGCGTCCTGAAGGTGGTCTCGACAGCCCGTCGCGTGGATTTCGAGATCCTGGTGGACCAGAACTGCGGTTACCGCGGTCTCGAGCCCGGACTCCCGAAACAGTAGCGTCGTGATCGATCTCAAGCTCCTGCGCGCCTCGCCCCAGCAGGTGCGCGCCGCGCTCGCCCGGCGCGGCGATCCGACCGTCACGCGGCTGCTCGACGAGCTCGAGGCGTTGGACATGCGCCGCCGCGCGCTCACCGGCCAGCTCGACCAGCTCAAGGGCGAGCGCAACGAGGCCGCGAAGGCCGACGCGCGCCTGATGAAGCAGAAGGGAGCACTGCCGCCGGACGTCCGCGAGTCGCGCCGCGCCCTGGGCGAGCGGATCGACGCGCTCGAGGCGGAGCTCACGGGTGTCGAGGCGGAGCTCGAGGAGAAGCTGCTCTACGTCCCGAACGTCCCGCTGCCGGAGTTGCCGGACGGCGACGCGTCGCACAACAAGACCGTGCGGACCTGGGGCGAGCCGGCGCCGAAGGGCGGCAAGCCGCACTGGGAGATCGGCGAATCCCTCGGATTGCTCGACCTCGCGCGCGGCGCGAAGGTCTCGGGGTCCGGGTTCCCGGTCTTTGTGGGCGCCGGGTCGAAGCTGGTGCGCGCCCTTATCAACTTCATGCTCGACCTGCATACGCGGGAGCACGGCTACGTCGAGGTGGAGCCGCCGTTCGTCGTGAAGCGCGAGACGATGCAGGGTACGGGCCAGGTCCCCAAGTTCGAGGACGACGCGTACAAGACGGCGCCCGACGATCTCTTCCTCGTTCCGACCGCCGAGGTACCCGTCACGAACCTGCACCGCGATGAGATCATGGACGGCGGGAAGCTGCCGCTGGCCTATACCGCCTACACGCCGTGCTTCCGGCGCGAAGCGGGGGCCGCCGGGCGGGACACCCGTGGACTGCTGCGGGTGCATCAGTTCGACAAGGTGGAGCTGGTTCGGTTCGCGCGGCCCGCCGATTCACCGGCCGAGCACGAGCGGATGACCGGGCACGCCGAGGCCGTACTGCAGCGCCTCGAGCTCCCTTACCGCGTCGTGCTACTCGCGGCGGGCGACCTGGGGTTCGCCAGCGCCAAGACCTACGACCTCGAGGTCTGGGCGCCGGGCGTAGGCCAGTGGCTCGAGGTGTCGAGCTCGAGCTCGTTCACCGACTTCCAGGCACGGCGCGCCAACATCCGCTACCGCCCGGCTGCGGGCGCGAAGCCGGAGCTGGCCCACACGCTCAACGCGTCGGGCGTGGCGCTGCCACGCACCATCGCGGCGCTGCTCGAGACGCGGCAGCAGCCCGACGGCTCCGTGACGGTTCCGGCGGCGCTGGTCCCGTACCTGGGAATGGAGCGCCTCGTGCCGCCCTCCGCCGGTGGTCCGTAACGCGGCCCTGCGCCGCGCGGGTCCTCCCGTCGTGGCGGGGCTGGCGCTGCTGCTCGGCGGGATCACCATCTGGTATGCGTGGGTGGTGGCGCGCCACCTGCGGGACGATGCGCGGCAGACCAGCACCCTGCTCGGCCGGGTGTTCGCCGGCCTGAACGATCCGCGCCCCGACGCCGCCACCGACGCCCTGCTCGACCTCGCCCGTCAGGTGCGCTCGCTCGGCATCGCGATCGTCGTGATGGACACCGCGGGTCACATCACGGCGCTCGATAACGCGCCTCCGCGGATCGGCGCCGACACGGCACGCCTGCAGGCTTGGATCGCCGCGCTGGACATCGAGAACCCCCCGTTGGTCCAGCCGGGCGTGGGTACCATCCACTACGGCACCGGAACCGCCGCGCGGCGGTTCGCGAGTATCGCCGCACTCGAAGGCGCGGTGCTCCTGTGCCTGGCGCTGCTCGCCGGGTGGGCTTACCGCTCGCAGGTCGCCGCCGCGCGCGACCGGCTGTGGGTCGCCATGGCGCGGGAGTCGGCCCACCAGCTCGGCACGCCGCTCATGAGCCTCACGGGATGGATTGCCTACCTGCGGGAAAATCCGGGTACCCCGGGTGCCGAGCTGGCGGAGCATCTTCAGGCCGATGCGGAACGCCTCGAGCGGGTGGCCAAGCGGTTCGAGCGCATCGGTCGCCCAGCGCGCCGGGAGGCGGTGGGGTTGGGTGCCCTGGCCGAGCGGGTGGTGAGCTACTTCCGCCCGCGGCTCCCCACGCTGGCGAGCCCGGTAACGCTCGCGCTGCGCGCGACCGGGCCGGGCCCCACCGCGCTCGGCGATCCCGTGCTGCTCGAATGGGCGCTCGAGGCCGTGATCAAGAACGCGATCGACGCGCTGTCGGGACGCGGCGGGCGGATCGACGTGGCGGTGGATGCGGCGGGCCGCACCGCCCGGCTGACCGTTCGCGACGACGGTCCCGGCGTGCCCCCGGAGGTGCGGGCCCAGCTGTTCGAGCCGGGCGTCTCGACCAAGGCGGGGGGGTGGGGCATCGGACTGGCGCTGGCGCGTCGCATCGTCGAGCAACAGCACGGCGGCCGGTTGGTGTACCGGCCGGCCCCGACTGGGGAGGGGGCCGAGTTCGTGCTCGAATTCCCGCTCGTGAGCGCGACGTGACCCTCGCGCTGAATCCCCAGCAGGATGCCGCGGTCCGCCATCCCGGCGGCCCGCTCCTCGTGCTCGCCGGCGCGGGCTCGGGCAAGACGCGCGTCCTCACGGCCCGGATCGCGCACCTCATCCGCGAGCGGGGCGTCGCGCCATCGCGGATTTTCGCCGTCACGTTCACGAACAAGGCGGCGGGAGAGATGCGCGCGCGGGTGGCGGCGCTGCTCGGCGCCGACCCGCGCGGTCTGTGGATCGGAACCTTCCATGCGCTGTCGGCGCGCCTGCTCCGGCGTGAGGCGGCCCTGCTCGGTTTCGGGCCGAACTTCACGATCTACGATCAGGACGACTCGGAGTCCTTCATCAAGCGCCTGTTGGAGCAGCGGGGTCACTCCCCCAAAGCCAATCCCCCGCGCGCGATCCACGCCATCATCTCGGGAGCGAAGAACCGGATGATCCTCCCCGAAGAGCTGGGCGCGAGCGCCGACAGCCCGCTGGAGCGCGTCGCGGCGGAAATCTATGCGGGGCTCGGCCCCGCACTCCGCCAGGCCAACGCCATGGACTTCGACGACCTCCTGCTGTTTCCGCTCACGCTGTTCGCCGAGCGTCCGGAGCGCCTGGCGTACTGGCAGCGGCGTTTCGATCACGTCTTGGTGGATGAATTCCAGGACACCAACGCCGCCCAGTACCGGCTCGTGAAGCAGCTCGCCACCGAGCACAGAAACCTCTGCGTGGTGGGCGACGACGACCAGGCGATTTACGGCTGGCGCGGCGCGGATGTGCGGCACATGCTCTCGTTCCAGCAGGACTTCCCCGGGACGACCCTCATCAAGCTCGAGCAGAACTATCGGTCCACCCAGGTGATCCTCGATGCGGCGAACGGCGTCATCGCGGAAAACGCCCGCCGGCTGGGCAAGACGCTGTTCACGGCGAAGCAGGGCGGGGAGCCGGTCACGCTGCTCACCGCGGCGGACGAGCGGGACGAGGCGGAGTGGCTCGCCGGCGAGCTCAGTCGCCGGGCGGCAGACGGCGACCTGGCGTACGAAGGGATGGCGGTCCTGTACCGCACCAATTCGCAGTCGCGGCCGCTCGAAGAGGCGTTCCGGTTCCGGGGGATCCCGTACCGGCTGGTGGGCGCCGTGAGCTTCTACGAGCGCCGCGAGGTGAAGGACGTGCTCGCCTACCTCCGGCTCATCGCCAATCCCCGGGACGACGAGGCGTTCGCCCGCATCGTGAACGTGCCCCGGCGGGGGATCGGCGACGCGTCGTTCACTCAGCTCGTACGCGCGGCGACCCAGTGGGGCCAGCCGCTCCTCGACGCCGCCCGGGCGGCCGAGCGGATCCCCGACCTGCGGCCCAACGTGCGGGCGGCGTTTGTCGGGGTGGCCGCGCTGATCGACGAGCTGCGGACGCGGCATGCCGCGGCCGATCCCGCCACGGCGCTGGAGCAAGCGGTGGCGGCGGTGGGCTACGCCCCATATCTGGCCGACGAGGGACCCGAGGGCGTGGAGCGCCTCGAGAACGTGCAGGAGCTGATCGCCGGGGCGGCGGCGTGGGCCGAGACGGCGGAGGACGAGGGGGATGAGGCGGGCGATGAAGCCGGGGCCGAGGGCAGGGGCGCGGGCGCATCGCTCATCGAGCGGTACCTCACCCAGGCGGCGCTCGTGGCGTCGGCCGACCAGGGGACGGGGGACCCGACCGGCGTCACGTTGATGACCGTGCACATGGCGAAGGGCCTCGAATGGCCGGTCGTGACGCTCGCCGGGCTCGAGGACGGTCTGTTCCCGCTGGCGCGATCGGCGAGCGAGCCGGGGGGACTCGAGGAGGAGCGACGGTTGTGCTACGTGGGACTCACGCGCGCGCGCGAAAAACTGTATCTCTCATGGGCGCGCACGCGCTACCGCACCGGGCGACTCGAGCTGTCGGAGCCGTCGCGCTTCCTCGAGGCGCTGCCGGCGGGCGCGCTGGAAGAGCGGAGCACGACGCCCATGTGGGACCGAGGCGCGCGCGGGGGACGCGGCGCGGCGCGGGGCGGCCGGTCGCAGCGCGCGGCGCCGGCGGAGCTGGATTGGGAGGTCGAGGCGTCGCAGGACGCGCCGCGCTACGCGGCCGGTGAGCGGGTGCGGCACCGCAAGTTCGGGGGCGGGACGGTGCGGGCGGTGTCGGGCTCCGGCCGCGAGCTCAAGGTGACCGTTGAATTCGACGATCAGGAGATCGGGACCAAGCAGCTGCTCGTAGCCTACGCCGGGCTCGAGCGCGAGTGGGAGAGTGCATGAGCGTCACGCATGACGAGGTTCGGAGGATCGCGCAGCTCGCGGAGCTCGACGTGAGCGAGGAAGCGCTCCCGCTCCTGGCCGAGCAGATGTCGCGGATTCTCGAGTACGTCGCCCAGATCAACGCCGTGCCGGCGAGCGAGGGCGTGAAGCCGTTCGTGCCGGGGCCGGACGCGGTGCGGTTCCGCCCCGACGAAGTGAAACCCTGGCCGCTCGCGTTCGGACCCGCCGAGCTCGCGCCCGCCTTCCGAGACGGCTTCTTCCTCGTGCCCAAGCTCGGGCAGTTCGAGGACGCCGAAGCGTGAGCGATCCCAGCGAAGCGCTGGCGAGCGCCAAGGCGGCGGCCGATCGCATCGTCAAGGTCAAGCGGCTGAACGCCTGTCTCACCCCGATCAAGGAGCTCCGCAAGTCGCTGGTCGCGCAGGCGTCGGCGGCGCATCCGTCGGGCGTGCTGTACGGCATGCCGGTGGCGGTGAAGGACAACATCTGCACGCTCGAGTTCACCACGAGCTGCGGCTCGAAGATCCTCGAGGGCTACCGCTCGCCGTACGACGCGACGGCCGTGGCGAAGCTGAAAGCGGCGGGCGCGTTGATCGCCGGGAAGACAAACTGCGACGAGTTCGGCATGGGGTCGTCCACGGAGCACTCGGCGTACGGCCGCTCGCTCCACCCGTTCGACAAGACGCGGGTGCCGGGCGGCTCGTCGGGTGGCTCGGCGGCGCTGGTCGCCGCGGGTGCGGTCCCCGCCGCGCTGGGCTCGGAGACGGGCGGCTCGGTGCGCCAGCCGGCGTCGCTCTGCGGCGTCGTGGGGATCAAGCCCACCTACGGGCGGGTGAGTCGCTCCGGCCTCGTGGCGTTCGGCTCCTCGCTCGACCAGATCGGCGTGCTGGGCCGGAGCGTGCACGACGCGGCCCGCGTCCTCTCGGTGATCAGCGGGCGCGACCCCAGAGACGCGACGTGCGAAGACCGCGACTCGCTGCGCCTCCCGAACGTGCCCGAGTCGCTCCAAGGCTTCGTGATCGGGGTGCCGAAGGAGTACTTCCCGCAGGACCTGGACCCGGCGGTGCGCCGGGCCTGCGACCGCGCGATCCGCCTGCTGCGCGAGCTGGGGGCGGCGGTGCGCGAGGTCTCGCTGCCCCACACGGCGTACGCGGTCGCGACCTACTACATCATCGCGCCGGCCGAGGCGTCGTCCAACCTGGCGCGCTACGACGGGGCCCGGTACGGCCCGCGCTTCAACGGATCGGAAGACGTGCGCTCGCTGTACCGCACGACGCGCGGCGAAGGATTCGGCCCCGAGGTGAGGCGCCGAGTGCTCGTCGGGACGTACGTGCTGTCGTCGGGCTACTACGACGCATACTACCGGAAGGCCCAGCAGATGCGCGCGCTGATCGCCCAGGACTTCCGCAACGTCTTCGATCGCGGCGTGGACCTGCTGTTCACCCCGACCACGCCGACCCCGGCCTTCAAGGCCGGCGAGAAGCTCAACGACCCGGTGGCGATGTACCTGTCCGACATCTTCACGGTGACGGCGAACCTCGCGGGACTGCCCGCGATCTCCGTCCCGATCGGCCGCATCAAGGGACTGCCGATCGGCGGACAGCTCATCGGCCAGGCGTTCCTCGAGGACGAGATGCTCGAGGCGGCGTACGCGCTCGAGCGGGCCGTCCCGGCCGGCGAGGAGGCGTAATGGCGGGCGCCTGGGAGACGGTCATCGGGCTGGAGACGCACGCCCAGGTGCGTACGGTATCGAAGATGTTCTGCGGCTGCTCGGCTGCGTTCGGGGCGCCGCCCAACAGCAACGTTTGCCCGGTATGCCTCGGCCTGCCGGGCGCGCTGCCGGTGCCGAACGAGCAGGCGCTGAAGCTCGCGGTACGCGCCGCGCTGGGGCTCGGGTGCACTGTGCATCCGCGGAGCGTGTTCGCGCGCAAGAACTACTTCTATCCCGACCTGCCGAAGGGCTACCAGATCTCGCAGTTCGAGCAGCCACTCGCGACCGCCGGGTCGCTGTCGTACCTGTCCCCGGACCGCGGGGTGGCCACCGCAACGATTCAGCGCCTGCACGTCGAGGAGGATGCAGGGAAGTCGCTGCACGACCGCTTCCCGAAGCAGACGGCGATCGACCTGAACCGCTGCGGCGTGCCCCTGATCGAGATCGTCACCGGGCCGGATTTCCGGTCGCCCCACGAGGCCCGCGCGTACCTTCTCACCCTCAAGCAGGTGCTCGAGTACGCGGGGATCTCCGACTGCGACATGGAAAAGGGGAGCCTGCGCGTGGACGCGAACGTCTCCGTGCGCCGCGCCGGCGAGACCGCGCTCGGCACCAAGACCGAGGTGAAAAACATCAACTCGTTCGCCTACGTCGAGAAGGCCCTGACCGTCGAGCGGGATCGCCAGATCGCCGTGCTCGAGGGCGGGGGCACGGTCGCCCCGCAGACCATGCTGTACGACTCGAAGACGAACAGCGTGCGGCCGCAGCGCAGCAAGGAAGAGAGCCACGACTACCGCTACTTCCCAGACCCCGACCTCCCGCCGCTCGTGCTCACCGAGGAGTTCATCGCCGAGCAGCAGACGCTTCTGCCGGAGCTGCCCGCGAAAAAGCGCGAGCGCTTCGTCGAGAAGTACGCGCTGAGCGTGACCGACGCCGCCGTGCTCACGGCCGATCGCACCGTGGCCGACTACTACGAGGCCGTGGTCCACGCGGGTGCGGACGCCAAGACCGCGGCGAACTGGGTAATGACGGAAGTGCTCGAGGACGCCAAGGATCACGCGGACGGGCTGCGCGTGCCGCCAGGCGCGCTTGCGAATCTGATCGGACTGATTCGGGGCGGGTATGTCAGCCATCAAGCCGCGAAGCGGGTGTTCGCCGAGGTCGCCGAGCGCGGCGGGGAGCCGCGCAACGTGGCCGAGGCGCTAGGCGTCATCCAGGTAGGGGACACGGGTGTCCTGACCGGCTGGGTGAGCGAGGTGCTCGCGGCTCATCCCGCCGAGGTGGCACGCTACAAGACTGGTGAGACGAAACTGGTGCAGTTCTTCCTTGGACAAGTGATGAAGGCTTCTCGCGGCAAGGCCGATCCCAAGCTCGCTCAACGGGTGCTGGAGCAGAAGCTCACGTCGTGAGCCGCTAAGCACCCAAACCACCTTTTCATCGTCGGTCCCGTAACTCCTGGCGCTGTGGCAACCTACGCTGGGGGAGCCGGTTTTTGTGTTTCGTGAACTTGATTTTAGTTATTATATGAATAATATTGATTTCGCACTAAATATAGTGAAAGGCGTGAGCACGTGGCCAAACCGTGGATGGAGCACTTGAGCGACGAGGATCTTGGCTTCTTGAAGCGTTTCCTGCTGGCTGGGGGGACGCTGAAGGACCTCGCAGCCCAGTACGGGATCTCGTACCCCACGGTTCGACTGCGGCTGGATCGGCTCATCGACAAGGTCAAGCTGGTCGACGCCGCGCCTGAAGCCGGTCCGTTCGAGCTGCGGCTCCGTGCCGCGTACGCCGACGGTCTGCTCAACGCCGAGACGTTCCACGCGCTCCTGGAAGCTCATCGAAAGGAGCAGGAGGATCGACATGAGACACGTGCTCGCTAGCGCCTGTATGGCGCTCCTGGTGGCCACGCGTGCGGTGGCCGCACAGGACCTGACGATCGACTGGTCGCGGACGGTCGTGCCCGGGGGTGTAGTGCGGGCCGGCGAGGGGCCGGGTGGCACGCCCGTCCTCGAGGTCCGCGCCACGGCCGCGGGTCCGACGTCGCTTCATCTCGTCACAATCGATCACCCGCCGGTCTCGGGCCCGCGCTACGTCGTCGCCGGTCAGGTCCGCTACCAGGGTGTGGAGGGGCAGGGTTACCTCGAGATGTGGACGGTGTTCCCGAACGGCGAGCGGTTTTTCACCCGCACGCTCGCCGCGCAGGGCTCGCTTGCGGCCTTCCACGGCGAGTCGAACTGGCGGCGGTTCGAGCTCCCCTTCGACATGAGCGGCGCGTCCCAAGTCCCAAGCCGCCTCGAGATCAACCTGGTGCTCTCCGGGCCGGGAACGGTCTGGCTCGGGCCGATTCACCTCCAGCCGTGGGCCGGTCAGGCCGGAACGAACGGCGGTTGGTGGAGCGAGCGGGTTGGGACTCTGGTCGGCACCATGCTCGGCAGCTTCCTAGGCGTCGTCGGGGCGATCATCGGTGTTCTGAGCGGTCGGGGCAGAGCCCGTCGCCTGGTGCTCACGCTGCTGGTCGGCATGATCGCCGTCGGCGGCGGCTTGGCACTCGTGGGGGCGGCCGCCGCATTCAGCTCCCAGCCGCGGCACGTCTGGTACCCGCTCCTGGCGATCGGCGGGGCCTCGGCGGTCATCGGGCTGGTGATTCTGCCTGCCATGCGGCGCCGCTTTGCGGCGGAGGAGCTTCGCCGGATCGACGCCCTGGATGCCGGCTCCCGTTCCTAGTCTTGCACCCGGTCCCGCCACGGGCGTTGCGCCTGGGATTGCCGCCAGTACGCGAGGGGCGGCGTCGGCAGCCCGAAGTGGTGTTCCGCCGTCTCGAGCATCCGCTCGGGATCCTCGCGGCCGCCCTCGTGGAGTGCCTGCCGCCGCATTCGCTTCGCGAGCTTGAGCGCTTGATCGCCGGCCGGATCGAGCCGCCGCGCCGCCGCGTCTTTCTCCCCCAGCATCTCCATCACGTACTCGAACGCCACGGCCATGTGGCGCTCCACGTCCGCGTCCGGCAGATCCCAGCGCGTGTTCTCGAGGATCATCTGGAATGCCCAGCGCCAGCTCTCGCTCTCGGTGAGATGCACCATGCCGCGGAACAGCCGCCGGCTGGTGCCCACGCTGAACAGCGTAGGTGAGATGATCGTGTCGAGGTGCGTGTCGCTCGGCGTGTGATCCTGGAGGATGAGCTCCTTCGCTGTGCTCGCGTAGGCAGGGCCCAGATGAGTCTCGAACCGGCTCTCCCAGTAACTGTGGCCCAGCGCGGCGGTGCTGGAGGTGAGCACGAGCTGGCGCGGTACGAAGAAGTTGTGGGCTACCGCGTCCGCGGCCAGGTGCGACAGATAGCCGAGGCCGAACGCGCGCAGCGGATCGGTGTGGGCCAGGTCGAAGATCTCCTGGCCCACGTGCCAGGCGTGGCAGTGCCGGCCCACAGGCGCGTACTTCTTGGCCATCGAGGTGTCGGCGGCGATGTTGCCGTAGAGGAAGTCGTAGGGAAATGCGCGCAGTAGATCGGCCACGGCGCCGGACAGCTGGTGCAGGTTCGCGAGGACCGATTCGCCCAGGTAGACATGGGTGCCGGGTGTCCAGGCGTGCGCAGCGCCGGGGAACAGGGCCACCCCGACCAGGCCGGCCGCGGCGGCCGCGAGGAGCTGCTTCCCCGTCAGTGCTTCTTCCCCCGCTTGAGCGTGCGGCGGCCCCACTCGAGGAGCGAGATGCCGCGCCGTACCGTGCGCATCGTCGCCGCCACGTCGAGCACCGTCGTTTCCACTTCTTCCTGCACGACTTCGAACACGGCGTCCAGATCGGCCAGCCGCGCTTCGGCCGCATCGGCGGCTTTGACGATTCGCTCGCGCAGGTCGCGGGAGGTGCCGACCAGACCATCGGCCTCGCTGCGGATCGCGGCCACCAGCGCTCGCACGTCGCCCAAGGCGGGCCCCGCCAGATCGCGCACCACCCGCAGGAACGCGCGGAAGCCCAGCGCCGCCACCACTGACGCCGCCGCGATCACGATCGCCGCCAGGGCAAGAATCGCGAGTGAAATCCCGGTCACCACCGCCACCCAGGTTGGGATCATCGCGGCCAGTCCGCGGGAGCGTTGGCACTAAGCTCAGCCGGCGCCGCGGCCGGTGTCAACGGCGCGGGCGCGGCGGGACTCGCGGCCGTCGTCCGGAGGGCCAGCACCATCAGGGGAGGCGCGGCCAGCTGCGCCGCCGCCACGCCGAGCACGATGGTCGTCAACAGCGCGCCGCTCGCACCGGTGCCGTCGCTCCCGTACGTGATGAAGAAGTTCAGACCCATCGCGATGGCGGCGCCGCCTTGGGCCATGGTGCCAACTCCGACGTTGGGCGGGAACGCGCCCAAGCGGAGTGGGACGCTGGCGTACCGCACCACGGCCCACTTGGCCGCCGCGCGCGCGGCCGCAAGCAGCGGTATCGCGACCAGGATCCACACCGTCGGGAGCGTGAGCAAGGCCCCGGCGATGACCAGGAAAATCGCATAGATAGGCGGCTCCCAGTCCGCGAGCTCCCGGCGCACGGCGTGGCGCCAGGGTGATGCGTTCACGATCAGGGCCGTCGCGAGGGCGCACACCAAGAAGGGCGAGAGGTCCGCCGCATAGCCGACGCCGGCGCCGAACAGCAGCGTGGCGAGGAGCACGAGGCCCACGTCGGTGGGCTCCGGGCGCAGTCGGGTGAGCCCAAGGAACACGATGCCGACCAGCGCGCCGCTCCCCACCGCGACGACGAGCCACGCGAGCCAACCCAGTCCGACGCGGCCCATGAGCGGGTGGGCGCGGTGCAGGGCGAGCGGCAGGGTCAGAACGAGGGCGCCGCATGCGGTCTCGAGCGCCGCAGCCAATGTAAAGGCGCGGGTCGCGCTCTTACGAATCCCCATCGCCCGGGCGACCAGGGTCACCGCTCCCGGCCCGGACGCGGCGGCCACCGCCCCGAGGGTCAAGAGCGCCGGCAGGCGCGGCGTCCATGCGGTGGTCAGGGCCGGGACGAGGCGGCCGAGCAGCCACGCGCCGAGCGTGACCGCCGCGAAGGCCGCCGCGGTGGAGAGCGCGGCCAGGAGCCACGTGCCGCGTCCGATGCGCCGCACGTAGCGCCACTCGAATCGGGCCCCGAGGGCGGCGCCGATCCAGCCGATGGCGAGCGCCGTGACCGGCGCGAGCGCGTCCAGCACCGGTCGATTGATCAGGTCGATCCCCGGTCCGAGCACGACACCCAACAACACGAGGGGACCGCCGGCCGCGAGAACCAGGTCGAGGCTGGTGACGTGGCGCCACGGGACGGGCGGGAGCCGCGTCGCGAGCAGGCCGATCGCGGCCAGTCCCGCGAGCGCGAGAACCGGACTCACGTTCACGTCGCGAATGTTCGCGAACGCTTGACGCCGGCGCAAGCCGCCGCATAGCTTGGCTGACCCATGCCACCGTCCTTTTCGGTCACGGGCGGCCGCGCCTTGAAAGGCACGCTCCGCCCGGCCGGCAACAAGAATGCGGCCCTTCCCATCCTCGCGGCGA
>WNFQ01000013.1_pt1 | contig 75534 bp, 86 predicted proteins | sample 5400171 | NCBI WGS metagenome assembly WNFQ01 (sample SAMN13153356, study PRJNA577476) | soil metagenome | isolation source: 20 cm soil under Madrone tree | place: USA:California | collected 2016-06-14
TTCGCTCCGGGATTCGCTCGCGATTGAAGGTTGCCAATTTTTCCAGCAACCAATAGTCCTGGAGCAACACCGGACCGCGCGCTCCGGCGGTGATGCTGTTTTGGTTGTCTTCGACCGGGGCTCCGGATGCCGTGGTCAAGCTTTGGGGCGGAATAGGTTCTTGTGACATATTTGTTCCTGTTTTGCGAGTGCTCACACCCACTAGCCGACTATTCGATAGTCTGGAAATATAAGTTTCCTATGCTTATAATAGGAGCAGCCTATGGAGATGCACCAGCTTCGCTATTTTGCTGCTGTCGCCCGGACCGGTAATTTCAGCCGGGCCGCTCGAGAATGTCGCGTAGCACAGCCCTCTCTCAGTCAGCAGATCCTGAAGCTGGAGGATGAAGTCGGTGAACGTCTTTTCGAGAGAACTCAGCGTCAGGCCCTTTTGACTCCTGCCGGCTCGCTCTTTCTGCCCCACGCACTGAGCATCCTGGAAGCGGCAGAGCGTGGGCGCCAGGAGATTCGTGAAATGGGCGGCCAAGTTCGAGGAAAGATCATGCTCGGCGCGCTTCCAACCATTGCCCCATATTTCCTGCCCGACATCATCCGCTCCTTCCGAGAAAAGTATCCGGGCGTCGAACTGATTATCCACGAGGAGACGACGGTGCAACTCTTGCGAGCGTTAGAGGAAAAAGAGCTCGACCTTGCGCTTATCAGTGACGCTCCCCCGAACCCGCGAATCGCGATCCACCAACTGTTCAGCGAAGAACTCTTTCTTTGTCTGCCGGCGTCTCATCCCTTGGTTGGCCAAAAAAAGGTGGTTGCCGGCGATCTCCAGCACGAAAAATTCATTCTCATGCAGGATGGGCATTGTCTCGGTGCGCAAGCCCAGCAGTTCTGTGAAGGCAAGGGATTCCGTCCCGAGATCAGCTGTCGGAGCGCTCAGATCGGTACAGTGCTCGCGATGGTGCAGGCTGGGTTAGGGATCTCGCTTATTCCGGAGATGGCGCTGCCGGGCGCACCAAGAGATGGAATCGTCTACCGCCCACTCGATGGCGTACGGCCTCGACGCGTACTGGTTCTTGCTCTACCGAGACAGCGCAAACCGAGTCTTTGCGTAGTTGAGTTTACAAAGTTTGTGCAGGCGACCGCACCGCTACGCGGTGATGACAAATAGCAAATAGCAGATAGCAAATCAGCTATCGGATGTTTGTCTCCGGTACGAACCTGATCGTTGTTGCCTGCCCGAAAATACGGTAGCGATCCGGCGCTTGCCTGCCAGCCGTCGGACCGGTACCGAAAACAACGCCGGGAATGCCGATCACTTTTCTGCTACGCTGGAAAGTACCGGCTTGATATCCAATATCGGCGTCCCGTCCAATACCTCAAGCGGGTAAACTTTCAGCCGGCTCCTGCTTTGAATCTCTTTGATGACCACCCGATGGAGACCGATCGGATTTGGGCGGTCCGGAGACCGTGTAGAAAAGACTCCTCGCAAAGGGCTGCTCATTTCTCCCCTCGGTCGCACCTTCAAGAGATTGCGCCTACCTTGATCGAGCCAAGTAAGGACTAAGACTTCATCCTTTTCTGCCAGCCCATCAAACCCATCCGCAAAGGCCGGATCAATGACCAGCCAGGCGTCTGGTGCGCCTTCGTAACCTTGCTTTGGGCAAGCGTCCTTCGATTTAAGCGGTGACTCAACCAGACCGATCGGCCGCAGTAAATATTGCATATCAGCCATAATAATCTCGATGATCTGACCGGGGACAGTTACAGATTTCGTATCATGTGAAAGTATTCGTCTCCAGCGATTTGCTTTCTGCCGGCAACGCGGAATTCGAGTCGTTCATACAACCGCATTGCGCCCGAATTTCCTATATCAACCAGGAGCCCAATGCGATTGTGCCCGAGCTTACGGGCGTGTTCACACGATGCCTCAATCAAATCCCGGCCGAATCCTCGACCCTGACAGTTGGGATCAACGCTGACGGTGTCCAGATAAAATTCTGAAGGTTCAGCTTCGGTGGGGATACGGTAATCGGAAAGGCTAGACTTCCGGATTGCAGCTTTCTCAAGTGGTTCATCCAATATCCTGGCTATGGAGCCGTCATAAACGAGTGCAACGCCGACAACCTCTCGACTGCGCTCGGGGAGATCGTTTCGACTTCGCTCAACGCTCGAATCTTCCAGAACGAGCGCATTTTCATAGCTCACCCGATTAGCTTTCTGCCGAAAAAACTGGTCAAGGATGATGCCAGCTTCCTTACGGTCAGTCGCCCCGGTCAAAACGAAGGCGATGGATCCGATCGCGTTCAAGATTAGAGCAACCGCTTCCGATGCGTCACTGGGAACCGCGGGTCTGATCACACCACTACGTGGTGATGACAAATAGCAAATAGCAAATAGCAAATTTTGGCTATCTGCTATTTCTCTCGGTAAGGGCGTCACCGCTGCTGCCGGCTCGGACTGGAGTCGAACAGGTCCGTTGAGGCCTGGCCTGACCACTGTCCGTTCTTTGCTATCTGCTATTTGCTATCACCGCGTAGTGGCGCTTGCCAGGCACCAAGTGGTATTCCAATTCGCTTACCGTTTTCTAAAACGTTACCGCTCATGAGATCTCGATAATAGTCAATCCATCCAGAAACCGGCGACTGATTATATCCGTGTCGCGCGCCACCGTCCGCGTCTCCATGCGGCATCAAATAGCCTTTGCGGTCGAAGAAGGCGCAAGCTCCGTGCAACCACTCATGCAGCCACACTTCGCTAATCATTGGTATCTCCCATCTCCATGTCTCGGTATTAGCCACAGCCGCATAGGTTGCTTCGTTCGACCAGCGGGAAGCAGCGATAGCTAGTCCCCATCCTCCTGACGGTATTGACGTGTCGTCTGCCAAATTTCGCTGGGGCCAAAGAACAAATATGGAATCATAATGCCCCGACGGCGCGAATCGCTCAATCTCTTCGCGCGTGTCGTCGGGTGACGGCCAATACTTCTCTTGACCGATCAGAGTCAGCGAGGTGAGATGTCTGTCAATTCGATTGATCTGATATTGGATGCTGGCCCTTCCCGCGGTTAACTCTTCGACCAGGAGGGGAAATTTTTCGAATGAGTTGATGGCATCCTGAACCTCCTGCTCCGACAACACGTAGGCAAAACGCTTTGATCGGTTCCCTTGGCAGCGATAGCTCACGTCGATGCCCGAATAGATGAGAAGTAATGTTTTCCAAATGGTCATGGGATCGAAAGCGCAAGAGTATTTTAGATGGATTCCCGGCGGGTCGTAGTAAATTGTCGTGAGTTCGCCTTTCGCATCACGAGCGGCACGTCGTTGAGCCACAGCGAAAAGACGGGTGTGCCAATTGGCTGTGGCGCGCGAGGCTCACAGGTCCGACGTGCAGGGTTTTACGACCCGAAATCTGCCGGACTGTATCGCCCTGCTCGCTGTGAGCTTCGCGGGCGACGGCATCAGATTGGCAGAGGAGCGTTCTCGCTCAGTGCATTTGGCGCATGAAGATATCCCCGGCGCAACGGTTTTAAGACTGCGATCGCCATAATCGCGGCGAGAAAATCCATCGCGATCATCACGGCAAATACAATGATCCAATTACCGGTAACTTCGTGCAGCCAAGCAGCGAGCGGCGCACCAACGATTGAGCCGATACCTTGGGCCATGTAAAGAAAGCCGTAATTGGTTGTTGCATGTCGTTCTCCGAAAGTGTCGGTAAGTGTCGACGGAAACAACGAGAAGATTTCGCCCCAACCGAAAAACACGACGCCAGAAAGGAGAACAAAAAGGATGGCGTGTTGTCTGGTGGCAAGCCACAGCAACATGGCCAGGCCTTCCAAACCGAAGGCCAAGAACATCGTCTGCTCGCGGCCAATGCGATCCGATAACCAACCGAAGAAGGGACGGGTCAACCCGTTGGTAAAACGATCAATAGTGAGAGCAAGCGGTAACGCTGTGGTGCCGAATACCATAGCGTTGGCAACGCCGAAGTCTTTTGCGAATGCGGCCATCTGGGTAATGACCATCAGGCCCGAGCTCGACATCATCGACATCATTACAAACAATACCCAGAAGATCGGCGAACGAAGCATGACAAGCGGAGGAACTCCGGTTCTTGTTGGCGCGGATCCGGGGTCACTTGATTCGAAATGAGTGGGAGGGCGTTTCATTCCCTGCGCGGCCAGGAGCCCGATCGCGCCAAAGATTAGGCCGAAAGTGATCAACGTTGATTGCGGCCCAGCCGCAGCCAAGCTCCCCGAAATTGGGAACGTGGTAAGGATAGCCCCCATTCCATAACCGGCCGCGACAATGCCGCACGCAAATCCTCGCCGGTCGGGAAACCAACCCACCATCAGACCAACGACACCGACATAGATGATGCCGGTCCCAATTCCGCCAAGCAGTCCGTAGGTAAGATACAGGCCGAGAGTGGTCTTTACGGTTGCCGCCAAAACCCAACTCGCGGCCGAAAATATCGCCCCGATCGACAGCAACGTGCGCGGCCCGAACAAATCGACCAGATATCCTTGAAATGGTGAGAGGAACGTTTGCAGGACAATAAGAACTGAAATCGTTACCTGCACTTGCGCCAGCGTCGCACCCAGGTGCGTAGTGAAGGGTCCGGTGAAAAGAGTCCAGACATACTGCGGACTAGAAATAGCCATCATACAGACCAACCCAAATAGAAGTTGTAGCCAACGGCTCGTTGGGAGCTGACGTGGTGCGAAAGACTCGGTCGACATACCTCTTGCCGAGCATGGCTTGTGCCAAGGCGGGAACGCCGGCTTGCCCGACGACGTGTCCGCCGAAGCTTTAGCGAAGGAGGAAGCTTCCGGAGTTTCGAACGACGGGCGAAGTCGGGGAACGCTGAACGGTGATTGGTGATCGGTGATCGGTGAAAAGTAAGCGACGAGCACGCCGCTCGTGATCGGTAGCGGTCCGGCGGCTGCCCATATGCGTCAACTTAAGGAGGCCAGGCGCATGGGCGATGCGGCATTGTGCGCGTAGGATCGGGCCCGCGGCTAACGGGCAACTTTCAGCTCACCCAATCGTCATGACCTGACGAATTGTTTTGGCGTCGGCTAAGCGATCGAATGCTTCATTTAGCTCGTCGAGCCGAACAATCTCGCTGAGAAGTTTGTTAATTGGGAGCTTGCCCCGCTGATACAGGCTGATGAATCGAGGTATATCTCGGGCCGGAACACAGGAGCCAAAGTAAGAACCTTTGAGGGTCCGCTCTTCAGCCGTCAGTTGTACAGCCGGGATGGATAAGCGATGATCGGGGTGAGGAAGACTGGCGGTTACCGTTGTGCCGCCACGCTTGGTTATTTCGTAAGCTAATTGCAATGCGGCCACCGAGCTTGCGCCTTCGAAGGCATAGTCGACTCCGCCTTTGGTCAGGTCACGAATCTCCTGAGCGGCGTCTGGTCCCGCCTTCACAGTCTTGGTTGCTCCCAGCAGCGCTGCGATCTCCAGCTTCTCCGGCTTTGCATCGACCGCAATGATTTCCGTCGCTCCAACGAGATTCGCGCCCATAAGCATACTCAGCCCAACTCCGCCCAGACCAACTATCGCCACTGAATTACCGGCCGGGACCTTTGCCGTATTCACTACCGCTCCGACGCCGGTGAGAACCGCGCAACCAAACAGCGCAGCTTCATGGGCCGGCAACGAGGAGTCCACCTTGATGGCCGATCGCCGAGATACAACGGCATATTCGGCATACCCGGACACTCCAATGTGGTGATACAAGGGTGCTTTGCCGAGGCGCAACCGTCTTGCTCCAGAAAGCAAAGTTCCCGCCACGTTGGAGCGAGCACCTGGCTCGCACAAAGCCGGACGACCTTCCAGGCAAGGAATACAGCTGCCACAAGAAGGGATGAAGGCTAAAACCACCTGATCGCCCGGCTTCAGATCGTCAACGCCGGCACCGCACTCCTGAACTTCGCCGGCGGACTCATGACCCAGGACCATTGGAGTAGGTCTGGGCCGGTCTCCGTTGACTACCGAGAGATCGGAATGACAAAGACCAGTCGCCTTGATCCTGATCATTAATTCGCCTGGTCCGGGTGGATCGAGACTAACCTCTTCAACCGTCAGCGGTTTGGAGTTCGCATACGGGCGAGAACGTCCCATCTCGTGCAAAATCGCGGCTTTCATTTGTTCTAGGTTTGGAAGGTTGAGCTCAGGACCCCTTCGTACTCTTCCATATTGTCTACATCGCGTACGACGTGATCGTTTTCCATCTCGAGAACGAGCACTTTCTCAGGATAGCGCTTGATAACGCCTTTGCAGCCTACGTCGCCGACAACTCTCAAAATCGCCTCCCGATACGAAGAGTCCAGGAGAACCGGGTTGCCTCTTTGTCCATCAAAAAAGGGGACAACAATGTCTTTGTTAACTTCTTTCGCCTGAGTGAACGCATTCAATATGTGGTTCACATCCGCCGGTTCAAGGAGCGGCTGATCGGCCAGATAGACCATGATCCCGTCTGCCTGACGAGACACCGCCTCTGCTCCGGCCCGAACCGAAGTGCTAAGACCTTCGCGGTAACCGGGGTTCTCAACCAACTTAACCTGCTTTCCCCGGAGCTCTTCTCGTACTTTCTCCGGCTCGTGCCCCAAGACCACGACGACCTCGTCGATTTTGGATGCCAATAGCGTATCGACCGCGTGCGCGATCAGAGCTTTACCCTTGAAATCCAGGAGCAGCTTATTCTGCCCCATTCGAGTCGACATTCCGGCAGCCAGGACGATTGCGGAGAGCATTAATTGTCGTCCTCTTCCATAAATTTCCTCGCCCATCTTGGCCGATGGTCATGCATTGGCTCAACCATCTCACAATGGCGGGGAACGCAAGTAGGTTTCCGGCTGGCGGTCGAATGCCTGTTTGCAGCCGGCGCAGCAGAAGTAATAGCTCTGGCCGCGATAATCAGAAACGTATTTTGCCTCACTCTCATCCACCAGCATGCCACACACCGGATCCTTTGCCGCGGACTTATCGAGCCTGGTCCCCACCATTTCTTTCCCGGCAATCGGTGCGTTCCTGGTTTTCCTCATCTGCACGATTTCGGCAAGGATGCTGACTGCAATTTCCTGTGGCGACAGACCGCCAAGATGCAGTCCGGCGGGAGATCTGATTTGAGACAACCGATCTCGTGAAATGCCTTTCTCGGCCAGAAAATCGAAGACTTTTTGCGCCTTGACCTCGCTGGCAACAAACGAAATGTAGGACGCATTCGTGCGCGAAGCTTGCTCAAGCGCTTCCTCGTCTTGCTCTCCCTGAGTCGACACCACAACATACGTTTCCGGGGTGATCTGATGAAAATCCAACTCTCCCGCTCTGATATCGGCGTCCGGAAAGCTCTCTTCGCTTGTGCCACGACCGATGACCGTGATCCGATAACCTACTGCTTTGCCCAATTTACATAAAGTTTGCGCTACCGGCGATCGGCCAATGATGACTATCTGCGGTCTGGATAAAACCGGCTCGATGTAAATATCCAGTGCTCCTCCGCCGTGGCAGGTCATAGTATAATTGACTGTTCCGTCATCAGGTTCCGAGGCGCCCGCCGGCGCAATCCGAACTAACCGCGGATTACCGTCCTGGATCGCTTTCAGCGCCTCTTGAATCACCACCGGCCGAACACATCCGCCGCCAATCCATCCCCAAATAGTGCCATCGGCTTCGATGATTGCTTTGTCGCCCGGCTTACCGGAGACGGGCGGTTGATAACTGACGACGACCGCCGTCGCAAAAGGGCGTTCTTGCGAGCGTAGGGCAACGGCTCGACTTAAGAACTCGTCAAACATTTTCTAGCGAACATCAAATGTCTCTTTGCGTTTGCTCGCCTATCGCGGACCAGTGCCTCTGAAGATTCGCCGGAACAAGCGACCCGCACTCTCCTTGGCAACCGTCAGTACGAGAGGAACGGCTTTAATCGGCTGGGGCTGCGACGCAGTCCCGGAAGTTGACGACTGTTCGGTGCCGGCAAGGCGCTCCTGTTGAAGCTGCGTTCGAAGGTTGCTCGTGAATTCTTCGAACATCTTATTCGATACTTCCTGAATCATGCGCGCACCAAGTTGAGCCAGCAGTCCCACCACATTGACTTCCGACACCGTTACTACTTCCGTACTTCCGTCGGACAGCGCTCGAGCCTGTCCGGTCATCTTCATGGAGGCGCTGCCCTTTCCTCTCACATCCTGACCCTTACCCACCATTTGGATCTCATGCTTCTCGTTGTCGAGAAGTGCAATGTGGGCTTCACCGCGGTAGTCGGTGACGCTTGGGCCCACTTGAACTTTGATCAATCCTTTGTAGGTGCGATCATCCAACGCCTCGGTGACCTGCGCCCCGGGTATACAGCCGGCCACTTTTCTCGGGTCACTAAGGAATTTCCAAACTCCGTCTAGTGGCTCCTGAACCTGAAAAGTCTTCTCGATCTTGATTGCCATGGAAGCTAGTCCGCAATGCCCTTGGCTTTCAAGATCTGCCAGACCTTCCAGGGCGTAATCGGCATATCGATGTGTTTAACGCCTAAATGGGAGAGGGCATCGACCACCGCGTTTACAAAAGCGGCAGGAGAGCCGACGTTGGGTGATTCGCCGACGCCCTTAGCTCCGAGCGGATGATGCGGCGATGGTGTGCAGGTCTTGCCCGTCTCCCAGTTGGGAGTTTCCACCGCAGTCGGCACCAGATAATCCATGAAAGTGCCTCCCTGGATGTTGCCATTCTCGTCATAGGCAATCTCCTGCATAAACGCTATCGCTAAACCCTCGGTGAGGCCGCCGTGGATCTGACCTTCGACAATCATCGGATTGATGACGTTTCCGCAGTCATCGACGGCCACGAAGCGCCGAACTTTTACTTCACCGGTTCCCTTGTCGATGTCGACCACACAGATGTAGGTACCGAATGGAAATGTCAGATTGGGCGGATCGTAATAATGGACGGCTTCCAATCCCGCCTCGAGACCGGGAGGCAGGTCGGTATAAGCAGCGAACGCAATCTCCTGGATCGTCTTCGATTTACCAGGTGCACCTTTGATATAGAATTTTCCTGGTTCCCATTCGAGATCCTCTTCATTGACTTCAAGCAGGTGCCCGGCAATCTTTCGCGCCTTTTCGCGAATTTTGCGGGAAGCCATCGAAGTAGCAGCTCCAGCTACCGGAGTACTGCGACTGGCGTAAGTCCCAAGGCCATATGGCGCGGTGTCCGTGTCTCCTTCTTCGATCGAGATGTCAGCAACTGGAATCCCAAGCTCCTGCGCGATTATTTGAGCAAAAGTCGTTTCATGCCCTTGCCCTTGAGCCTTAGTCCCCATCCGTGCAATCGCCTTGCCGGTGGGATGAACTCGGATCTCGCAGCTGTCGAACATTTTGATACCAACTATGTCGAAGGTGTGCGCTGGTCCTGCTCCGACAATCTCAGTAAAGCTGGAAACGCCGATCCCCATCAGCTCGCCTCTCTGGCGTTTGTCTTCCTGTTCTTTGCGTAGATCGAGATAACCGATTTTTTCCAACGCCAAGTTCATCGCGGCGTGATAATCGCCGCTGTCATAGCTCCACCCGAGCGGGCTCTGATAGGGAAACTTGTCGGCCGGAACGAAATTTTTGAGTCGCAATTCGACCGGATCCATTTTCAATTCTTGAGCGAGGACATCCATGGCTCGTTCGATTAAATAGGCAGCCTCAGTGACTCGAAAGGAACATCGATAAGCGATGCCGCCAGGCGCTTTATTGGTGTAAACACCATCTACTTCGCAGAACGCCGTCGCAAAGTCGTACGAACCAGTGCAGATGCTGAAAAGGCCAGCCGGAAACTTCGACGGTTGAGCGGCAGCATTGAAGGCGCCGTGGTCAGCAAGGGTCTTGACTCGCAATCCTCTGAGCGTTCCATCCCGATCGGCCGCAAGCTCAGCTGTCATATGGTAATCCCGTGCGAACCCGGTCGATTGAAGGTTCTCTGATCTCGTCTCGATCCATTTCACTGGACGCCCGAGTTGAAGCGAGGCTACCACTGCACACACATAGCCGGGATAAATCGGCACCTTGTTTCCGAACCCTCCTCCGATATCGGGGGCGATGATCCGAATGTTGTTTTCCGGCAGGCCCGCAACCAAAGCGAAAAGTGTCCGATGAGCGTGGGGCGCCTGCGAGGTTTCCCAGACGGTTAGCTTTCCGGTCGCCGAGTTGTAGTCAGCCACGCATCCGCAAGTCTCGAGCGGCGCGGGATGACAGCGTGGAAAGAAGGCATCTAATTTGGCTTTGACCGGAGCACTCTGCAGTACACTGTCGGTCGCTTTCCGATCACCCACCTCCCAATGAAAAATGTGATTGGTCTTTTCTTCGCGATCCTCGCGAAGAATCGGAGCGTCCGCATCGAGCGCTCGATGCGGATCGACGAGAACCGGGAGATCTTCGTAGTCCACCTCCACCAGTTCGGCAGCATCAGCTGCCGTATACCGATCTTCTGCCACTACGAAAGCCACTTCCTGCGACTGAAACAGCACCTTGCCGGTGGCCAGAACCATTTGCTTGTCGTGGAACAGCGTCGGCATCCAGGACAATCCAGCTTTCTCCAGATCCTGACCGGTAATGACCGCGAGTACTCCTGGGAAATTGCGAGCTGCTTCTGTACGAACGGCTTTAATCCGAGCGTGAGCATAAGGACTTCGCACCATCTGCCCGTATACCATTCCCGGAAGATGCACGTCCTCCACGTAGGTGCCTTTCCCTTGGATGAATCGCAAATCCTCCTTCCGTTTTACGGAGTGGCCCATGCCACCAATCTCTGGTGATGTCTTAGGCAACATGTTTTTCTTCGCTCATTTTGTTGGCGGCGTACTGAACCGCTTTGACGATGTTTTGGTAACCGGTGCAACGGCAAAGGTTGCCGGAAATTCCCCAGCGGATTTCCTCCTCGGTCGGATGTGGATTTTTCTCGAGCAAGGCATAGGCCGATAGGATCATTCCTGGCGTGCAAAACCCGCACTGCAATCCATGCTCTTCTTTGAAACCCTCTTGCAGTGGATGAAGCTGCCCATTGTTGGCGACACCTTCAATGGTCCGAATCTCTCGACCTTCCGCTTGAACGGCGAACACCGTACACGACTTCACCGCTCGGCCATCCAGGATCACTGTACAGGCTCCACAATTGGTGGTGTCGCAACCGACATGAGTTCCGGTCAATCCCAGAACATCGCGGATAAAGTGGGCCAACAAGACCCGGGGCTCGATCTCTGCCTCCCGGTCGTGGCCGTTCACTTTAACGCGAACAAGTTTTTTAGTGGCCATAGTAGTCCTCGGTTTGAACTCAGCGAATAGGCTGGGCAGCCGATCGTTCGCGTGCGCGGGTCAGCGCACGTCTGGTTAATTCTTTTACCATTGATACCTTGTATTCAGCGGGGCCACGTAGATCCGAACTGGGCTGGGCGGCTTCGGCAGCAAATTGTGCCGCTTGTTTGATATTCGACTCATCCAGCCTTTTTCCGCGCAGGAAGTCCTCTGCTCGATTTGCTTTGAGCGGTGTCGCCCCCACATTAGTCAGGCCGATTCCTGCCTCCTGACAAATTCCCGCAGCATCAACGGTGACCTGTGCGGCTACACCGACCGTCGCAAAATCTCCCACCTTGCGCTCCAACTTGAAATAGGCCCCGCCGCTGCCTGCACGGGGAATTGGAATACGGATTTCGGTAAGAATCTCGCCATGCTCCAGTGCAGTGGTGAAAACGGATAGAAAGAAGTCTTTTACCGGTATATTCCGCTCGCCTCGCGGCCCGACAGCGATTATCTCGCCGCCGAGAGCCAACATCGTCGCAGGGTGATCGTTGGCCGGATCTCCGTGGGCTAGATTGCCGCCAACCGTCGCCAGGTTTCGCACTTGCGGATCAGCGATCATCGAAGCGGTATCCAAGATAATTGGGTATTTTGAGCGGACCAAATCCGAAGCTTCGAGATCGGCTTCTCGGGTAAGTCCACCGATCTTTAAACACCCATTCTCTTCCTTGATGTACTGGAGACCGGCAATCTGATTGATGTCGATGAGATATTCGGGCCGGGCTAGCCGAACCTTCATCATGGGAATCAGGCTTTGCCCGCCACTCAAGATTTTTGCAGCATCACCGTGCTGTTCTAACAAAGCAACGGCCTCAGGAAGCGTCCCGGGCCGGCAGTACTCGAATGATTGGGGAATCATCTTTTTTGCTTTTCCTTAAAAAAGGGGACATCGACTTCTAGGGCTAAGAAAGGTCTATGAAAAGCAAGTGAGACCAGACTTGGCTGCGCATAGATGGGCAGACGTCCTGGGGGGTAAATGAGATCAGCCACTATCTTCGCACGAAGAGCGCGTTTAGTATAGGGAATTGGTTCGAAGGAGCGCCAAGCGGTCTGCTGAGGTGGTTTAGCTGAACCCGTCTTCGGTAGCGGCGACTGTCCAACCGGAAGACTTTGCCTCATTCAACCTAAAAATCCGAACGGAGCGCCCGGTCTACACTGGCCGGAAATCGCAGTCGCCTTGGCCCCGCCCGCCTGAGCACCTCGGCACGAGATGATGTTTGCGATGGCGACTGCACCCTTAGGTCAGCCACACCAATCGCTTCGTTCAATCCTTTTGGCCGGAAATACGGAGGGGACCGAAGGGGACAGTCGCCGCTACCTAAGAAAAACGCCGCGTTGTCGTGATTTTTACAACGAGCCGGTGACCGCCGCCGGCTCGGAAAGCTGTGAAGGCAAAGGTAACACCACGTGCTCGCGCAACGGGATGAAGGCAGTAAGATCCAGGACGTCGTCATGGAACTTGAGCAAGGTGCTTCTATGACCGACGCTGATCACAGTAGGTCGCCACGACCCGGAGCGAAGCAGACTGTAAAGTCGCGCCTCCCAAGGCTCATCAATCCCCGAGGTTGCCTCATCGAGGAAGAGAAGCGTCGGCGCGGCGAGAAGAATCCGAGCAAAGCCAAGCCGCTGCTGTTCACCGAGTGACAGCCTTTGACCCCAGTTTTCTTCTGTATTTAGTTCCCCGATCAGCCCATCGAGGCCGACATCTTTAAGCACCCTCTTGAGGCGCTCGGGCGGAACGCTGCTTCCGTCGATCTGCGGATACAAAAGCGCGCTGGTCAGCGTGCCAAGCGGCAGATAGGGGCGTTGCGGCACAAATAACGACCGTCCTTCGCCGATCCTGACTTCACCGCGACCGAACGGCCAAATCCCAGCCATTGCTCTTAGCAAGGTACTCTTGCCGGTACCCGTCGGACCAGTGATCAATACCGCCTCGCCCCGGACCGGTGCGAATCTGATTCCCCGTAAGAGCGGTGTGCCATCCGGAAGATCAAGGTCCAGATCGTTGACGGCTACGGCTAAGGCGTTACGTCGAATAGCGATCTGCTGCGGTGCGGAGGCTGATTCCCGGAGTTCAAATAGTCGCTCCTGGAACCGGCTGAGACGCTCGGTCGCTGCCTGCCACGCAGCAATGTCCGGATAGCGAGTAATGATGAATGAGAGCGAGTTATAGACGTAGGAGAAAGCGCTGCCCACTTGCATAAGGCCGCCCCACCCGATCTGCTTTACGAAATAACGGGGCAAGATCACGAGCAACGGAAAGATGACCGCGACCTGAGCATAACCTTGCGTGAACCAATTGAGGCGCATTTGTCGCCCCATGATCATGCGGAAGTTCGCGAAGATATTACGGAACCGCTCTTGGAAAACACCGAGTTCGACCGGCTCGCCGCCATAGGAGGCCACACTTTCCGCGTTTTCGCGCAGACGAGCCAAGCTGAATCGGAAGTCGCCTTCAAACCGCTGCCCGGAGAAATTCAATTGCACCAGCGGCCGGCCAATCTTGATCGTGAGCCAGGTACCGATGCCGGCATAGAGTAGCGCCGCCCAGACGAGATACCCAGGTATGTGGACCACCCCCCATTCGCCGAGCGGGATATCTGCTGGTCCGGATAAGCCCCACAGAATAACGAGAAAAGAACCCAATGTGACCAGCGACGTCAGAAGGCCCACGGACAAAGTCAAGACATAATTCGTAAATTGGTTGACGTCCTCTGCGATGCGTTGATCCGGATTGTCGATTCCGTTCTTCAGTTGCAGCTGATAATAGGAGCGGTTAGCGAGCCAGGCGTTGAGATATCTTTGCGTAAGCCAACGTCGCCAGCGGATTTGCAGCATCTGTTGCAAATAGACGGCATACACCGACAGAGTGATGCCAAGGCCGCCTAAAATAAAAAAGACACCAAGCTGACGGAAAATTTCACCGCGGTCGAACGCCTGGAGCGCGTTGTAGAAACCTCGGTTCCACGCATTGATGCCGACGCTGGTGCAAACCGTGCCTAAATTAAATGCGACGACCGCGAGAAGGAGCCCCCAAGCCGACCATTTTTCTTCAGATGTCCAATAGGTTTTAGCGATAGACCACGCGTCACGCACGAGGCCGCGCTTAGCCGTGGCCATTAACAGATACTCCTTGTCATACTTAACCTACTGCTTATGGCCGGAACGACGTACAATGGTAACACCGAATCGAACCTCCGCTATACACATCGGAATTTTCGAGCGCGAGTTTAGCAGCCCGCGCCATTTTTTCCAGGTAAATATAGCACGCATTTCGACGAGCGTCCGGAGCACCCCCGGTCAGCGCTCTTTTCGTTTCGACGAACAAGGCAGTGGGAGTGTCGCGGAAACTCAGACGAACAAAGACGTTACGAATGAAGAGCAACCGGTTGCACGCCAGGTTTTCACCGGTCGAAGTTGTGCCGGCTGCTGGCCAACGGACGATCGCTAAAATCGTTATTATTTTTTGTAGCCCAAAAAAAAATGGCGCGAAATCCGTTACCCTCTCCGTTTCTCGGATCGCGTTTCCGGCCGGTAAACTGCTCGGGGCTCAGGCTCGGTCGTGGAGCGGAATCCGGCAGCAGCAAGAGCACGAGCCGTGGACGGCAAACTATTTTGCAGGTTCCAGATCAATCCGCTCCGATAGTTCTCAATCGCCAAAAGCGCCATACCCAGGTCGATGCCGATCACAACCGAAGAAGACCAATTTCGGTCAATGTTGAAAGCGTTCACAAACCCATAGTGACCCCAGAGGGCACCCTTGTCCTTTTCGTGAAGAGCATGGGCCGTGGCAATGGCCAGCTCGGGCGTAAACGTGATCGAACAGATCGCACCGGTAGGCGATACCGTTCCGTCGTCCGGATCCCCCAAGACACCATAGGCCATATAGCCGCCCGGTCCATCGCTGGCGTTGAGACCCCAGAAGCCTTGCGCGTAGGTCTGGCGCTCGCTAGCATGGTCAATACAATATTGCCGATGTATCTTCATCGCGTTGGTTGAGGAAACCCAATAATCGAACCCGAGCTGATCGCGCTGATCGCGAAGATCAAAATAGCCGTACGGCATTTGATGAATGAAAATCGGACCTGCTTTCAGCCATTCGAATCCTGCGTACGTTTGCAATGGCCGTTCGAAAGCATCCCAGGTTGATCGCGGTAAGGGTCGAGCCGGCGCGCCCAAGCCCAACAGGTATAGCAAGATCGCCTCGCTGTAGTCGGCGTAATTGTTCGTTATGAATCCAGTTTCGGGCCACCAGCCGTGCGACAACACCTTCTTCTGTGGTTGGGTACCGTTGTTGGTCAGCATCCAGTGCCAGTCGAGTCGTCGATATAGCTCATCGCTCAAGGATGCGATATCGGCTGTGGCCGTCTCACTTCCGAAATACTGTCCGCAAACCAAGGCTCCCATCATCAAGAGAGCAGTATCGATACTCGAGTACTCGCTTCCCCAAACGCGTTCACCGGTCCGTCTATCCACAAAGTGAACCAACCAGCCATGTTGGTTTGGCATGGTAAGTAAAAAGCGAAGGGTGATGCGCGCACGGGTAGCAGCTTCGCTCCGTTCGATCCAACCATGTTCCACCGCGATCGGCAGTGCGGCTAGGCCGTAGCCGGTCGAAGCGATCGACGCTACGGTTTCATCGTCAGGACCAAAATTGTGAGCGCGGTCATTAACCAATCCGGTGGTCGGATCCGTTTTTTCCCAAAAGAAGCGAACGGCACGGCGTTGCACTTCTTCCAACAGTTGTTTATCAGAGGATCTCATCGATGAATTGCAGCAACTTCCTGGCGAGGTTTAAAGTTGGCGAGGTCCACGATCTGGTCGTGAAATTTGCGCAGGGTGGCCCCGTGACCGACGCTCACTACCGTCGGTCGCCATAATTTGCTGCGCAGCAGACCAAGCAGGCGATTTTCAGCCACCTCGTCGAGCGCCGACGTTGCCTCATCCAGGAAGAGCAGCTTCGGTTTGGTGAGCAGAATACGGGCAAAGACGAGGCCCTGTTGTTCGCCCAGCGAAAGGCGGGCAGACCAGTTCTCGACCTTGTCCAATTCGTCCGCAAGTTCCTCCAGTCCCACTTCTTCGAGTACCGCAGGGAGATCCACGGGAACGCTCATCTTTCCGGCGTTGGGGTAGAGCAACACCTCGGCCAGGGTGCCAAGCGGCAGATACGGGCGTTGCGGCACAAACGCGATTTGGCCTTTATCGAGTCTGATTCTGCCCCGACCAAACGGCCAGATTCCAGCGATTGCTCTGAGTAACGTGCTCTTTCCCGAACCTGATGGGCCAACAATGAGCAGTCCCTCGCCTCGGTTTACGGAGAATGTCACACCACGCAAAAGGGGCGTACCATCCGGTAAATCGAGATCGAGATGGTCGACCGCGACACCGCCCCCGCCGCGCCGCCGAATCACGATCGACTGGGGAGCACGCATCGATTCATGGACAGCGATCAGTCGCTCCTCAAAGTCACCCAATCGCTGGGTCACAGCCTCCCAGGTGGCTATATCGTTGTAAGAATTGATGATGAAGGAGAGCGCGTTCTGTACGTAAGAAAAGGCGTTGACCGCCTGAAAGAGGTCACCCAGTAGGATCAGCTTCGCGAAGTAGCGCGGCGACACCACCACGACTGGGAAAATAACTGCCACCTGAGCGTAGGTCATAGTAAAAGCGCTGAGGCGGATTTGTTGCTTCATAATCTGTCGAAAGTTGGTAAACACATTGCTAAATCGCTCATCAAAGAGGCTGAGTTCGACTGGCTCGCCGCCATAGAGCGCAACGCTTTCCGCATGCTCTCGCAGGTGTACCAGGCTGAATCTGAAGTCGGCTTCGAAGCGCTGTCGAGCGGAATTCAATTCTACCAGCGGGCGACCGATGGTGACCGCGAGGAAAGTACCGATCCCGGCATAGATCAACGCCGCCCAGACGAGATAGCCGGGTATATGCACTGTTCCCAACGCTCCAAGCGGAATATCCGCGGATCCGGAGAGTCCCCAAAGGATCGCAAGAAAGGAAAACAACGATACGACCGATGAGATAAGACCCACCGACAAGCTCAAGACATAGCCGGTGAATTGGTTGAGGTCCTCCGAGATGCGCTGATCAGGATTATCGGCAGCACTCCCCAGCTGCAACTTGTAATAGGCGCGATCAGCCAACCAGGCAGCGAGATATCTCTTGGTCAACGATCGTCGCCAACGGATCTGCAGCAATTGGCTAAGGTAAAGGGCAGACACCGAGATCAGTACGGCGAACGTCACCAAGATGCCGAAAATGCCGACCTGGCGAAGCAGTTCCATGGCATCGAACATTTGCAGGGCGTTGTAGAAAGCTCGGTTCCATTGATTGATGCGGACGCCGATATAAACGTTGCCAAGGTTCAGCAAGACCACCGCCACGAGCAGTGCCCAAGCCGAACGCTTCTCTTCAGATGTCCAATAATTCTTCGCTAGGCGCCAGGCGGTGCGTGTGATGATTCGTCTTGGCGTCTCCATTCGTTCGAAGTTCCTTTTCTTCGATTGCTCTGAGCACTCTAAGCGAGTTCGGCCAGGGCACAATCGGTCTGTGCCGACGAAAAATGCCGGACTTTTTTCCGAAAGTCGCGTGACAGCGTGGCTCGCTGCCAGCATCGTAGGGTGATTACTGAAAACGATCTTCGGTTCTTTGAACAGTTTAGGACGAAAGCCTGAAAACACGAGTAAGTGCCTCTGATTACGGTCAGAGGAGAATAGGGAATCAGGTGCAAATCCCGAGCGGCAGCGTCGCTGTGATGGACGACGAACGTCCCAAAAAGCCAGACCATGCGTGCAGTCGGAAAGATCAAAACCCATAATCTCGGCTATCCGCGGATTGGCGAAAACCGGGAACTCAAACGAGCCACGGAAGCGTTTTGGAACGGCTCAATTACCGAAGCCCAGCTGCTCGCCAACGCAGCGAAGTTACGACGGCATCATTGGCAAAAACAACAGGCTATTGGGATCGACCTGATCCCGAGTAATGACTTCAGTTTCTATGACCAGATGGGTGACACCGCAGCATTGGTGGGCTGCGTTCCGAAGCGTTTCGCCGGGAGCGACGTTTCGGTAGATCTGACCACCAGCCAATCGAAGAATTCCGTGAAGCTCGCGCGTTGGGGATTTCTGCAAGAGCGCATTGACTTGGATGTGCTCGCCCACGGTGAGTTCGAGCGGAACGATATCTACCGTCATCGGCTCTTTTCCGCAGACCAAGGAAGTCCGCTAACGGGCTGCCTCCACCATGATGTTTTCCCAGCCGCAGAAATGTTACTGGACCGATCAGCACTGGTTTCGATAAATCACTCGGCTCCCTCCGCTGCCAGCAGCCCGAGCACCTCGCAAATTTCAGCGTCGCTATTTGCAATCATTCCAAATACATTTTGGCGTCAAGGGCCCAAATGAGAGCGGAATCCCAAATCGGAGAAGCAAGCATGGAAGCTGACGGAAATCCGCCATTTTCGGAAGGTCAATATCAACTTTTATTTGAGCGCAATCCGCTACCGATGTGGGTATACGATCCTGCGACGCTGCGGTTCCTTACGGTAAATAAAGCGGCAATTCGGCACTACGGTTATTCGCGAAATGAATTTCTGGGAATGACCATCAAAGACATCCGTCCGGAGGAAGATGTTCCTGCCCTTTTGGCGGACGTTAAAGCAAATCAGTCTACTCCGACGGTCACAAGCATTTGGCGACATCGAAAAAAAGATGGCACCTTGATCGACGTAGAGATTACATCGCATGAATTTCAGTTTGGCGAGCACAAGACAAAACTCGTTCTGGCCAAGGATATCACCGAGCAACTACGCGCCGAAGCGCAGGTCTGCCAGCTCAATGAAGAGTTGGAAGGACGGGTGAGCGAGCGAACGGCCGAACTGAGGGCGGTAAACAAAGAACTGGAGGCGTTCTCATATTCCGTCTCCCATGATTTGCGCGCTCCGTTACGAGCCATCATCGGGTATTCCCAGCTCGTTTTGGAAGACTACGCCGTTCGGCTCGACACTGAAGGGCGGCGCCTGCTCGGTGTGATTGCCGCCGAAGCGCTACGGATGAGCCAACTAATCGATGATCTGTTGGCGTTCTCTGGTATCGGTCGCCAACGGGTACAAATGACGGATGTTGATATGACGGCATTGGCGTTGAGTGCCTTCCAGAGTCTCATTAGCACGCATCTCCCCAAAGCACCGCAACTGAACATAAAAACGCTCCCTCCTGCACGAGGAGATTCGGCCATGTTGCGTCAGGTCTTTGTTAATCTCCTCGACAACGCGATCAAGTTCAGCCGTGTAAGGAAAGATGCAACCATTGAAATCGGCGGATCGTGTGACCGAGACCAGAATGTTTACTATGTGAAAGACAACGGCGTCGGTTTTGATGAGAGATATGTCGCTAAGCTGTTCGGCGTCTTCCAACGGTTGCACGCGGAGGAGGAATTTGCCGGTAACGGCGTCGGACTAGCATTGGTGCAGCGGATCATCCTCCGGCATGGTGGAAAAGTTTGGGCGGAGTCAAAACTGGGCCAAGGTGCCACTTTTTATTTCGCGATCCCGGTCAGGAAGGAGAACTGAAATGTCGGTTCCAAATGCGGTCGAAATTCTTTTGGTTGAAGACAATCCGCACGATGCCGAGTTGACCCTGCGCGCCTTGCGAAAACGAAGGCTCGCCAACAGCGTCTTGCATGTTAGAGACGGCGAGGAAGCCATTCACTGGCTTTTCGCGATGGGAGCTTATGCCGACCGCGATACCGACCACAAACCGAAGTTGGTGTTGCTCGATTTGAAGCTTCCGAAGATCGACGGACTAGAGGTGCTTCGACAGCTACGTACTCAAGAAGAGACGAAACTCATTCCGGTGGTGATTCTCACTTCATCCCGCGAAGAACAAGACGTTGTCGAAAGCTATCGATTTGGAGTCAATAGCTACATCGTGAAACCGGTAAACTTTGACAACTTCTCGGAAGCTGTTGCGCTGGCGGGCCATTATTGGTTGCTGGTCAACCAGGAGCCGAAGTGAGAGGAACGCTGAGAGCGCCGACAACGTCGACAACGCTGAATATTCATGGAGGCACCCCTTACGCGGAGGGTGCGTCGCTTGCGGCGCCCGGAAACGTCTCAGCATTTGCCGAGGTAGTGAGCCAACGATCCGCTCTGACGTTCGTTTAGCCCAGATCGTTCATCAAGCCTGGAAACGGCCGACGGGTTCTCGAACGAATGATAATGGGCTCGATTCCTCGGCGCGCAGTTAGACGTTTCCGGGCGTCGCAAGCGACGCGCCCTCCGCCTCAGGGGTTGCTCTGCCGGCGTTTCGCTTACGCAGCGCTTTGAAACTCGAGGCTCTCCCCTTCCCGATTTGCGTCTTGCGTTCGGAGCAGCGCGCGACGCAACGCATCGACTCGACGGGTCAATTCCCGGCGCTCGAAATTTTCAGTCCGAAGCTTCCACCACAGGCCCGGAAGGCCAGCGGGAACAAAGAGTAATCTGGTTAGTTCGGCGACGACTTCCGATCGTCCGTAAGCGTTGATGAAGCAGAGCGCGAACGGCAGCCACTGTTCGCTGGAAACCCTGCACACTAGATCCTGCAGAAACACGAGAAGGTCATCTGCGTGGCGCAGCACAGCCGGCAACGACTGATCATGCACTACCTCAAAGTCGATCAGCCGCGCACGATTGGTAGCCCCATCGTAAATAACATTGTCCAAATGCGGATCGCCATGCGACCACCAATCTTCGAACTGGGGACACCAGAGCCCGTGTGCCCGGCGAAGCTCTCTCCCGGCGGCTTCGAGCGCACCGGTCGTAAGCGTGCCGTGTTTCAAGTGCTCACATAGATGCATTCCGGGAATCGCATCCATGCAGACGGTTCGCGAACCCTCGGCGAACGCGCGGAATCTGGGTTCTTGGAGCAAACGAAAGCAATATATTTCCCAGGGCTGCCATTTCTTGGGATCGACCCAGACGTGAACGCGGCCTTGAGCCAAGCGAAAGAATAGATTCGCCTGCCCGGCAATCAACTCACTTCCCCATCGACGCCGCTTTACCCACATCGGCCTCCCCTGGCGTCTTTCAAATGTGATTGAATTGATCTTGATGCAATTGACTGCTTGATTGGCGGCTTCGGATAGCTCGCGCATTCTGGAGTTTTGTGTGATTCCGTTTCCCATAAGAAACATACCGCTTTTCCGCTTGGGCTGGAGCGGCCACAAATGGCCTGGACGATGCCTGCACGGAACGTGCGGTTCCACCCGGAGCCTGGTTGAGAATCAACGGGTCGGGCTGTTTCGAATTACCAATAAAATTTCTCGCCTATAATTTTCTTTGTTTATTAGTCGTCCCTTTTTGCCCATGCATTCAACTCTTTTATTTGCATTGCCGCCGATTACTGCTCTCCGGGTTTGAATTGATGGTTTTCCACTCTTGACAACGGCTAAATAAAAATCCTCTTTTTATCCTGTCATTTCTCGGCTTGTGCTGTCCCTGTTCCTCGCTTTCAATCTTGTTGCCATTGATCGCATTTCGGTTGTCGACCATAAGATCGCCGCGTGGTTTCATGGGCACCTCACGCGACCATTCATCGATGTGATGCTGGCTTTGAGCGACGTAGGTTCTCCTTTCTGGATCGCCGGAATCACGTCGATTGTGGTTCTAATTCTGATACTAAGGAAACGCTGGTACGGCTTGCTTGCTATCGTCCTGACAGTGCCTGGCGGAATGCTGGTTCACCGTCTCATCCAGATAATCGTGCATCGGCACCGCCCGTTTCGTCACAGCGAATATCTCGATTTGGGCGGTTACAGTTTTCCCAGCGGCCACACTATGGCAGCCACTCTGCTTTACGGCCTACTAGCGGTCTTCGCCATTCTGCTCTGGAAAGGCTGGCACTGGCGAATGCTAGCGATACTCGGCGCCGTCTCAGCCATAGGGCTGGTCGGCTTTAGCCGAATCGCCCTCGGAGCACATTATTTGACCGACGTCCTTGGCGCAATCGTCCTGGGTGGCAGTTGGCTTATCCTTTGTCTGTTAGTCGTCGAGCGAACGCGTCGCAGGCGGTTGGTCGCTGAGCCTAAGTTTAAGGAGCCGACGGAGGCGATCGAACCGCCGGCCACTCGGCTCGTTGAATGACGGGGATCGAATAGCGCGCGCGGATCTCTCGTCACTTAGACTAGGTTCCTGTCCCCGGCAGCCATTTGCGCGTGCGCGGGTAAAAAATTCTACTTGAGACACGGTGAAAGCGCCCCGAACGATCAAGTTCACGGCCTATTTACTTGGGTTCGTCGGAGCTGCGCTGCTGACGGGGCTGATGATCAGCCAGGGAGCAGCAGATGTGATTCGGGCGGTCGCCAGCATCGGTTGGGGGTTGGTTGCCATCTCAGGCTTGCATATTGCAAAGCTGTTGTCTGACACGATTGGCTGGTTGATGATAATCCCGGAGCGAGATCGGCTGCGGCTTCATACCGGGCTCTGGATACATTGGATGGGTGAGTCTGTAAGTGACCTCTTGCCAACTGCCCGTCTTGGTGGGGACATCGTCACCGCGCGCCTGGCGGCGTCGGAGAGCATGACCACCAGAACGTGCCGATAAACTTTATGGAGAGAAGAATGAAGGGAGCTCGGAAAATTCAATTTACCGCCTACCTGCTTGGCCTAGCTGGAGCCGCGCTTTTTACCGTTCTACTCGTTCATCAGGGCGCATCTGACGTGGTCCGAGCTCTGGCGGCCGTAGGTGGTTGGTTAGCATTGATCGCAGCCTTTCATCTCGTGCCAATGTTATTAGACGGGTTGTCCTGGTGGATTTTGTTTCCGCACGGGGACCGGGCGCGATACCGGACTATTTTTTGGATGCGCTGGCTGGGCGAATCGGTCAGCAATCTTCTTCCCGCGGCACAGGTGGGTGGTGATTTGGTACGGGCACGACTAGCGGTGCTGAATGGAACGCGGATCTCGGTCAGTGCGGCTACCGTTCTGGTCGACATTACGGTCAGCGTATTTACACAAACTGTCTTTACTCTTCTCGGTTTGGGATTGCTCATCCTGGCGACCGGTCAAAAGAATCTGATGGGACCAGCATTGGCGGGAGCGCCATTGGCCATTGCGGCAGTTGCCGGCTTTTATATTGTGCAACGGCTCGGGCTGTTTCGTTTGTTTACAACGATCGTATCACGGTGTGCCAAAGACCCGCAGTGGCGTTCGCTTGCTGGAAGAGGCGGAGAAATGGACGAAGCGCTTCATGGGACCTACTCCAAGCGGCACGTGATCTTCGTCTGTTGCCTGTGCACGATGGCTTCGTGGCTGATCGGTTCGGCCGAAGTCTGGATTGGACTCTACGCCCTGGGCATACCGTCGAGCTTCGACAAAGCGGTCATCCTTGAAAGCGTCGGACAGGGCGTGCGCTCAGCACTTTTTTTCATTCCTGGCGCCATCGGCGTACATGAGGGCGGATACCTTTTTGTCGGCGGACTGTTGGGTATACCGGGAGAGGCGGCATTCGCGCTGGCCTTAATTCGAAGGGTTCGCGAACTCGCGCTTGGTGTGCCTGGACTCATCGTTTGGCAACTGATCGAGGGAGGGCGAGCCTGGCGAAAACATGTTCTGCCGGCTGTTCGCGAGTCAGAAGATGCAGCGGCCGGCCAGCCTCAGACGAAGGTACCCTGAGACGGTACTCAACAGGAGGCCGCGAAGAATGATTCTTAAACAAAGAGGTCGCAAAGATCTCAAAGAGGGGTTCGAGTTGTTACCAGTCCTCACTTTCTTCAAAAGAAACGGCCATTTGATCCTCTTCTAGGTCAGGTATTACATTCTTTAAGAGTTCTGTACTACACTCGCTAGAATTATCCGGGGCACGAAGACCAGATTGTTGAGCAAGAGATTCGCAGCGCGGAATAGCCGCAACCAAGGCGATCTCAAGGAAAGTACTACTTGACCCAGGATAGGTTCTAACGGACCGGAGCTTTCGAAAAACTCGGACGCCCTGGTAAGAACTGGAACTCTTCTCTGAGATCTTTGCGACCTCTTTGTTTAGGAATCCTTTCTTCGCGGCCTCTGATAGAACCACAAATCGCGGTAGCGTGAACATTCTGTCAATCCAATCCAGTGTTGCGTATGGGCACGTAGGCAACAGCGCTGCGGTCTTTCCTCTTCAGCGGATTGGTGTGGAGGTGTGGCCGGTGAACACGGTGCAGTTCTCGAATCATACCGGTTACGGTAATTGGCGAGGTGCCGTTGTCCCGGTCGAAGTGGTGCGCGACGTCCTGCTAGGGATTGAAGAGCGAGGACTTCTGCCGTCCTGCGATGGAGTGCTGAGCGGTTACCTGGGCGATGCTGAGCTCGGCGAAGCCATACTTGATGCCTACGGTCATATCAAACGATTCAATTCACGGGCAACCTATTGCTTGGATCCGGTTATGGGCGACGTCGGACGCGGGTTCTTCGTGCGACCGGGTATTCCCGAGTTTATGCGAGACAGGGCGTTGCCGGCGGCAACTTTGATCACACCAAATCAATTCGAGTTGCAGTTTCTATCCGGTTCACCGGTGCGGGATTTCGAAACCGCTCTAGCCGCCGTGAAAACCTTGCGGGCGCGTGGACCATCGGTTGTTCTCGTCACCAGTTTGTGCCGAGAGGACGCACCGAACGATGAGATCGAAGTGCTCGCAGTTGACTCAAAGTCGGCATACGTCGTTGCTACTCCAAAATTACCGATCGTCGTGAACGGCGCCGGCGATACGACCGCCGCACTGTTCTACGCTCACTGGCTGCGCACTCAGTCAACGAGCTCCGCTCTCGAGTTAACCGTCAATGCGATTTTTGCGGTATTAGAAAAGACGGTTGCAGACGCAGCTCGCGAGATCCAGCTGATTGCCGCCCAAGACGCAATCGCCAATCCGCCAAAAAAGTTCGTCGCACGGAAGATCGTTTGAACGTGTCTCGACCGCGCCCTGCTATCGGCTATCGGCTATCCGCTATCGGCTATTTACGATTTGCTATCGGCCACCGCTATCGGCTATTTGCCGATATGCCAGACGTAGTCGTCACCGGCGCATCCACTGGAATCGGATTTGCCGCCTGCCAAGTCCTTATCCGTCGCGGATTTCGCGTTTTTGGGAGCGTACGCAAGCAAGCCGATGCGGACCGGCTGAAAGAGCGACTGGGCGCAAACTATGTTCCAGTTCTCTTTGACGTGACTGATCCGAGTTCGGTGAACCGGGCGGCCGCTGCCGTCAGAGAGGCGGCAGGAGAAGAGCGGCTTTTCGGATTGGTCAACAATGCTGGTATCGCGGTCGCTGGTCCGTTGGCCTATCTCCCGCTGGAGCGTTTTCGGCTGCAAATCGAGGTCAATCTTTTGGGCGTTCACACCGTTACGCAAGCGTTCTTACCTTTGCTCGGAACCGAACCCAGTCACCTTGGCCAACCGGGGCGCATCGTTAACATTAGTTCAGTCAGCGGTCGACTGGCGGTGCCATTTCTTGGCGCCTATGCCGCTTCAAAATTTGGGTTAGAGGGATACTCGGATAGCCTCCGACGCGAGTTGATGCTTTTTGGGATCAAGGTCATTTTGATCGAACCCGGCGCAGTGGTAACACCAATTTGGGATAAAGCGGAAGGAATTGTGGTCCAACAATTTCCCAATACGCCCTACGACCGTTCGCTCCGCCTCTTCGCCGGACAAGCAATGAAAGAGGCCAAAACCGGCTTTCCGCCCGAAAAAGTAGGCGAACTGATTTGGCGTGTATTAACCACTCCAAGGCCACGGGCTCGTTACGCGATTGTGCCTCATCGGCTGTTCGAGTGGAGCATACCCCGCCGGCTGCCGACTGAGTTTCTGGACTATTGTATCGCAAAGTTTTTCAAGATCCGGTAGCGAGCGGGGGCGTTTGGCGTTCGGCGTTCGGCGTTCGGCTTAGCCCAGGCTTCTATGAAGCCGAACTTGTCAAGAGCTCGCTGATACACCTGATTGCTACTTTGCAGTTGCTCAGCTACAACCAAAGCATGCGCTGCTTTGGAGCCAGCAAATATAGGGGTTGGATCTGGGTCGCCAAAAGCTCGCTCGTGGCAGGCGGATTGACGGTCGCATTGGCGAGCTGCGCAAACACATCCACCAAGATCAGCGGAGACAGCCTGATCGAGTTCGATCATAGCTCGAGAACGTTCCAAGAGCCGAGGGGCAGATGACAAACGAGCACTCCGCTCTTCCCTTCCCCGAGTGACGAACTTGTTATTGAGCATTGCGGCCATTGCAATCGTAAGGAGGGCACTATTAATTTGGATTTTGGAATAATCTGCTGCTCATGACGCATCGGTTGCACAGTTATCTGGGATACTCGTATCCGGGTCAGCTCTCTGAACTGGTAAAGAAGGTGTGGCCGGCTGAGGCTATCGACTACTTACCGAAGGATAGCCAGTTGCGTCTCTTGCTTGATGTCGCCTACCACGCCAGCCTTCTGCGTGAAGAACAGCGGCCAGTCACGTTTCGGTTACTCCTGGTCAACCCGGAAGATCTTGTCAAACCGGAGCTGCCCCCCATCTCGTTAGCCGGCTTTCCGCTCGATCGCTGGCGACCTTTTAACGAACAAGAAGTAAGGCGGATTTCGATGGCGGCAGACTTCTTCCGCTCGCTTATCGGCGTCTACGCAGACCCGGATGAACAACTAAAGATTTGGGGCATTCTGCTTTCGGGTACCCGTTGGGTTAATGCCGTGGATGGAGGCAGATTCTCCAGCGCGCCTATCCCGCAACGTATTGTCATTCACGCACTTGGTCCGGGGCGCTTAACTGTCTTCCTCGGCCATCAGCGGGTGGCGGCGCTGAGCAGCGGCCAATTAGAGGCTAACGCTTTCGATCTTTTCCAATCCAGCTGGCTCTCAGATTCCTTTAAGAGTGTCCGAGCGGAGAACTTGAAGTCCATATATAAGGACCTTGACCTCCCATACGTACCGCTGAATGTCGAGTTCCTTCGTGTTATCTCCCAGAACGTGCTGCGACGGACTTTGAGTGTTGTGCGAGACTCGAAACATGGGGGAACCCTCGTATTTATTGAGCCGGATGAAGAACCACTCTTTACCGGCCCCAAAGCGCCGATCCGTTTCAAGTACCGACTGACCAATGATATGCACCGCTCTCGCTATCTAAAGCTGCTGAGAGCAGCATTCTCTCGGCTTGCTCAACTGGCTCACGAACAAATAATCACCGATGTTGGCTGGCTCGAGTATCAGAGCGTCGTCGATCGCCAATTGAGCGATCTTGATGAAGCTTTTTTCGAGTTTGCGCATTTTCTCGCGGATTTGATGGCGGTCGATGGTGCGCTGATTTTAACTAAGCGAAACGAGATCGTCGGGTTTGGCGCGGAGCTCTTGGCAGAGGCGCCTCAATTGACCGGAGTCAGGCGGGCGCTGGATCTGGAAGCAGAGATTTGGGCGAATGAAGCGCTCGATGATGTTGGAACCCGTCATCGTGCAGTTTACCGGTTCTGCAATCAATACCCTAAATGCGTAGCGACTGTCGTTTCGCAGGATGGATCGGTACGCTTTGTCAAAAACCATAACGGCGCGGTGACTTACTGGAATCAACTCTCGTGGTAGTATCGGACGACCATGCACGATTCCAGTGAGGCAAATTACGGCACGGCCAAGCGTCGCTGGACAAAGAGAGTACGATTTTCTACCGCTGAAGCTCGACGGATAGCGCTGGCGGCGCAGGGATTTGCAGCGGCACGTCCACCTTCCCCTTCTCGGCGTCACTTTAATGCGCTGCTCGAGCGGTTGGGCCTGGTCCAGATCGACTCAGTGAATGTGCTGGTGCGGGCTCATTACATGCCGTTTTTCTCGCGGCTCGGTCCCTATCCGATGCAATGGCTGGATGAGGCAGCTTACCACGTTCGAAAACGCCAGCTCTTCGAGTACTGGGGCCATGAAGCGTCATTGATTCGATTGGATCTGCTTTCTTATTTGGGATGGCGGATGCGAAAGTCGGCAACTGGCGAGGGAGTCTGGGGCAGTGTGCGAAACATTTCTAAGGAACAACCAGAGCTTCTCCGTCAAATCGAAACCGAGATCAGGAGTCGTGGGCCGATGAGCGCAGGTCAGCTGGAGAAAGCGCTTTTAGCCGAGCGGCGGACTGCTGGCTGGTGGGGATGGAGCGATTGCAAGAGGGCGGTTGAGTGGCTCTTTTGGATGGGCCGGTTGACGACGGCAAACCGCCGCAATTTTGAACGAGTCTACGATCTAACCGAACGCGTATTTCCGAATTTTCGGGCCGATGAAATTTCGGAAGCGGAAGGGCACCGGATGCTCATCCGGGTTGCCGCGAAGGCGCTAGGGATAGCCACCGCGGGCGATCTACGCGACTACTTTCGGCTTGCGCCGGAGGGAGGCCGCAGAGGAATCGAGGAACTGGCGAGCACCGGTGAGTTGATCCAGGTAGATGTAGAGGGTTGGTCTCAACCGGCCTTTCTCGATCCAAAGGCACGTTTACCACGGCAACTCGAAATAAAAGCATTGGTATCGCCTTTTGATCCACTGCTTTGGGATCGGAGGCGGGCAGAAAGGCTTTTTGGGTTTCGGTATAGAATCGAGATCTACACTCCCGCTCATAAGAGGGAGCATGGATACTATGTGGTACCATTTCTTTTAGGAAACACTTTTGTGGCCCGACTGGACCTGAAGGCGGATCGTGCCGCCAGTACGTTGAGAGTATTGTCGGCTCACTATGAGCCGGCGGTCAAACCGAAAGAGATTATTGAACCGTTGCGCGGCGAAATGGCGGAGCTTGCGACGTGGCTCAAGTTGGAGCGTATCGTTGTTAGTAAGCGCGGAAACCTGGCAGGTGCGCTGGCCCTTAGCTTGCGTTAGTCTGATGCTCGGCACCGAATCGTCAGCAGGAGTGGTCCCTACCGGGCACAAATTGGCCGTTCCATCCCGCATTTTCCGCTTGGAAAAGCGCTGATCGCCCCGATATTCCCGCCCGGAATGAAGCAGGCTCTAATCGCGCTCGAAGACGGGCGCATCTTTTACGGTGAACCGTTTGGCGCAGCCGGGACAACGGTCGGTGAGATTTGTTTCAATACGACGATGACCGGTTATCAGGAGGTACTGACCGATCCATCCTACCGCGGTCAAATTGTCACGATGACCTATCCATTGATCGGCAACTATGGAGTAAACGAACTGGACGACGAAAGTGTACATCCCCATGTCCGCGGGTTCGTAGTGGGAGAATTATCCTCGGTGGCCAGTAATTGGCGAGCGAGCGGATCGCTAGATGATTATCTCAAGCGCTGGAACATCAGCGCGATACAAGGCGTAGATACGCGTGCGCTGACCAAACATCTCCGCACTCGGGGAGCGATGAATGCTTGTATCACGACGGAGAGCTTAGATTCGAGCGAAGTGGTCCAGCTGGCGAAAAATGCTCCGGCTATGATCGGCTCCGATTATGTCAAAGAGGTGACGACAAAAAGGATCTTCGAGTGGGACCCGACGGACGAGCTAAGTAGAGAATGGACGCTGGTCAAAGGCGGGGGTACCGACGTTGCGGCGAACGGACAGGCTTACAAAAAGCTGCCACCGGTTCGCCACCGCATCGTAGCCTACGACTACGGGATCAAATTCAATATCTTGCGTCGACTGCGCCAGCACGGCTTTAAGGTAACCGTCGTCCCGGCGACAACGGCAGCGGAATCGGTGCTTGGCTTAAAGCCTGACGGAGTGTTTCTTTCCCCCGGTCCCGGGGATCCGGGAGCCCTAGAGTATTTACATCGGGAGCTGAAGGGTCTGATCGGCAGGTGCCCGATCTTCGGCATTTGTCTTGGGCACCAGCTTCTGGGCTTCGCCTACGGTGGGAAGCGAACAAAATTGAAGTTTGGTCATCGTGGGGGAAATCAGCCGGTAAAAGATCTGACTACCGGAAAGATTTCGATCACCGCGCAAAACCATGGTTTTGCGATCGACGCTGAATCTTTGCCAGGGGATGTGGAAGTCACTCATATCAATCTCAACGATGGGACGTTGGAAGGGATGCGGCATCGTAGTCATCCCGTCTTCAGCGTCCAGTACCATCCGGAAGCCGCGCCCGGCCCCCATGACGCTACCTATTTCTTTGATGAGTTTTCGAAATTGATCGAAGACTCCAAGAGGTAATCAACCGAATCCGGCACTGCTTTGTCCAATGCTCCGGCTTCCGGAAATTCGGTGTCCACGCATTTCGTCCTGGGATGGCGTTTCGTTGGACGCGCTTCGTGGCGGTTGGTCGGACACGGCACGGCTTTACCTTTGCGAAAACAGCTCTGGCCAACGTCCACACTGGGGAACGGAAGTTCGCATCGGGTGGGAAGACCGAGCACTCCTGGTTTTGTTCCTGTGCCAGGATCCCAAGCCTTGGGCTACCCTGACCGAGCGTGACCAGCCGCTCTGGGAAGAGGAGGTGGTCGAAGTATTTCTGGACCCGTTTGGCGATCGGACCTGCTATTTTGAAATCGAAGTGAATCCGCTCAATACCGTTGTCGATGTATTTATCCGGCGGATTCGCGCGGGTCTACGGAAAGACTTCAATTGGGAGTGTGAAGGACTGGTCACCGCGACCGGAAGGCTCCCTTACGGGTGGGTAGCGGCCTTGCAAATTCCCTTTTCGGCGCTCGGCGATTGCCAACCCCGAGGAACGTGGCAGGCCAATTTCTGCCGCATTGAAAGACCAGAGAATCAACCGCGAGAACTCTCTTCCTGGTCTCCGACCTATGCGGGAACCTTTCACGTGCCGGAAAGGTTCGGCCGGTTGCATTTCGAATAGCGAGCCTGGGTTGCTCACAAACCCTTAGAAATTTTCTGAGCGAGGCAGGCTCGGGTGGGCTTGAAAATCTGGAAGTTGTTGCGCAAGTTAGGCTAATGGCGAAGGAAGAATCGCTTGTGACGCAAGGCGTCGTGTCGGAAGTGCTTCCCAACACAATGTTCCGTGTAAATTTGCCGAATGGCCAAAAAGTTCTGGCTCACATCAGCGGCAAGATGCGAAAGAATTTCATCCGGATCGTTCCTGGCGACAGAGTGGAGGTGGCGATATCGCCCTACGACATGACCAAAGCGAGGATCATCTTTCGCGAAACCTAGTGCACCATTTTGGTGACTAGTATAGAATTCGTGCAAGCACTAACCGTGCTCGCAACGATCATGTTGTGACGAGAAAGGCGGAAATATGGAGCAAAAACCCGATCCCCAGACTGCAGCAGAGAAAGGCAAAGACCATTTGAAGGCTGCAGCCGACAATTTTAAGACGGCGGCTACAGTTAAAGCGGAAGAAATCCGAAAAGCGGCCGAACAGAAGGCAGAGGAGATTCGCGCGACAGCCGAAGAGAAGGCAAAACATTACCGTGGTCAAGCGGAGAACGCCTGGTCAGATGCCCGCACGAAAGCCAAATATTGGCAGACCGAAGGCGAAGCTTATGTCCGAGGCAACCCGGGTAGAGCAGTTCTCGTCGCTTTAGGCGTCGGGTTTGTGCTTGGGCTGCTCTTCCGGAAGTAACTATGAGCTCGGTGGCTCCTCCAGGAGCTGAGGCAGAGCGCGTTTCGACAGGCGACTCAATCCGCGATTGGGCCGCTTCGTTCTTACGGTACGCAGAGCTTCGGCTTCGGCTGTTGGGGCTAGAATCGAAGGATGCTGGCTTGCATCTTTTGATTTTGGCCATCCTATTCGCGAGCACCGTCGTCTTGTTTGCCGGGTTTTTATTGATGTTCGCAGTATTTCTCTTATACCTCATCATCACTTTACTACACTGGGAATGGGGTTGGGGAGCGTTGCTCTGTTCTGGCATTCTTCTTCTCGGCAGCATTGCGGTAGCGATCATCCTGCGAATTCGTATCGGTCGCCCGCTTTTCTCTCTCACCCTCGCTGAGTTACAGAAAGATCGTGAATGGCTAAAGACGAAGACGCGAAACGTCGAATAATTAGCGAACTGGCGGAGGCGCGCCTCGGATTGGCGGGCTCCGCGGCCATCTTGAAAGACAGGCTGGATCTTCCAGCGAGAGTTTCGGCTTCGTTTCGCCGCAATTCCTGGAGTTGGGTTTCACTCGCGGCCATCGTTGGCTGGGTTCTTGCCCGCCTGCCGTTTCGGAGGAAAAAAATTTATCTCGAGGCCGGCAGTCGACGCCGTCTGAAAGGAGAGGAAAAGCCCGAACGAAAGCGGGATCTGGTTTGGATGATCTGGGACGGCGTCTGGTCACTGGCTAAGCCGTTGCTTACAGCCTACTTGGGCCGCAAACTCGCTCAAACCACCGGTGACCCTCACTGGCGAAAAGGGTAGGAAGAGGAACGCCGCTCTCGACGCTACCGGGGCCCTCTCGTACCTTGTCGGCGTCGTCTCGCGTTCTCCGCGTTCCCCGTGCATTCCCCCTACACCTTTCGTCCGAACTTCTTCTCCAGCTCATGATAGCCGATTTGGATCATGGTCGGGCGCCCATGGGGGCAACAATAAGGCAGATCACAGGCCAGCAGATCGTGAATGAGCTGATCAATTTCAGCAGCGCGAAGCTCGTCATTAGCCTTAATTGCGTGGCGGCAAACAGTTTTTGCGATTACGTCCTCACCCAATCGTAATCGGGAAGTTCCTTGGGTAATGGACCGAAGTTCGTCAACAAGCTGTCGGACCGCCCCAGCCGGGTCATCGGCTCGGAAGAACTGCGGTATGCCGTCGATCTTCAAAGTCCCTTCACCGAAAGGTTCCATCAAGAATCCCATTCTTTGGAGCGCCGCTACGTGCAGAAGGAGCCAATCAAAATCCTTTGGAGGAACAGGCAAAACGATCGGAATCAGGAGCCGCTGACAAGGCACGCCTGCTTGCTCCAGCTGGGTTCGGAGCCGCTCAAAGAGTATCCGTTCGTGGGCGGCATGTTGGTCCACCAGAACAAGTCCCTCGTCGTTTTCCATCAGTATATAGAGGCGGCCCAGCACGCCCAATATCCGAAAGCTCTCGCCCTGCGGCTTGGCAACGCTCGGTTCGACCGGGTCAGCCAGCTCGCCGTCCGAGAAGATCGGCGGCGGCGCGATGGATCGCTCCGAACTCGGTTTGACTGAAATCTCGGGAGAAAGGGTCGGCGAACTAAACTCGGCCCAATCCTTGCGTAGCGCATGTTGGTCCGCAAGCGGGAACAGCGGCCGGTCTTCTGCTGGAAAGAGTTTCGCGACCGGAGCGGCTGGCGGTGAGGCTTGAGTTGGCAAGGGACCCTGGAAGGCTTGCGTCCAACGTACCCGGTCGGCTTGTAGCGTGCGGCGGACGACATCGACGATCAAGTCGCGAATGTGATCGGGATCTCGGAATCGCACCTCTCGTTTGGCTGGGTGGACATTAACGTCAACCTCGGCCGGATCCATTTCAATAAATAGAAATGTCATCGCATACTGTCCCTTCATGAGAGCGGTGTGGTATCCCTCCCGCAACCCGTGTTGAACCGTCAGGTTTTCGATCGGGCGACCGTTTACGAATACGATCTGCTCCGCCCGAGAGGAACGACTGATCCCTGCTTTTCCGATAAACCCATGGATCGAAGTTGTCCCGCTGATAAACGGATCGATTTCGAGCAGTTGCTCAAGCGTTGGCTGGCCGCGGAGATCTCTAATTCGATCGGCCAAATGAGCGCTCGGCGGTGTCTGGAAAACCACCGATTGATCGCGTACAAATACGAATCCAACGTTCGGGTGACCGATCGCCTGAAGAAACAATTGGTGCTGGACGTGACTCGCTTCGGTATTTTCGCTCCGAAGAAACTTGCGGCGCGCAGGCAGATTAAAGAATAGAGATTTAGCTTCCACTAAGGTACCAGGCGCTTCACCTGATGCTTTCACTGATTCGATTTTTCCTCCGTTCACCACGATCTCGGTTCCCTCGACATCGTTCGATGGTCGAGTAGCGATCCGGAACCGCGAAACGCTCGCGATGCTGGGCAGCGCCTCTCCGCGAAAGCCGAGCGTCCGTATTTGGGCCAAATCCTGACCGGTCCGGATCTTACTCGTGGCGTGACGCTCCAGGCTCAACAATGCGTCATCCCGATCCATTCCGGCGCCATTATCAATCACTCGAATGAGCGAGGCGCCGCCGCGCGCGATAGATACTTCAATCCTTTTTGCTTCGGCATCGATGCTGTTTTCGACCAATTCCTTGACGACCGAGGCGGGCCGCTCCACCACTTCGCCGGCAGCGACTTGGCTTGCCACTTCATCCGGCAGCAAAAGAATGCGACCCATACGGTCATTCTCGCTTAGGCTTGAATGAAATGGCAAATAGCAAATAGCCGATGTTCTGACTGCGCCTTGAGTCCACTTATCGGCTATTGGCTGTCGGCTATCGGCTATTTCATTCGAGCCTTAGGCGAGAATGACGGCGCTCGTTGACGTTCTGGCGCGTTGGCTGTTAATTGAAGGGCATGATTACCGTTACTGAAGCCGCCGTGATTCACTTGCAATCCTTGGCCTCGGAGAACCCAGAGTATCAAAACAAAGGGCTACGGATTTTTGTCGAGGAAGGTGGTTGCGCCGGACGACAATACGGTATGAAGTTCGATGAAGCGGACGCGAACGATTACCGATTTGAGCGAGATGGGGTAAAGGTTTTGATTGATCCGCAAAGTGGCGAGTTCTTGCAAGGCTCGGTCCTGGATTATCATGATGGTCTTAGCGGCGCAGGCTTTCACATCAGCAATCCAAACGCCGCAAGAAGCTGTGGCTGCGGCAGCTCCTTCGAAGTAGCCGAGAAAAGATCCTAGCACTACTTCGGTTCGTCCCGTATCGCATGAAAGCTGTAGAGCTCGGCCGCGCGCGCAACCGGATGCATCCGCAACCGGGGCCGGACAATCTCTTCGGCTGGACCGTATTTATTCTACTGTTGTGCGGCTTTGCGGTCGCCTGCTGGATCGGGACTTTTTACGTTTTCAATCATCCGGAACAGCCGTTCAACTACCAGTTACTTACAAAACTGAACAAACTGGAGCCACCGAAACGGTTCGAGCTTACGGCCGCACCAGCCGGCGAATTCCTGGGTGCCGATAAGTTGTTGGAAAAGTATGGAGCAATGACTGCTCCGCAGCTGAAGGAAGAGAGCAACGGCTTACTCCGTTCCTATCTGCGAAACTACGATCACCAAATCGGTAAGGTGCCATACGTGATCGGCAAGTTCACCGTCCTCGACGCTTTTGTGACCGTGGAGAACCAATATTTCGGCACTGGGATGATGGTGCTGGCGCAGTCCAATGAGGTGCCGACGATTTATATCGAACAAATCTTTCCCGCGGAAAAGCAAGATCTTCCAGCCATGCAGCGCATATTGGTCACCGGTCTTGGTCTTGAACTTCGGCGCTCTTACGATCTCTCTTCGGTTGCTCACATCACGAATCTGGGTGACGGCAAGCTTCTGTTTACCTGTGTTCCGCTCTTGTACGGTTCTTACGGACAGATTGGATCAAGTTTCCAATTAGAGCCACCGCGTGTGCTTTACGTGAAAGCAGGTTTGCCGATGGTTAACGAAAACCAGTTCCGCAACGCTGAGCAACGCTACGCGGAATACCGCAAAGCTACCGGCACGCAGATTGCCGGTACGTCGCAAAAGGCCACCGGAAATTTGATCGCTTCGGCCCAATCCCGTACTCCAAATCAAAATCTGGTGTCCGCGCCGAAAGCGTTGCCGGTCATAAAGGCGACGCCGAAAGGAACGCCTGGAGTTTTCGCAAAACAAGGTGCAACCGCAACGCCGCCAAAGGCGACTTATTCTCCCGGACCGGTCGCCACTCCGGCTAGCACGCCTTCCCCTCCCACGGTCGCGGCCACGCAGCCGTTTCTGGCCTCTTCGCCGACACCCGGCGCCAATAGCCGAGCTGCGACCTGGCAAACTTACCGTCCGGGACAATTTCCCCGCGGGCGGCTAATCGAACCCGGACAAGGCTTGGCCCTAGCTGACCAGGGAATTGGTTCGGATCCGATTTACCTTCGCGGCGATTTTACCGTGACGGCAGCACGCGAAAATCGAGCGGTTTTACGTCCCAAGCAGACTGGCAACGAGAATGTCCGAATCATCGTGGAATTTCCCAAAGGCCTGCCCGTTCCCCAAGAAGGGGACTCGGTGGGACGCGCGGCCGATCGACCTTTTCAGGTCGTCGATGTACGCCGGGGAGCCGACGGGCAAGTCAATATCTACGTGCGCGAGATTACGGCACCGTAGCGGCCACGAGCTGGAAGCTGGCATTCGGCCCGAAGGGCCTCGGGAACTTAGCCTAGACTTTAGTCTGGGTGGCACCCATTGGAGGTGAAGCCCTGTAAGGGCGTAGGAATGGTTCCATAATTCTCGGCGGGAAGTAATCTCGAAAGCAGATTGCTGAATGCGCAACCTTCCGAGTAACATTACCTGTGTAATTTAAGTTAGAGATTGCGTCTGATTGTTCGGCGGGTGTTCTTCCTCACGGCAAAAGGCACGCCACATGTAGGCCGGTCCCCTTTAGAGGAATATCGCGCGTTCTTGAGACGGCATCACACGAATTTCGATGAACGGGATCAATCGATACCTAGTCATTCTGCCGCCCTTACAGGGCCCCACGCCAAATGGGTCGCAACCCAGACTAAAGTCTGGGCGCACTTCCCGAGGCCCTTCGAGCCGAATTCTAGATTCCAGATTCTAAATTCTAGATTCCAGCTTCTAGACTGCGGCTTTGCCCCCTAATACACATCCCGCTTGTACCGTTTCCGTTGCCGCAGATTCTCAATGTACTCCGCAGCTTGTTCTGGTGTTTTTCGGCCCTCTTTCTCGACGATTTGGTGCAAAGCATTGTCGACATCTTTCGCCATTCGCGCGGCGTCCCCGCAGACAAAGAAATCAGCCCCTTCCTCCAGCCAGGCAAAAAGGTCCTTCCCATGCTCCAACATCCGGTGCTGGACATAGATCTTGTGCGATTGATCACGAGAAAAGGCGGTATCAAATCGGGTCAATATTCCGGTCTTTTGCGCGGCAAGAAATTCCTCTTCATAAAAAAAATCGCATTTGGCGCGTTGTTCCCCAAAAAAAAGCCAACTCTTACCGGCAGCGCCAATCGCCAGGCGCTCTTGGAGAAAAGCTCGGAACGGCGCAATGCCGGTACCTGGACCGATCATGATAACCGGAGTAGACGGATCTTCGGGCAAACGAAACCCTTTTGCGACGTGTACAAACATCGGGACACGGTCCTCTGAATTCAGGCGATCGGCCAAGTAAGTCGATGCGACTCCCTCCCGCTGCCGTCCGTGACTTTCATAACGTACGGTGGCGATGATGAAATGCACTTGTTCCGGAAAGGCCTTAAGGCTAGAGCCGATTGAGTAGAGACGGGGCTGCAACTTCCTGAGGGTCGCGACGAATTCCTCTACGGCGAATCGTACGGAAGGATGATCCGAAATAAAATCGATGATCTCCATCCCCCAAAGATAGCGCTCTAGATCGGCTTTCCGATCTGGCTGCATTAGCTCCTGCAGCTCGCCGGCGCTGGCCGAGCGCTGAGCCATGGCTTCCAGGAACTGCTTTGACGGATCCTTGATATGAAAGCGTTTCAGTAGACCCTCTCGCAACGAAAAAGTTTCTCCCTCTTTGGTGGTGACCGACTCCTCTCCAGAAAAATGGAGGGCCTGCAGCAATTCCTCCGCGTGTCGTGGGTTGTTCTGAGGGAATATGCCCATTGAATCGCCCACCTCGTATTGGAAACCTGAGCCGGCCAAAGAGAACTCGTAGTGGCGAGTTTCTTTCTCTGAACCCTCCAGCGTCAGTTTACGATTCACCAGTGGAATGGCTGGGAAAGGATTCTTTCGCGAATAGGGAGCCGCGGGTTGCTGGATAGACATAGGGAGCGGGAATATGGGGTCTAGACGGCGATTGACAAGCGATTGCCGTGCCAAAGTGGCGGCAACGGGACTGCCTGTTCCAGTCAATTTGCCATTTCTCGGAATTACTTCACCGGACTATTTGGACCGGTTCAAGCGAATTTGGCCGGCAAACTCTCGCCGGACGCCGATGGTTCCGCCGGAGCCACCTTCACCAGCGGATTCAGTAAGTCCTCGATACTCGCGATTCCTACGTCGGCCTGAGTCTCGTTTTGGACACAGGCCAATCCTTGCGGCGCAGCGCGCAGCCGGCGCAAAGCCGTTGCGGCCGGCTCGTCCTCTCGCACGGTAAGAATGCGGCGAAGGTAGGCCGCGGCCGTTGCGTCCGGACGCTGGTCCACGATCAGGTCCAAGATATTTACGAGGCCAATGATCTTATGTTGCTCGTTCACAACCGGGAACCGGTCAAATTTGGTTTCGCGCGAGAGGCGAATGACACCTGGCAGCGGCATGGTCAGCGGTACGGAACAGACTCCTTCCAATGGAACCATGACGTCGCGTACTTTCACCGAACGGAAATCGACCACATTATGAATCATTTGCCGTTCGATGCTGCTCAGCAATCCCATCCGCTCGACATAGCTGGTCACATCTTTCAAATCTTCGCGCGCGAGAAAGATTTCGCGGGGTCGCTGCAATCGAAAGACGTTTCGACTAATCCAGGAACCGATCTGCATGAGTGGAGTGAGCAGGGCGGAAGTTGATTCCAAAATCAGGGCGATGGAGGCGAGGGCCCGGTAGGGAAATCGTCGAAAGAACGATTTTGGCAGAACCTCCGTAACAAAGAGAAAAATTGGAAATGCCATAATCAGCGCCAACCCATAGCCAATCGTGCCCCAAAGGGCGACCAACTGCGAGACCAGGATGAGAATGGCCATAATATTGGACAGGCTCGTCACAAACAGCACCGTCACAAAGAGTCGAGCTGGCTCGGCTAATAGACTTTCGAGTCGTACCGCGGCAGGGTCACGCAGCCGCGCCAAACGACGCAGTCGCAGTCGATTCAGAGAAAGCAAGCCGGCTTCGGTTCCAGAGAACAGAAAGGAAACGGCGAGGCAAAGCAGGAAGAAAAGCCAACTCATTCCTTGCTTTCTTCCAGCGATTTAATTCTTTGGACCAGTACCTCCAGTACCCGCCGGCGGGTGCTTTGCCGGATTTGGAACTCCAGCGGCGGAACTTGAACGGTTGCACCAGGCCGAGGCACATACCCAAGACGGTTAAAAATCAGACCATTGACCGTGTCAATCCCCTCGTTCGCTAAATTCAGATGCAACACCTCGCCGAGATCCTCCAATCTTGCACTGCCACTCGCCAACCAGACGGCGTCCCCGGCCTCCTCGAGGTACAGCTCTTCATCGCCCCGGGGAGCGACATCGGCTAAGATCTCTTCAACGATATCGTTAAAAGTAATAACTCCCTCCGTGCCGCCAAACTCATCAACTACGATCGCAAGTCGCTGGGGATGAGTAAGAAATGCTCGAAGGAGGTCTAGCGCGCGCATGGTTTCAGGGACGAACGACGGAGGTTCGAGGTTTTCCGTGTAATGCTCCCGAGTATTCAACAAGAAGCTCTTCACCTCGAGAATGCCCAGAATCTCGTCCGGGCTATCTCCAAAAACCGGAACCCGGCCGTGCCTCTTGACGCGGAGCTCGCGGATCGCTTCTTCATTGGTCAAAGTATCCGGAATCGTAAATGCGTCGACGCGGGGGGTCATGCAGTCCTTTACCGTCTTATTACCTAGACGGATGATTTCGGCGATCATTTCTCGCTCATCCGCGCGCAGATGGCCTTCTTCGGCGCTAATCTCAACGAACATGATCAGCTCCTCGTCATCCAACTGTTCGCGGGCCTCCGGTTTGCCCGGAAACAGGAAGGCAGCAATGCGTTCGGCGAAGCTTTGGAGTTTGCGAGAAAATGGCCCGAGCAGAGGAAGCAGGAACTCCAGAGCGACCAAAGCTTGCTTGGCAAATCGGAATGGGTTGGCAAGAGCTAACACTTTCGGGGAAAGGTCACAAACCAACACGATCAGCGCGAAGAGCAATAGCGTTTTGACCCAATTGGGAAAGGGAACGGCCAAGGAATTGGCAAACCAGAGCGCCAAAACGACCAGTACGAGGTTCACCAGAGTGTCTGCGAGCAGAATAACGCTCAAAACTGCCCGCGGCATTTTCATCAAGACTTCGTACCGCTCAGCCGAGGATGGATCCAGTTTCCGCCAACGATCCAAATGCCAGGCTTTGATGGAGAACAGTGCGGTCTCCATCCCAGAAAAGAAGGCCGATACAACCGCGCAGACAGTGAGCCCGGCCAACGTTGCGACAACTAATTCAGTCGACATGCTAGTGATTGGCTCTCTGGGCAGCGCCCCCGCATTTTCGGTCCTTCCCTTCTACTGACAAGAAAAAAACATATTCGGGTCAGGGACGGTCTGCGCAACTGGGAACTCGTAAGAATAGCCGATAACCGATAGCCAATCGAAAAACGAAAAATTACCGATGACGAATGGACCAGTCTCATCTGTCATTTGCGCGGTGAAGCTTGCCTTTCGGGTCAGATACAGATTAGTTGCTTTAGCGAGGTGGAGTAAGTTTCCCGCGATGGAGGGGCTTTGAGGCCGAGCAAGCATTCCAATGAATAAGGAGGACCGGGTCGCCGCACTTACTCGAGAACTCTCGAGCGATGGGAAAGTCGACGATCGAGCATATTATCGTGCGTATTTTCAGCTCTTTAACGATCAGCAATACTATGAGGCGCACGATGTTTTGGAACAATTATGGCTGAGGGCGTTCGAGCCTGACACTCAGTTTTATAAGGGCCTCATTCAACTGGCGGGTGCCTTCGTTCATCTTCAAAAACAATTTCGCCGGCCGATCCATCCGACCGATGGCCGGCGATTACGTCCGGCCTGGCGTCTATTTAAGCTTGCTCACAAAAATCTAACCACGTTCTGTCCGACGTTTCACGGATTTCGGGTCGAACAAGCAATCGCATTAGCTGACATTACGATTGGACAACTGGAGCAATACCATTTTGCTAAAAACCCGTGGTCTCCTGATTCCGCACCGAAACTGGACCAGCCCGTCGGATTTGAAATTGAGCGAGGCGGTAGCTCGCAAACCAAATGAACAGCGAGCGGACCCTATAGACGGGCTGCTTAAACCCCGCTTCGCGGAGGGAGTGCCGCTCAATTTTTCAAAATCCGAGGGGCTGCTGGCTGCTTGCCTTAGTGAAGAACCGCAATAGAGTGTGCGCGTTTTAGACCATGCTAAACTCAGTACGATTCACCCTCCTTCTCGGCTTATCGTTTGTTTTTATTGCCGTTGCACGGTCACAAACAGCATCGGCTTACATCCTGATCGACCATACCAGCGGTCACGTACTCGAAAGCTATAAAGCAGATGAAAAACGACCCATCGCCAGCCTAACCAAGATTGCTACCGCTAAAGTAGTGCTGGACTGGGCGGCGAAGACCAACAGTGACTTGGCTCAATTCGTAGTTATCTCAGCGCAAGCACTTAACTCTGGCGGAATCAATCCGATGGGTCTTGAGCCAGGGGACGAGGTCAGCTATCGCGATCTTATCTACGCAGCGCTGCTGCAATCCGACAACACCGCAGCAACCGCTTTAGCTTATGCCGTGGGGGAATCGCTTCGGGCTCATGGCGGTTCGACGCTGCAAGATCTCGGCCCGGTGGAAACATTTGTCAGCCAGATGAACGCTCTCGCCCGACAGCTCAGAATGGAGCGAACCTTGTTTGTAAACCCGCATGGTTTGGAACCACAAAAAGGTCTTCAACCATATTCGACGGCGGCTGATGTCGCTAAATTAACGGCTTATGCGGTGAGCGATCCTGGCTTTCGTTTCTATGTGTCTCAGAGGGAACGTAAGGTTGCGATCCGTCGGGGGGGCCAAGTGCTCGGATATCTGCTTCGGAACACCAATGAATTACTCGGCAGCAACGGGGTCGACGGGGTAAAAACCGGGACCACAGCGAAAGCGGGCCAATGCATCGTGCTGTCGTCGCAGCACGAGCCCGAGATCAAACAGGATGGCGCAACAACGTTGGTGACACCTCGTCGCGTTGACGTGGTGGTATTGGGTTCGGCCGATCGGGTTTCCGCCGCTTCTCAATTACTTGTCCGGGCGTGGGGCCTGTATGACCAATGGGCGGCCGCGGGCCGGCCGCTTACTGAAGCAAAGCGATAGGGACCTATGTTTACTAAAAGAATCGGAGTGCTGACCAGCGGAGGAGACTGTCCAGGGCTGAACGCGGTTTTGCGCGGTGTCACTAAAGCCGCGGACAAACTGGATTGGCAAGTTGTCGGTTTTCGTGATGGGTTCGAAGGGCTCCTCCCGCCTAGCCAATTCATGATACTGGACCGTGCGAGCACCGCTGGAATCATGCAGCAGGGTGGGACCATTCTTGGAACTACGAATAAGGGACATTTCGTCGCCAAGATGGGTGCTGGCGAGAAGATCATGATCCCTAGCGATATTGTCGATAAGGCTAGAGCTACCCTGGAGGAACTGGGCATTCAAGGTCTGGTCGTCATCGGCGGCGACGGTTCGCTCACAACGGCATTACAGCTCTTCAATCTGGGTTTCCCAATTATTGGCGTTCCCAAGACGATCGATAACGACATCGAAGCGACCGCTATGACCTTCGGATTCTACTCGGCGGTTAGCTGCGTGACCGATGCGCTGGATCGACTCCACTCGACCGCTGCTAGTCACAAACGGGCAATGGTCCTGGAAGTAATGGGGCGGCACGCCGGTTGGATCGCGCTGCACGGAGGATTCAGCGGTGGAGCCGATGTGATTCTGATCCCTGAAATCCCATTCGATTGGGAGAAGGTTGCAGCAACGGTCCGACAACGGGATGCGGAGGGATACCAAAGTACCATGATCGTCGTCGCGGAGGGTGCTCGCCCCCGAGACGGAATGCAGCACTATCAACAAACCCATCGCGGCGAATATCGGCTTGGGGGAATTGGGGAAATTGTTGCCCGCGAGGTAGCAGAACGGACCGGAAAAGAAACGCGATATTGTATATTAGGTCACTTACAACGAGGGGGAGCGCCCGGCCCGCTCGATCGGATCTTGGGCACACGTTTCGGAGTGAAAGCGGTGAGCCTGATCAACGAAGGTAAGTTTGGACGGATGGTGAGCTACCACCATTACGAAATCCAGGACGTCTCGATCGCGGAGGCCGTTCATCGACTTCGCCTCGTCGATCCCGAAAACCAGCTGGTCGAGACCGCTCGAGCGGTGGACATCAGCTTCGGTGACTGACGCCACCGAAGCCGGATAGCAAATTCCAAATAGCAGATAGCAAATTCTCCGCTATCGGCTATTGGCTATTGGCTATTGGTCATTACCCCTATGGATCCTCTCCTCGAACTGCTTCACCAGAACTCGAAACTTTCATCTGCCGAACTGGGCAAGCTTTTGAATCTTTCCGCCGCACAGGTGGAAGCGAAGATTGCGAGCTACGAACAAGCTGGGGTTATTCTGGCTTACCAAGCCGTAATCGACGCCGAACGAACTGACCCGGATGCCGTTACGGCCTATATTGAGGTAAGGATCACCCCGGAACGCGGCGGCGGCTTTGACCGCTTGGCGGAACGGATCGCGCGTTTCGATGAGGTAAAAAGCTGTTGGCTGATGAGCGGTGGGTATGATCTGGCGATTATCGTAGAGGGAAACCATCTGCGCGAAATCGCTCGGTTTGTTTCCGATAAGCTGAGCACCGTTGAAGGGGTCATCTCGACGGCAACCCGGTTCCGGCTGAAGACCTACAAACAGAACGGCGTGCTGTTGGCTCCTCCCGTCGCGGTTGAGAGATTGCCGGTCACACCATGAACACCTTTCGGCCAACTCAAGGCGAGCCGTATCGACAAGCTCAAGACCGGCCCGGTCGTAAACCGAGGGGTAAATCCGCTTCGGACCCGCAGCGGTTCATTGCCGACCACGTGCTCGATATCCCCAGGTCAGGAATCCGAGATTTCTTTGAAGTGGTTCAAACGATGACCGACGTCATTTCGTTGGGAATCGGAGAACCCGATTTCGTAACACCGTGGCGGATCAGAGAAGCGGCCATCTTTGCGATGGAGAAAGGAAAAACCGGATACACGTCCAACCTGGGTTTACCTCGACTCCGAGGTGCGATTGCGAACTATCTCTCGAGCCGATTTGATGTTTCCTATGACGAGTATAAGGAGGTGTTGGTCTCGGTCGGCGTCTCGGAAGCGCTTGACCTAGCTCTCCGGGCAATTCTCAACTCGGGCGATGAAGTTATCTTTCACGAGCCGAGTTACGTTTCTTATAGCCCGAGCATTACGCTAGCCGGCGGACGGGCGGTCTCCGTTCAAACCGAAGCGGAACACGATTTTCGATTATTACCCGACGCATTGGAAGCAAAGATAACGCCGCAAACAAAGGCATTGCTCTTAAGCTTTCCGACTAATCCGACCGGCGGAATCATGCAGTTGGAGGATCTCCGTCCGATTGCCGAACTGTGCATTCAACATGACCTGCTGGTTCTATCGGATGAAATCTACTGCGAGCTTGTCTATAACGGCACCAAACACGTTTCAATCGCGTCCCTACCGGGAATGAAGGAGCGGACGGTCCTGCTTAACGGTTGTTCCAAGTCGTTTGCGATGACCGGATTCAGAGTCGGCTACGCTTGCGCGCCTGCGGCGATCATCGAAGCAATGATGAAAATACACCAATACGCGATCATGTGTGCGTCGGTGCTGTCTCAGGAAGCCGCGATCGAGGCCCTCGAACATTGCTCAAAGGAAGTTGCTGCGATGCGTTCAGATTACGAGCGGCGCCGCAACTTTATTGTCACGCGATTCAATGAAATGGGCCTGTCTTGCCACTCGCCGAAGGGTGCATTCTATGTTTTTCCTTATGTGGGGGCGACTGGGCTAACCAGCAGACAATTTTCGTTAGGTCTGTTGGAATCGCAAAAGGTAGCCGTTGTGCCTGGAGACGCCTTCGGAAGCTCGGGTGAGGGCTTCGTCCGCTGCTGTTTCGCCACAAGCTTTGAAAAATTGCGTGTCGCAACCGATCGAATCGAAGCCTTCCTGCGCACGCTCTCTGCCGGAACGCCGAGATGAGCGGCGTCAATCGAGCCGTAGTGCTAGCTGCTGGTCGCGGCAAACGGATGCGGGAACTGACCGAGTCAGTTCCAAAACCAATGGTCAGGGTTAGGGGCAAACCGGTTCTGCAAATCATCGTGGAAGGTCTCGGCCAATCGGGAATCAAAGAAGTGCTGATCATTGTCGGCTATCATAAAGAGGTGGTTCGGGAGTATTTTCAAGATGGCGCGAGGTTCGGAATACAAATACGCTATGCCGAACAAATTGTTCAGGATGGCACCGGCCGAGTGGTCAGTTTGGCGCAACCATTCTGCGGTAACGACCCATTTCTTCTCAGTTATGGAGACATTCTTGTCGACCCGGCGTATTACCCGCGTCTCTGCGATCTGAGGGATGCCGAAATGTCAATTGCAGTAAAGCGATCGACCGAAGTTTCCAAAGGAGGCGCCGTTTACCTTAATGATCGGTTTGAACTTACCGACCTGCGCGAGAAACCCAAACCGGGCGAAGCAGCAACCTCGTGGTATAACGCTGGGATCTACGTTTTTCGGCCTTCCATTTTTGATTACGTGGCGCGTCTGGAAAAGTCGCCCCGGGGCGAGTATGAACTCACTGATGCAATTCGGGCCATGAGTCTGGGCGGGAAACGCGTCCAGGCGGTTGAAATCGCCGGCGATTGGGCGGACGTGCGCGATCCGGAGGTACTGGCAGAATTGAACCAGAATTTAGAGTCCAGCGACTAAACCCCAAAAGCTGCTCCCCTGAGTACTTTCGGGGTTCGGAGCTGGAATCCCGACTAGGCAACGGCTGCGTCGCGGCCAAGGCCTTTTTGCCATTTTCTTCGAACTCGTGGCCCGGGCGCGCCCAGGATTAACGAAGGCGGCTTGAATATTTCGTTTCCTGCGAAAAGTTTGAGATAGACTCTAGCCCCGAACCCCGAAAGTATTTCGGAGCCAGCTTTCGGGGCTAGCCTCCGAATTCTAAATTCTATGCAAGTCGGCTTTGCTCAGATCAATACGACCGTTGGCGACATCGAAACCAACGCTCGGAAAATCCTGGCGGCTTACCAAGAGGCAAGTCAGCAGGGAGCCCAGCTCGTAATTACGCCAGAGCTTGCTTTGACGGGCTATCCTCCACAGGATCTCGTCTTCAAATCCGGGTTTGTTCCTCAGACTCTAGAGCAGCTCCGCGTATTACACGAGCGAATAAGCGCGGTTCCACTGCTCGTCGGGTACGTGGATTTTAATCCCAAAAAAACGGGAAAACCTTTCGTCAACAGCTGTGCAGTGCTCGAAAAAGGTCGACCGATCCGAAAGATCTTCAAAAGCCTTCTGCCCAGCTACGACGTGTTCGACGAGGCCCGGTATTTCGAGCCTGCGGATGATCAACAGCCGATCGAGCTACTCGGGGCAAGAATCGGAATCACGATATGCGAAGATATTTGGACGGACAAATATCTGCGCCACGATCTGTATCACTGCGATCCGGTTGGAAGGCTCGTTAGCCTAGGGGCCTCGGTCATTCTCAATCTCAGCTCCTCGCCGTTTTCCGTCGGTAAGCCGGCTCTTCGCCGCGCAATGGTAACCGAGTTGGCTCTGCAGTATCGGATTCCATTTTTCTACTGCAATGCCGTCGGAGGGAATGATGAGCTCATTTTCGATGGCAATTCGTTTGTGATTAACAAAGAAGGGGCCACCGTGGCTCGGCTTGCTTCTTTTGGCGAACAGATTGCCGTGGTCGAAAGCGATGCTCCCGCAATCGTTGAAGCCGGAATGGCTCCGGAAGAAGAAATTTTCCGGGCGCTGGTGTTAGGGGTAAGCGATTATTTTGCCAAGTGCGGGTTTCACAGTGCGGTGCTCGGATTGAGCGGCGGGATTGACTCCGCGGTCACGGCGGCGATTGCCGTGGAGGCGCTTGGGAAGAAAAACGTTACTGGCGTGTCGATGCCCAGTGCTTACTCCTCCTCCGGTAGCCTCGACGATGCAGATCGCCTCGCTAAGTCCCTCGGTATTGAGAGGCTCGTTATTCCGATCAAGGAACCGTTTGAAGTCTTAAAGAGCCAATTCAAAGAGGCTTTTGCCGGACTCAAGGAAGATACGACCGAGGAGAATATGCAATCGCGGCTCCGTGGCCTCATCCTGATGTCGCTCTCGAACAAGTTCGGACACCTGCTCTTGACTACCGGCAACAAAAGCGAACTCGCCGTCGGCTATTGCACGATTTACGGGGACATGTGTGGAGGTTTAGCCGTGATCAGCGATGTGCCAAAAACGATGATTTACCGATTAGCGCGATGGATTAATCGAGATGCAGAAACCATTCCTATAAACTCGATTACCAAGCCGCCGAGCGCAGAACTAAAACCAAATCAAACCGACCAAGACACCCTGCCGCAGTATGACACGTTGGACGCGATTCTGCAGCTCTACGTGGAAGAACAGCTCGATCCGGCGGAGATTGTGGAACGCGGCTTTGATCCGAGCGTTGTCCGCTGGATCCAACGGCGAGTCGATATCAACGAATACAAGCGCAGACAAGCGGCTCCGGGCTTGAAAGTCACGAGCTTGGCATTTGGTATCGGTTGGCGTATGCCTATCGCCCAACGCTATTTGCGTTGATCGTTTGCATGAAAGAATACTTGTCCTCCCGGCAGCGTCTGGTCGACGAGACGCTAAATGCTTTATTACCCCGCGAATCCGTAAAGCCGAAGACCATTCACCGAGCAATGCGCTATAGCATCTTCGCCGGCGGCAAACGGCTGCGGCCAATTCTTTGTTTGGCGGCCGCGGAATGCTGCGGCGGCGAGCTACCGGCCGCGCTTCCCTTGGCGTGCGCAGTCGAATGCGTGCATACCTATTCCCTTATCCACGACGACCTGCCCTGCATGGATGACGACGACTTCCGGCGCGGCCGACCAACCTCTCATAAAGTATTCGGTGAAGGGATCGCCGTGCTGGCCGGCGACGCCCTGCTCACCTTCGCCTTCGAGGTCGCGGCCCAGGTTCCAGGCTGGCCCCGTTACTCACTGCGCGATGTCGTTCGAGAACTGGCGGTCGCTTGCGGAAGCCGTCATCTTATCGCTGGACAAGTCCTCGACTTAGAAAGCGAAGGGAAAAAGGTTTCATTGCCCCTTCTGAAGTTCATTCACCAATCGAAAACAGCGGCGCTACTTTGTTCCTCGATCCGGCTAGGTGCCATGAGCGCGAACGCCACCGCCGGCCATCTGCAGAGATTGTCCGACTTCGGGCGTGCCTTGGGCTTAGCATTCCAGGTTATTGACGATATTTTGGACGTCACCCAGACTTCCGAAAAACTGGGAAAAAGCGCGGGCAAAGATGTGACCGCGGAAAAAGCCACCTTTCCGGCCGTCATCGGGCTAGACCGTTCGCGAAAAGTCGCCAGGAGGCTGACCGAAGAGGCACGGGAAGCTTTGCGGCCCCTGGGAAAGAAAGCTGAAACTCTGCGGGCTTTGGCGGACCACCTGCTGCAAAGAGAGTACTAGAAACTCAGCAAATTCCATAAATAGAGATCAAGCGAATGGCGTAGCCCAGCGGATTTTCTTTCGATGCACCGTTCGGCCGGCTTCGCATGCCTCGGCGTCCCCACCGTGCGATAAGGCTGTGCCAAAGCGAAGCGACGGCTGACTGGCGGAAGGATTTTCCTTAAAAAAACTAGTTGTGGAAAACCGCCTCTTGTGAAATGTTCCGCGCCTTTCTTGGAAGGTCACCATGGCATACGCAATCATTCGTTCGGGAGGTAAGCAGTATCGGGTTAGCCCGGGAGATACCGTTGCGGTCGAAAAGCTCTCTGCAGCCACCGGCGACAAGATCACATTTGACGAAGTGGTTTTGCACGGGGATGGCGACCGCTTTACTGCCGGATCTCCACTTATCGAGGGAGCCAAAGTTTCCGGCGAGGTCCTGGACCAGTTTAAAGACAAAAAGGTGATCGCGTTCAAATATCGACGACGCAAGGGTTACCACCGCACGGTTGGACATCGGCGGCAATTGACTCGAGTCAAGATTGAGTCGATTGATCTATAGAAACTTTATTTCATCGGAATTCTCAGTTTATGGCGCATAAGAAGGGTCAAGGAAGCGTTAAAAACGGGCGTGACAGCGTCAGCAAACGGCTCGGCGTCAAGAAGTTTGGCAGCCAGCAAGTTATCGCGGGCAACATCATTGTCCGTCAACGCGGAACAAAATTTTTGCCGGGTCGAAATGTGGGGCTTGGTCGGGATTACACCATCTTCGCACTAGTGGACGGTATTGTACGCTTCGATCAAAAGAGTCGGCGCGTAAATGTTGAACCCACTATGGCGCAAGTGAGCTCAAATTAGCAGCCGGCAACGAAATTCCCTCCCGACGGAAAAAGCGCCTCGAGCCTTGAGGCGCTTTTTTTGTTTTTGGAGTATGTTTAATCTTGTATTGGTCGAACCTGAGATCCCACCAAACACCGGGAATATCGCGCGACTCGCGTTCGCGGCTGGCTCCCGGCTTCATTTGGTTAAGCCGCTCGGATTTAGCCTCGACGACCGCCAGTTGCGGCGGGCAGGCATGGATTATTGGCGGGAAGTCGATGTTACGGTGTGGGAAAACCTCGACGAGTTTGAGACCAAAGCCTCCGGACGTTCGCTGTTCTTCTCCACCAAATCGCAGCGCCCGTATTGGGAAATCACTTTCAATCGCGGTGATAGTTTGATTTTCGGACGTGAAACTAAGGGTTTACCTGAAAGTTTGTTGGTTGCACGGGCTGACGATTGCTACACGATTCCGATGGCCGCCGGTGCTCGAAGCCTGAACTTGGCAACCGCCGTCGCGATTGTTCTGTTTGAAGGCATTCGTCAACTTTCCATCTCCGCCTAAAAATGACATTTCAGCTTAGTGCTCGCGATATTCGCCGTTCGTTTCGGATTGGATCACGTAAAGTGGAGGTGCTGCGTGGAATCAATCTTGATGTCCTAGCAGGAGAGGCGCTTTTTCTTTGCGGTGTGTCCGGAGCGGGCAAGACAACCCTGCTGTACACATTGGCCGGACTGGAGAGACCGGAGGCCGGGGAGGTCGTTTTCGAGGGTCACAAATTGTATAGCCGGGGCTCGGCCGAAGATGCGAGAATCCGGAATACCCGAATGGGCTTTATTTTCCAGAGCTATTTCCTTCTCCCCGAGTTGACCGCCTTGGAGAACGCTCTACTACCTTCGCTCATCCGTCATCGGCAACGCGAAGACCTAGCCAAGGAATATTTGGAGCGGGTCGGGTTGGGTGACCGCACGCAACATTTGCCCAGTGAACTCTCGGGCGGCGAACAACAGCGAGTAGCCATCGCCCGAGCCTTGGTCAATGATCCAGCCATTATCTTCGCCGACGAGCCGACCGGGAATCTTGATACGGCCAATGGCGACGCCATCATGAATCTGCTCTTAGAGTTGGTGCGCGAGCGCCAAAAAACATTGATTGTCGTCACGCATGAAACCCGTCTCGCTGCGCTGGGTAACCGCCAAGTCAACATGCGAGATGGTCTTCTCGTCAACTAGATGAACGCCTTTAGCCCAGTGACTGACCCTATCCTCCCGAAACTATGAATCTCAAAATTTACATCGACGGGAATTTCTACCCGGAGGCAGAAGCGAAGATTTCCGTATTTGACCACGGCCTACTTTACGGAGATGGCGTATTCGAGGGAATCCGTTTTTACCAGGGCAGAGTTTTTCGATTGGAAGAGCACATCGCTCGGCTCTGGGATTCGGCTAAAGGGATTGCTCTGGAGATACCTATGTCAGCTATGGAACTGACCGCAGCTACATTGGAAACAATCCGACAGAATGATCTCCATGATGGTTACATTCGTCTTTTGGTCACTCGGGGCGCCGGTTCACTTGGTTTGAGTCCTGACAGTTGTCGCCGTCCGAGCATCGTCATCATCGCCGCCACTATCGCACTTTATCCGGAGGCCCTTTATGAAAAGGGGCTGAATATGGTCACTTGCGCAACGCGTCGGACGGCGCCAGCCGCACTCAGCCCTCGAATCAAGTCGTTGAACTACCTCAATAATGTACTCGCAAAAATCGAGGCCCAGCAAGCTGGCGCAGCCGAAGGGGTGATGCTGAACGAACAAGGCTACGTGGCTGAATGTACGGGCGATAACTTGTTCATTCTGAAGGGTGGCCGGCTTTACACCCCGCCCGTTAACGCCGGAATTCTGGAAGGGGTGACTCGCCGAGTGGCTTTCGAGCTAGCGGAAAAAAACGGGTTTGTCGTGGAGGAACGAGATCTCACGCGCTACGATATTATTACTGCGGACGAATGTTTTCTGACTGGAACGGCTGCGGAAATTATACCAGCGGTGGAATTAGATCGCCGGCTGATCGGAAATGGACAACCAGGTCCAGTCACCTTGAAGTTGATCGAAGACTTCCGTAGATTAACGCAAACAACCGGTACGCCAATTTATCAATGAGCTCGAACCGCTACGATCTGGCCACGAGGGAAAACTCCGAGATTGGCTTCGCGAGAAGCACCAATCCGGTGACCGGAATCGGTCGATGGGTTTGGCCGTCGGAGCGCGGCACCAATCGAGCAAAAATAAGGTGCTAGACAAAAGAACATTTCAAGTTTCGGAGAATTTTCCGATTAGAGGGAGAGTAGAGGCATGATTTGCGACGTCTGCAAAACGCATCCGGCGACAGTATATCTGACGCAAATTGTCGACGGGAACATGAAGAAGATCAATCTGTGCGAATCGTGTTCAAAAGAGAAGGGCGTCTCCGATCCGACTGGTTTTGCGCTGGCTGACCTTTTGCTCGGAATGGGCGAAACTCAACAGGTCGAACAGATGCCGCCGACCGAGCACTGCCCGGTATGTGGATTTACGCAAACGGATTTTAAGAAAACTGGCCGTCTCGGGTGCAGCGATTGCTATGAAACCTTCGATGAAGTCCTCGCTTCTTTGATCAAGGCGATGCACAAGGGAACGCAGCATACCGGCAAAGTACCAACCCGTTATTCTCGCAGTCTTGCTCGTACCGATCGCCTCAATGAGCTGCGGCGGCATTTGGACGAAGCCGTCTCAAACGAGGATTATGAGACAGCGGCTAATCTACGGGACGAGATTCGCCAACTGGAAAACGACAAGAATTGAGCGTTTGTATGAAGATCGAAGCTTTATTGGCAAACCCGGGGGAATGGTTATCATCGGGCGGCGATCATCATCCGATCGTCATCAGCAGTCGTGTCCGGCTCGCTCGCAACCTTGCGAAAATGCCTTTCCCCGGCTGGGCAAAGAAATCCGAACGAATTCGGATTCTCGAAGAGATCAAACCGGAGGTTGAGGTGTTGCCGGAGATGAGCAATTCGTTTTCGCAGCAACTCAACGAATTGTCGGCCACGGAGAAACAGGTATTAGTAGAACGTCATTTGATCAGTCGCGAGCATGCGGCCAAAGGCATGGGTAGCGCGGTGGTCATCAACTCGGCGCAGACTTTGAGCATCATGGTCAATGAAGAGGATCACCTGCGGATGCAGGCCATTACGTGTGGGTTTGATTTGCCGCAGACTTTTCAGCTGATCGACCGCATCGACACGATGCTCGAAAGCCAACTCGACTTCGCATTCGATGAAGAACTCGGGTATCTGACCGCCTGTCCGACCAACGTGGGCACCGGAATGCGGGCTTCCGCGATGGTGCACCTTCCCGGGCTGGTTCTGAGCGAGCAAATCAACCAAGTGGTAAATTCGGTCAACAAAATTGGATTAGCAGTCCGCGGGCTTTATGGAGAAGGAACCGAGGCGATGGGCAACCTTTTCCAGGTCTCCAATCAGACTACGCTGGGCGAGAAGGAGGACCAAATCATCGACCGCTTGAACAAAGTGATCGAAACGCTCATCCAACGAGAGAATCAAGCTCGCACCAACCTGCTCGATACGCGACGGACGATGTTAATGGACCAGGTGGGACGTGCCTATGGAATTCTCAATTATTCTTATTCGATTTCCTCAAAGGAAGCGCTTAATTTGCTTTCGGTTCTTCGATTGGGCATTGACCTTGGCTTTTTCCCCGAACAAGGACGCACGATCATAAACAAACTTTTGCTTGATACCCAGCCAGCTCACCTCCAGCACGTCTCTCAACAGAAGCTAGCCGCTGACGAAAGGGACCACTTGCGGGCTGACACGGTCCGCGAGCAGTTGAAAAGTTTTCCTAAACCACCTAATACTTAGAATGTCCGGCGCAAGAGCAGCGAGCCCGGCAGCGGAATTGCAATGATGAACAACTTTACACCACGTGCGCAACAGGTGCTGGCGCTCGCGCGCAAAGAAGCGGACCGCTTCAACCACAATTATGTGGGTACAGAGCACCTTTTGCTCGGCTTGATCAAACTTGGCCAAGGCGTAGCAGTGAACGTTTTGCAGAAGATGGGACTCGACCTGGAGACAGTGCGGATGGAGGTCGAGAAACATGTTGGATCCCATCCCGAAACCAAAATGGTTGGGAATATTCCCTATACGCCGCGCGTCAAAAAAGTGCTGGCTTTGGCCGGCAAAGAGGCGAAAGCACTCAATCATTCTTACGTGGGCACGGAACATATCCTGCTGGGACTGTTGCGCGAAGGTGAAGGAGTTGCCGCGCGCGTTTTAAAGAGCTTGGAAGTGGATATTGAGCGAACTCGAAACGAAATCTTAAAAGAATTGGACCCGAACTTTACACCACCGGAGAGCGAGGCCGAAAGCCCGCAGGAAGGGAATAAGAAAGAAGTCAAGACCCCTGCTCTCAGAGCTTTCGGACGGGATCTGACGGAACTGGCAAAGAAAGCAGAACTCGATCCGGTCATCGGCCGGAAAGACGAGATTGAGCGGGTAGTCCAAATTCTCTGCCGCCGGACAAAGAACAATCCGGTGCTTTTGGGAGAGGCAGGGGTTGGGAAAACCGCGATCGTAGAAGGGCTGGCACAGGAGATTGCGGCCGGCGACATCCCGGAACTGTTGCGCGATAAACGAGTTATTACCTTGGATCTGGCTCTGATGGTAGCTGGAACGAAGTACCGTGGACAATTCGAAGAACGCATCAAGGCGGTGATGGACGAAATTCGTCGCTCCAAGAATGTCATCCTCTTCATTGATGAGCTGCATACGATTGTGGGGGCCGGCTCGGCCGAAGGCGCAATGGATGCCTCCAATATCATCAAGCCGGCACTCAGCCGTGGGGAACTTCAGTGCGTCGGCGCAACCACTCTGAATGAATACCGGAAGTACATCGAGAAGGATGCGGCTCTGGAACGACGCTTCCAAACGGTGAAAGTAGAAGCACCGTCCGTGGAAGAGGCGGTGCAAATTCTGAAAGGGTTACGACCGAAATACGAGGCCCATCACAAGGCCCGCCTGACGGATGAAGCATTGGAGGCGGCGGTCAAACTTTCTGACCGTTATCTGACTGGACGATTCCTTCCGGACAAGGCGATTGACGTCATGGATGAAGCAGGAGCACGTGCTCGCATCAATGCGATGACACGTCCGCCGGATGTCAAGGATATCGAGAAAGAGATCGAAGCTATTCGGATCGAAAAAGAGGCGGCGATTAAAGCGCAAGACTTTGAGAAGGCGGCAGCGCTACGCGATTCAGAAAAACAGACTAAGGACAAGCTCGAACGCATCTTGTCCGATTGGCGCGAGCAACGCGAAGAGCGTGAGGTCGTAGTCGGTGCTGACGATATTCTGCATATCGTCTCAAAATGGACCGGAGTGCCGTTGCACCGCATGGAGGAAGCCGAGACGCAGAAGCTGCTGAAGATGGAGGACAATCTGCGCGAGCGAGTAATCGGTCAGGACGAGGCGGTAGTCGCTATCAGTAAAGCCTTGCGCCGGTCGCGTGCGGATTTGAAGGATCCACGTCGCCCCATCGGTTCTTTTATCTTCCTCGGACCTACGGGGGTCGGCAAGACTTTCCTGGCCAGAAGCCTAGCGGAATTCATGTTCGGCGATCCCGACGCCTTGATCCAAATCGACATGTCGGAATACATGGAGAAGTTTACGGCTTCCCGCTTAATTGGCTCACCGCCGGGGTACGTCGGTTACGAAGAAGGAGGGCAACTCTCCGAAGCGGTACGACGCCGTCCTTACTCAGTGGTCCTATTCGACGAAATCGAGAAGGCTCATCCGGACGTGATGCATCTTCTGCTGCAGATTCTGGAGGAGGGCAAAATCACGGACAGCCTTGGCCGCAAAATCGATTTCCGAAACACGATCATTATCATGACCTCGAACGTGGGCGCTGAGATCATTAAACGCCAAATTTCGATGGGTTTTGGTGCCGTGTCGGGCGCTGAGTCGTATGAGCAAATGCGGGATAAGATTCTCGAAGAATCAAAGCGCGTCTTTAAGCCAGAGTTTTTAAATCGTCTGGACGACATAATCGTTTTCCACACCTTGAATCGCGAAGATCTGGTGCGGATCGTCGATCTCGAGGTTGCCAAAGTGGTCGAGCGCGTTAAAGCGAAGGAGATTAAGATTCAAGTGGATCCGACGGCTGTAGAGTTTTTGATCGATAAGGGATACGATCCGACTTACGGCGCTCGTCCTATGAGGCGAGCCGTAGAAAAATATTTGGAAGATCCATTCGCCGAAGAGCTTCTGCGCAGCAACATCAAAATTGGCGACACGGTCGTTGTCCATGCCGAGGGAGACAAGCTCGCCTTCCGCGCCGTGCAACCTGAACAGGGTGAGGTCGCTAATGCCTCATAGGCAGGCGCACATTGCGGACACGGTTGTAAAAAAGGGCCGGCAGCAGATGCCGGCCCTTTTTCTTGTTTTTTGCTAAATGCTACCTGACTGCGAGACGAGCCGGAAAAGCTTCATGAAATGTTCGTGACGGGACATAATGATTTGGCGAGCAAGAGATCGATTGTTGACTTTTGAGCGCCAGGCGCAACTGATGGCGGTGCTTAATATCACGCCCGACTCTTTTTCGGACGGCGGCTCCTTTCTCGAGGCGGACCACGCAGTCGATCAGGCCAGCCGGTTGGTAGACGAAGGCGCCGCCATCCTGGATGTTGGCGGTGAGTCTAGCCGACCCGGTTCCGATCCGGTTCCTTTGGAAGAGGAACTGCGTCGAGTCATTCCGGTAATTCGCCGATTGCGCCGAGAATTTCCGGAAGTAGTCCTTTCCATCGACACTTACAAGGCAGAAACAGCTCGCCAGGCGGTGGTAGCTGGCGCAGATATTATAAACGATATCACCGCTTTGCGCGGTGATCCGCTGATGGTGAAAGTAGTGAAAGAAACTGGTGCCGGCGTCGTCATAATGCATATGCAGGGCACGCCCAAGACGATGCAAGTCGCTCCGTACTATCGGGACGTTGTCGCAGAAGTCGCGAGCTTTTTGGACGAACGCCGAGCGTTTGCCTGCGCTCAAGGAGTAGCATTCGACCGCATCGCGCTCGATCCAGGGTTCGGCTTTGGTAAACGAGACCAAGACAATATGCGTTTGATCCAGCGGTTCGACGCCATTGCTGCTCTGGGTAGTCCCACAGTCGTCGGCATTTCGCGTAAATCTACATTGGCTCGACTTTCAGGAGAACCCCAACTCCCATTCTCTGAGCGACTATGGCCGACAATCGCCACCACTTGCTTGCTCCGCTTGGGTGGCGCACAGGTGTTACGGGTTCACGATGTTCGCCCTAATCTAGAGGCGCTCCGAATGACGGAAGCAATTGCCGTTTTATGATCAATCCTCTCCTGCGATTTCTGAGCGAAAATTGGACGGCGGGCATCGAGATTCTGTTGCTGGCGGTTAGTATCTATTATGGCTATCTCTATTTTCGCGGCACCCGAGGCGCCAAGGTATTCACCGGTCTAGCAATCCTTTTTATCTTCCTCACACTGGTTTCGCAGATTCTGAATCTGACGGTGATCAGTTGGTTACTTCGAAGCTTGACCGCATTCGTCGCTGTCGCGCTGGTCGTGATCTTCCAACCGGAACTTCGCCGCGCCCTAGCCGAGCTCGGCAGCAATCATTTTTTCTCGTCGGCCAGACAAAATCGAGAAACGATCGACATTGTGGCTGACGCCGTTTTCGAGTTAGCTAATAAACAACTCGGTGCATTGATTGCCATCGAGCGCGATACCGGAATCCGCAGTTTTGCCGAAAGCGGGGTCAATCTTGATTGTGAGATCTCCCAGGAGCTGCTGCTTACCATATTTTTCCCAAAAACGCCCTTGCATGACGGTGGCATTATTATTCGAGATGATCGCATCATCGCCGCCGCCTGCATCTTTCCAGTAAGCCAACGAGAAGATCTAGATCGCACGTTCGGCTTACGACATCGTGCCGGCCTCGGTATTACTGAAGAATCAGACGCTATCGCTATAGTTGTATCCGAGGAAACCGGTAACATATCGGTCTGTCATCGAGGCAAAATCGAGCGCGGATTCAAGCCGGGCAATCTTGAGAAACGGTTAGCCGAACTCCTGCTCCGAGGAGACGAAAATACCAATGAGGACGAAGAGCTGATAGAAACGGAGAAGAATGTTTCGTGAATAAGCTGCTAACGCGCCTTATCGTGGAAAATTGGAGAGCTAAACTGATGTCGCTGATTGTTGCGGCGGCGGTTTGGTACCTGATTAAGAAAAACCAAGACTCCACCACTCTGGAGGGATGGCCCGCCTTACCGGAACGTCATAAGAGCGTACCTACACAGAAACCCTAGGGAGGATAGGGTTGCGGGTTGCAGGTTACAGGTTGCGGGTTTGTGGTCATCGGAAGCCGCTCTTCTAGATTCTGGATTCTGGTTTTCGTATTGCGCTTTAGTCGCCTTCCCGCCAATTTTGCGCGCGTGTCAAATAAGCTTTTTGGAACCGATGGCATTCGAGGAGCAGCGAACGTAGAGCCACTGACGCCAGGTTCAGTCGTAAATCTGGGCCTAGCTGCCGCCAAGGTTTTGGGCAATTTGGGTCTTTTCGACCAGCCCACAGCGTTGGTCGGACGAGACACCCGCGCCTCGGGCGAGTTCCTGGAAGCGGCGATCACCGCCGGGTTAGCTTCTGCTGGCGTCGAGGTTATGCAAGCCGGCGTAGTGCCAACTCCGGCGATCGCCTATTTGACGCCTCGATATCAGGCGTCGTTCGGCATCGTACTTTCAGCTTCGCACAATCCGTTTGAGGATAATGGCATTAAATTTTTCGGTCCCGACGGCTACAAACTCACGGATGACCAAGAATCAGCGATCGAAGCGGCGTTCCGCCAGAGGCAATTTATCTCAACCTCACGAATCGGACGGGTTCGGGCTATGCCGGATGCTACTGAAGAGTACGTTGCATTTGCTTTAGCTACCGTTCCGCCCGGTTTTTCGCTCCGGGGATGGAAAATCGCGATTGATTTGGCCAACGGCGCAGCTTTCCGCGCGAGTCCGCTGGCCCTCGATCGACTGGGAGCAGATTTGGCGATCCGCGCCACTGAGCCCAATGGAGTGAACATCAATGAGGGTTGTGGCAGCATGCATCCCGAAGCCCTCAGCGCCCTGGTCCGAAACACCGGATCGATCCTAGGAATAGCCCATGACGGCGACGCAGATCGGTTGCTGTTCTGCGATGAACTGGGCAACCAGCTGGACGGTGACGAATTGCTAGCCATTGCCGCAGCGCACCTCGTAAGAAAAGGTGAGTTACGGGCGAACACGCTCGTCGTAACGATCATGAGCAACTTTGGGCTGGATGCATTACTCCGTCGATTAGGGGGCAAGGTCCTACGGACCGCTGTCGGCGACCGACCGGTGATCGAAGCGATGGTGAAGAAAAACCTGAACCTGGGAGGCGAACAAAGCGGACATCTTATTTTCCGCGACTTTGTTACCACTGGCGACGGCCTGGTCAGCGCTCTCCAGATTCTCTCGATCATGGACGCCAGCGGCAAGCGCCTAAGCGAGCTACGGACGGTTTTGCAAAAGTTTCCTCAGGAGCAACGTAACATTCCGGTCCGTGAAAAGCTGCCGTTCGAACAGTTTCCTGCCGTCATGAGACAACTCGGCTCAGCCGAGGCCCTTCTGGCAGGCTCGGGACGAGTCGTGCTTCGATATTCCGGTACCGAACCTAAGGCTCGGTTATTACTTGAGGGTCCCGATTCGGGTATGCTGAAAAAGTTAGCAGACGACATTCAGACTGAGATCGAAGCGGCTCTTGGTTTATGAACTATTTGGTCACCGGAACCGATACCGAGGTCGGCAAGACTTTCGTCACCTGCGGATTGGTTCAAGCGGGTCGAGCACTGGGAAAACGGTGCGTCGGGATGAAGCCGTTCTGCACCGGTGGCCTAGAGGATGTCGAGAGAATTGCTGCGGCAAATGGTTACGTTTTGCCGCAACATCGGATAAATCCGATCTGGTTGCGCGCTCCGCTGGCGCCTTACGCCGCCGCGCTGGTTGAAAATCGGATCGTTGATGTTCAGGGCGCAAAAGAGACTTACTCTGCGCTGGCTAAAGAGTTCGAATCGGTGGTGGTCGAGGGTGCGGGCGGACTCCTAGTTCCAATCTTGGATCATTATGATTTTCGTGATCTCGCTGTCGAATGGGAGCTCGGGATCGTTTTGGTTATTGCGAATCGATTGGGGGCCCTCAATCACACCTTATTGACTGTCGAAGCGATCAGAAGACGGGGGCTGCCGCTCAATGCGGTGATTCTTAATCACGTAGACGACAGCGAATCGCTCGCTCAACAGACCAATCCGGGCATGCTCACCCATCTCCTGCCGACACCGCCGATTTGCCTGACGTACGGCCAGACTGATTTTGGAGAGGTCATGCAGGCGTTGGGTTGGGTGTAAAAACGCCGAGAATGGATGAGAACTCATGCGACCTATGGGACCATGAGACCTAATGGCAATTTCAGACTTGCGCCGCGCGCACCGTCTTCACGCTGACATATTCCGTGTTCGGCAGAACGTACTTCTTAAGCTCGACTTCCACGCGGGCCAAAGGAAATCGGCTGATTAATCGGTCTGCAACATCGGCGACCAATGTCTCAATCAACTGAACTCGATTTTGCTCGGCCGCAACCCTGATCTCCTCTGCGACCAGCCCATAATCCACGGTTTGACCGATATCGTCTCTGAGATCACGGAATGATGGACGAATCTGAAAACGGACGTTGAAAGCGATCGTTTGCGGGCGAGACCGCTCGACTGTAGGTACTCCGATCCGGACAGGCACCCGTAGATCGACGATTTCAAACCACTCTGATTCCGCCATCCTCAGCCAAGTCGAAATCGCACGTCTCTGATCAGTCGTCCGCCGAATCGTGCCTTCAACTTCTGAAGCACAACGGATTTCCACTGCCGGTCCAATTCATAAAGCACGGTCGGCTGAAGAACCTGCACCAAGAGGACCCCCTGAAATAACTTGGTTGGTCGTGAATGCTGGGCGAAAAACGGACCCACTAACTCTCCCCAAACCGCCAGAACTTCCTCTTCACATAGGCGGTTTTCCAAACCCAGCTTTGGCGCTAGTTGAGCCAAAACATCGCGGACTAAAACTGCTCGGTCCGGCTTTGGCTCTGAGTCCGGTAATCCTCTCCATTCTTCTAATGCCCGTCGGCGAGAGGATTTCTTCATGCGGCATTCCCTCAGACAACAATTCAAAGCCTACCCATCTCGAAATCCGGGATCGGGCGGCCACTAAGCATTACTCTCCGTCACTGCCGATCGCTTCGACCGGGCAACCTTCCATCGCCTCCTTGCAGAGTGTTTCTTCCTCGGGCGTGGCAGGTTGTTTGAACACGTAGGAATGTCCGCCATCATCATCGCGGGTGAAGTTCGCCGGCGCAGTCTCGCGACACAGATCACAATCGATACATTGATCGTCGACGTAAAACTTTCCTGCCACGTTTTGCGGGTATTTATTTGCAACGTCTGCCATAGGTCCTGCCCCTCATTTGGTTCACTCGATCGAAGCAGCGGCTAAACCACCCTCCTCTTTCGAAGCTGGCTAATCTAACGATTGCATCCCACACTGCAAGTTGGGAGTCGAGCGCGCCTTTTGCAGCAAAATCGCGAGCACGCGCCTAGCAAACCGTTCGACATTCTTGCCTTGCCGTAGCAATTTATTTCTTCGTTTTCACGTTCCTTTTCTTTGATTTATGACTGATAAACTGCGTCCTAAGGAAGGCTGGCATGTTCTTCACCTCTACTATCGCATCGATTTCGGTTCATGGCATCTATTGTCCAACGAGGAGAAGTTCGCCGCGAAGACCTCCTTTTCGGAATTGATCCAGAAAATTCGAGCTTTTCCGGAAACGCAGCTCCTCACCCTTAGCATGATCTCTGCGAAAGCAGATCTTGGATTCATGCTTTTGACCGAAGATCTGCACGCGGCTAATTCAGCGGAGAAAGAGCTCGGATTGGCACTCGGACCAGACGTCCTGACGCCGGCTTACAGCTTCTACTCGCTCACCGAGCGAAGCGAATACACAACCAGCGAGGAGGAATTTGGCACCTCGCTGATCGAGGAAAAGGGCCTAAGCAAGGACTCGGCAGAATTCTCCCAAGCGATCGAAGATTTCCGTGTGCGAATGAAAAAATACCTACAAGACCGCCTTTATCCGAATCTACCGGATTGGCCTCTCGTCTGCTTTTACCCGATGAGCAAGCGGCGAAACGAACAACAGAACTGGTATGCTTTGCCGTTTACCGACCGGAAAAGATTAATGGCAGGTCACGCACAGGTTGGCCGCCGATTTGCCGGACGGGTTCGCCAGCTTATCACCGGTGCAACTGGATTGGACGATTGGGAATGGGGCGTAACGCTGTTTGCGCGGGACATCTTCGAGATCAAATCGATCGTCTACGAAATGCGATTCGATGAGGTGAGCGCCCGGTATGCGGAATTTGGCGAATTTTACGTTGGATTGCAATTGCCTCTCCACCAGCTCTTTACCCGGCTTTTATTATAGGCATTTCTACAGCTTTACGGAAGCCGAAAAAGGAACACAGTATACGTTACGACCGCAATGAACGAACGATCCAAAGTGGCGGCCCCGAACCAGATTGCAAAGAAACGCATCTTACTGGTTGATGACCACCCCATTTTTCGTCATGGGCTCGAAGATCTTCTAAAGCAGCAGGAAGACCTGACGATTTGCGGGCATGCGGATTCCGCCCCGGCTGCCTTGGAGGGGATGCGCAACCTGCGCCCGGATTTGGCGATTGTCGATGTGTCGATCAACGGCGCTAATGGGATCGAGCTGGTAAAACAAATGAAGGCCGAATTGCCCCATCTGCCGATCCTGGTTCTGTCGATGCATGATGAGTCGCTATACGCTTTGCGCGCACTGAAAGCCGGAGCGCTTGGCTACGTAATGAAGGCCGAAGCCCTCCAACATGTCATCAACGCGGTGCGGCGCGTTCTAGACGGGCGTATTTTCGTTAGTCCCCGATTTGGCGAAAAACTCATTTTTAAGGCGGTACACGGATCTGATTCTGGGTCCCACTCTCCTGTGGATCGGCTCTCCGATCGAGAATTAGAAGTTTTAATGATGCTCGGAAAGGGGCATAACACGAAATCGATCGCGCAAGAGCTTAATCTCAGCGTGAAAACGATCGAAACCCATCGGGCTCACATCAAAGAGAAGCTCGCGTTTACAGATGCGAGCGAGATGGTGCGTTTTGCGATCGATTGGGTAGCTCATCAAGAACTGGCATAACGGTATGGCGGGTGGGCGCAGGTTCCACAGGACACGCAAGACCCTGGGATCGGATCTCGTCACTCAGATCTTGTTCTGGATCGGAACTAGCTGATTCAAAAGCTTCTTCTGAGCCAATTGCAACCGGGTTTTCACGGTGCCAAGAGCAATAGATTTTTCTGCGGCGATCTCGCGTTGACTCATACCCTCGAAGAACGTGAGCTGCACCACCTCTTGTTGAGGTTCCGGCAGCAAACGAATCATTCTCCAGAGGAGTTCCGATAAATCAAAATTGGTCGGCTTTGCTTGCCGGCCTCGGATCTTGTCGTGGAATTCCGCTTTCATCTGCGTTTCCAGTCGATCGGTGGCACGACGATACGCGAGCCGGCGGCGCAAACGATCGAGAGCTCGCCGCCGGGCGAGAGTTACTAGAAATCCATGCAATCCCTTTTCTGCAACGAATCGATCCGCGTGATTCCAAAGTTGGAGAAACACATCATGCAGCACGTCATCGGCCTCACCCTCTTCGCGTAGCACGCTCAGAATCACTGCCCGCAGGGTCGACTCGTAGCGCTCATAGATCGCGGCCATCGCATCCGAGTCTCTGCGGACCACCGCCTCCATCAATTCAACATCCATCGGTCTCTGTACGTTTCTCTGTTCCATTAATGTTCTCCGATTGGTTTTGCTTTCTCAGCCTAACCCAGTGCGGCTTCCTGAAAATCGGGTACCCCCATGATGGATCACTCAGAATATGAGCGGAGGGGTTATGGGGCTGGACCTGACGAGACAATAATGCCATCAGCGCCGGGAACGCCGGGAGCGCTGGCAACGAATGGAAACTCCGGCGGGCCGAATAAATCAGTCGAGCCTTCCCAGCGTTTCCGTGCGCTATCGGCGGCACCAGCCTCATTCAGCGTTCCGTTAGTACACAAAACCACCCACGAACGAAGGCGCGAACAATGCGCGATAGATTTTCGATGATCTCTTTTAAAACTGTCGCTTTACCCTTATCGTAGTTTAACTATTTTATGCAGGACCCATTATCAAAAGATCAGCTCGATCCGGATGCCCAAGACGCTTCGCAGCAAGCTCGTCAATCCATTGAGCACGCTCGCAAGAGCATTTTGGACTATCGTCCTTCCGCCGATTCATGGTTACCCTGGGTAATCGGAGGCTCTGCTGTATTAATCGCAGTCGGATATTTAGTCGGTCGCCAATATCAGGCTGAGACTCGAACTGGAACAGAAAAGTTCATCCACGAATTGCAGGACTGGATCGAGGAACATAGCGCGTCCCTTCCCTCGTCTCTGCGAGACAGATTGAACGCTACTGGTTCATTTCTCGGCAGTTCGTTGAGGAAGACACCCTTGGAACGATTAATCTCGCAATTCCGCACTAAACCTCGTCGTTTCTGGGACATTTTTTCATGAGCGCCGAATCACATCACGCGACTAAAGCCACCAAACTGTCAACCGCTGCGGATATCTCGGACGGAGATGCCGTAAGCCGGTGGATAGCACAACTGGAAGAGCGAATTCGTCGCTCGCCGCGCGAAGCTATTCTGGTTGCATTTTTGGCTGGCGGCTTATTGCAGGTTTTCGCCGTCCGCAGCCTCCTGATAAACCTGGTGCGGCTGGTATTATGGTTGGCGACTCCCGTTCTTTTTGGGTTTGCCGCCTGGCGGTTATATCAGTCGTTTGAGGGGAATGAAACCCTGCGCCAATCGTCGATTTCAACTCAACGAGCAGCTGCAAAATAAGATTCTCTGGTTAGTCAGGAAAGGCGATTTCGGGGGCCGGTCACAAAAGACACGGACTGGATACCAACCTCTCTCCTTCTTTTGGCTGGTACCCAGCCCTTAGGTAACCATCCATGCATGTGGACTCTAGAATGCCTGTCCCGATCTCGCGAGCTCGATTGCACGGTCTCAAATCGGGGCGAACCCTGATTGGCAGGTAAGGAGCGTCGCCTGATCTTGGCCTCTTCCTATCCCGAACAACCGGTGCACTCGCATTTTATTCCTTTCGCGATGAACTTTGGCGACTGTCTCAAAGCATCTCTAGCGGCGTTTTTCTGGTCGGTCGTGGGTAAAGGTCATCGAGTTCCGCTAAGTCCTCGGCCGAGAGTACAATATCGACAGCCGCTCGGTTTTCTGATACATGTTGGATATTGCTCGCCTTTGGAATGGCAATTACCCCCTCCTGGCAAAGAACCCAGGCGAGCGCCACCTGCGCTGGTAGCAGACCGCGCCGCTCGCTGAACGGACGAAGAGAAGCAAGCAGGCGCCCCTGCTCAATCGGCGAGTAGGCCATGACCGGAATCCGCCGCTGCCGGCACCATGGCAGTAAATCCCATTCAATTCCCCGGCGTTGTAAGTTGTACAGAACTTGGTTCGTTGCTGTTCTTTCTCCCCCAGGCTCTTCTAGGATCTGCTCCATGTCCGACTCTTCAAAATTACTCACGCCAAAGTCCCGAATCTTGCCGGTTCGTTGCAAGTCTCCGAAAGCGGAAAGCGTCTCTTCCAGCGGAATAGCGCCGCGCCAGTGAAGAAGATAAAGGTCCAGATAATGGGTTTTTAGTCTTCGCAGGCTACGCTCACACGCTGCGACGGCCCCTTTTCGGCTAGCGTTGTGGGGGTAGACCTTCGAAACCAAATAGACGTCGCTGCGACAACCAGAAATTGCTTCGCCGACCACCTTTTCCGCCCCGCCGTCGGCATACATTTCCGCGGTATCAATGAGAGTCATTCCCAAATCGATCCCCAACCGTAGCGCTTCTATTTCCGCACCTCGTCTCTTTTCGACTTCACCCATGTGCCAAGTACCTTGTCCAAGCACCGGAACTCTTTTCCCATTCGACAGATCAACGGTCCGCAAGTCTGTATTCATAAAAAGAGATTCTTTGAATTCGCATGTATCGAGAAAATGAAATAATCACTCACCTTCCGTTCGGCGGGCTGGAGGGCCCAAGGTTTAGACGGCAACGATTTTGAGATCGAGACTGATGTAATCGTTAACCAAATGTTTCCCCAATTTTTCGTAGAATTTACCCGAACCGTACAAAACACCCCATTCGGTTCGGTCGATATCAAAGTGTGCCCGGGCTAACAGCTTGTTTTCCTCGAATGGTTGACCGATAAAGGCACCGAAGGAAAGGGGGCGTTCCACGCCCCGGAGCAGAAATCGCCCCTGCACCTGATAGTTCGGACGCCCTTCCGTAGCGCCAGACTGGAATTGGAATGCCTCTATTATAAAACGGGCTTCCGAATATCGCGCCACATCAAAGAAGTCTTCTGATTGCAAATGACGGATGAGCATCAGACGCACGTTCGGGTCAGGAATATCGGTGCACGCTATGGTCTGTAAATCCAGAATGAAGTGGCCGCATATAGGTTTCCCGTTGCGCAAAGAAATCGATCCGTCGCGCAAACCAATCGTCCCATGGTGCTGACCGGTGAGGCTCCGACCTGTCCATTCCAAAATGCTTTCCTGCGCGAGGACTTTGACTGTGCGATCACCGGCAAAAATTGGGGTTTCCAGCAATTTCGTGTCGCCCTGAAGTGAATAACCCCCTTTCTGCCATTCCTCAAGACCACCTTGGTAATCGAAAACCTGTTGGTAACCGGCAGCCGACAGCTTCTCAGCAGCAGTCCGCGAAGCGAGCGACTTCGTACTCGAACCATAGACGACGATTGGAACGGAGTGCCGCGAACGTTTGGTCGTGCTGTCGGGAAATGCCAGCGAGTCGACTTGATTCAAGAAATCAACCTCGTAAACGCACGCGTTTTGCGCTTTCGGCAAGTGGCTTGTCTGAAAATACTCCAGCACGCCGGTATCGATAAGCACGAAATCGCTCCGTTGCTCCAGCCATTGTTTCAATTCTTCTCGCGTAATGAGCGATGTGGACATGATCTGATCTAACGCGAAAATGATTGCGGCACCACAAGCCACATGCCGAAGCTAGTGCACCGTCTCTCATATGTAGCTGGCATATGACCGGGAGGGTTGCGTTGGAAAATGGGCGGGCGGCTGCGGTTTTGGCGCGTTTTTGCAGGCTCCAGCAAATAATGCTTGCATTCTCCACTAATTCAGTAGAGATGCGTTCGCAGTGAATCTGAGCGTTTCTATGCACCCGCCAATCAAGTCTCTCGATCGAAGCGGTTGGCCCACGTCCTCGGCTCACCTGCCCGCAGCATATTGTTGGCGCTAAGATCCCGCTAGATCCGGCCAAGAGGCTCACCACGTACTAGGGACGCCTCCCCTGTCTCTCCGATCATCATCTACGACTTTCTTAACGTTATGTCCTATTTTCTCGCGTTCTCGGGTATTCCGAACAAATTTTCCAGAAATGCTTTCCTCTTGCGCTGGTTCGCCCGGCATCTTGAATCCTCTCAAATTGAGCTCCGCGCTGTGCATGCGGTTGACTTGGAACCACGTAACGCCGTAGCGCTCCCGCATAATCTCGATGAGCTCATCCATGATGCGCGGGCAATTCTTCTGCTGACGCCGGTCCCGAAGGATGACTGGGGAGGTTTACTTACCCCGCTTCTTCGATTGTTACCGGGGCGAGCTTTTGCGCAGAAGCCGCTGATGCTCCTAGGAACCGGGGGCTTTGTCGGTGACATGCGAGGCTTGGAAAGAACACTCAGTCCCGACCTTGAACGTCTCGCGGGACATTTTGCCGTTCCTTCGGTCCACGTCGGCGTGCGAAACTGGGTTTTTGTCGGTGATCGGCCGCCATGGCTTACCGCCGGTACCGAGATTCGACTTGCGCACGCGCTGGATCAACTTCGGACATTCGCCGAATCGAGAGAGTTCGTGTCTGCCTAATGCGCCCTATCCCGCGCGATCTCGCATTTTGTTGCAATACTGGGGCCGCCGTTCCGGTAGCTTGCCGGAAAGGGAGACTACGCGTCTAATGGATTAATCCAGTAGCTACCGGACCGGCGGCCCCACACTGCAACAGCTCGGTTTTGATGCATCCATTCGCCTAGCCGGAGCTTAACAGTCTTATGTGATGATTAATGTTTCAGATCGTGCGGCCGGCGCCGTAATTGGCGCCCTGGTCGGTGACGCCCTTGGATTGGGTCCACACTGGTACTATGACCTGGCGGAATTGCGTCGAGACTACGGCGACTGGATCGCTGGCTACACCGATCCGAAACCGGACCGATATCACGGCGGGTTGAAAGCCGGTCAACTGGATCAAACTGGGTTGCTCCTGGTCCTCCTATTACGATCGGTGGCCGCGAACGGTGAGTACAATGAAGATGATTTCACGAGCCGGCTAGATGAGTTTTTGAAAGGGCTCGATGGAACTCCGATGCAAGGTCCCGGCGGATATACCAGCCAATCCATTCGTGAAGCGTTTCGAAGACGGATTCAGCGCGGCCTCAGTTGGAGAGAGACCGGAGGCCATGCCGACACTACCGAGGCGGCGGAGCGAGCCATCGTTTTAGCGGCTCGATACGCGTTAGATCCACGGAAAGCGGCGGAAACCGTTTCCGCGAACTGCGTTTTGACGCAAGCTGATCCTGCGATTGTCGCAATGACCACCGCTTACAATGCGGTGTTGGCCCTTCTGATTTCCGGTGAGAAGCTCGATGCTACTATCTCCGACAAATTGATGGAATTGGTGAAAAAGGGACATCTTCCGTTCCATACGGTAACTAATGACCGGCTGAGTCCACCTTGTCCCGGACAACCCGATCCGCCAAATGCGGGAAAGTTTTCGTCGCCCGATGCATTGCTCACACCTGCTTTCGTCGCGGAGGCAGCTGTCGATCCTGACATTCGCATCGAACCGGCATGGAAAGTCTCCATCGTTTACGGGATGCCATGTGCGATTTACCATCAGCTTCCCGCGGCGTACTACCTGGCTGCAAGATACCGTGACGACTTCGAATCGGCCGTGCTCCACGCCATTAACGGCGGCGGTCAGAATATGGCTCGCGCCTGTTTGACCGGTGCGTTAGTTGGGGGTCAGATCGGATTGTCCGGTATTCCCCAGAGGTTCATCGATGGTTTGGAGAATCACACCGAGCTGGTGTCCCTCGCCAAAAAGTTAGGTGAGCTCGCGGCTAGATAGGTCCTGCCCGGGCAAAACGCGCGTCAATCTCAGACAGGTAACAAACACATGGGCTTCGGATTCTTGAGGTTCATCATTGCAGCAGTTTCTTCGTCGTGAATCGTTCAGCCTGAAATCGGCCTTTCCCGGCTTAGTGAGAAACCGCAGTAAACATTTCGTCGATTGCGCGAAGCCGTCGCGAAAGATCGCGCGCGATGTTCAGAATCACGATCGCGTACTGGTCAGGCTGATGCCTGAAGAGGTGGTAGAGATCAGTACTCTTCAACGCAAAGAGGAAGCTATCCTCGATCGCCCGCAGCGAGGCAGCACGAGCCACGCACTCGATGATCGACATCTCGCCGAGGAAATCTCTTTGTCCAAAGGTTGCGAGAACCGTTTCACGCGGTTGCGCCAAGTGTTTCACGACTTCTACTCGTCCCGAGCGAATAATGAACATTCGATTACCGGGTTCATCTTCCCTCACGATAATTTCGCCGGCACGAAATTCCGCCTCTTCGACGGCATGAGCAATCTCTGATACCGCGTCTGCGTTCAGTCCAGCAAAAATCGGAATGGTTTCCAAAAACTCCTGGCGTGTGTTTGTGGGGATCATGGCCGAGGAATCTCCTACGATCGGCAAATTCCGCGCGCCGTATAGTTGTTTATTTCCTGACCGGCCCGGAGAAATCGCTTGATTCCACCATATGGAATGCTTCCACCTTCACGATACAAGCGCTTGCTAAGTCAGAAGGGTTTTGCGCATCGTCTGGGACGATTATCTCATTCCTCGCCGCTCATCCGTCCAATCGCGCGGAGTCTCTTCAGCGGCGACTGTCCCTCGGAGCCTGACGATCCGGCAGTTCCAGAAGGACGCACGGAGCAACTGATCCCGACCGACCACACAAAGCGCAGTCGCCATCGCGTGGTTCGCCGCAATCAGAATCATTTTTGCCGCCATCCAGTCAGTTCAAGCGTCTTATCCCCGGCAAGAATGGCTCGTAAGTTGCTCTTATCCGCTATCGACAAACCGAAACCGCAACCAACTTTATTTCATGGAAGATCGGGGTGAGACACCAGAATCAGGAGAGGACAGGAGTTCGCTGGCATCATTTTGCGTGGCCGCCATTCCATTTTTAGCGTTGACGATCGGACCGCTTTTCGCCAATCGGCTTGAACCGCGGATTTTCGGCCTACCGTTTCTTCTGGCTTACTTAGTCTTCTGGGTACTCGCGACGCCAGTATTCATGTTAGTCGACAGCTGGGTAAGGAGGCCACGATGAAAAGCGTTGTCGCACTCGCCGTCATTGGCTGCGTTATCGTCGGAACGGCTGGACTCGGAATCTTTGGCGTGCGCAAGATAAAGATGGATCCCACCCAGTTCATCGTCGGCGGGAGATCACTCGGAGCTATCTTTCTCTGGCTATTGATGGCCGGCGAAGTCTATACGAGCTTCACGTTTTCTCGGAGCCGCCGGCTGGGCGTATAGCAAGGGAGCTCCTGCCTTCTACATCATCTGCTATCTTACCGTCGCCTGCATTCTTTCGTTCTTCTATCTGCCGCCGATTTGGCGGTGCGCACACCGGCACGGCCTGCTAACCAGTGCAGACTATTTTGCTGTGAAGTATCAGAGCCCATTGCTCGGAGCGCTAGTTGCATTGGTAGGTGTAGTTTTTCTGGTGCCATATATCACTCTGCAGCTTACCGGTATCCAAATCCTGCTGCAGATTGCAGGATACGGTAGAATTGATTCCGTTTTGGCAGCCGGCCTGGCTTTCGGATTGATCGTTGCTTTCGTTTTGGTGTCAGGACTCCGTGGGGCGGCCTGGGCTAGCCTGGTGAAGGACGCACTCGTCCTTGGAGCGGTGTTGTTCGCTGGAATCGTATTGCCTGTTCAGTTTTTCGGTTCTCCGAAAGGCGTTATTGATCACGTGCTGATAGTACATCCCAATTGGATGACCCTGGTCGGTGGGACAAGTAATTTCGGAACCGTGTGGTTTGTTTCCACCGTACTATTAACCGGCTTTGGTGGATTTATGTGGCCGCATTCGATGGCGGCAGTTTACGCGGCAAAGAGCGAAGAGGCGGTCAGGCGCAATGCCATCATTCTTCCATTCTATCAAATCATGCTGTTGCTGGTTTACTTTGCTGGCTTCACTGCTCTGCTGATTAAGCCAGGACTCAAAGGATCGGACGTCGATCAATCGTTTATGTTGATCGTGCAGGAGCACTTCGCGCCCTGGGTTTTGGGGCTGGTCAGTGCAGCAGGATGTTTGGCAGCATTGGTCCCCGCCGCAGCGCAAATTCTGGCAGCAGCGAGTCTTCTTTCACGGAATCTCAGCGGCTTTGGTCTACCGGCCGAAAAACAGAAGCAGCGCACAGCAGTCACTCGTCTTTGGATAGTTCTGCTCTCGATACTGGCCTTTGGACTGTGGATATTTGCGCGAACTACGCTGGTCGGTTTGTTGCTGATCGCCTATAGTGGCATTACTCAGATTTTTCCAGGATTGATACTCTCACTCCGGAAACGGCCACCAAATCCGTGGAGTGTAGCAATCGGAATTCTGGTTGGACTGGCACTCTTGATTGTGTTTGCGGCAATCGGCACCGGTACACTCGGTGGAGTGAATTTCGGCCTGGCGGCGCTGATCGCGAATACGGTCGTCTTGCTGGGGACAGATGCGGTGCTGAATCAGGTGGCAACCAGGACCGGAAACCCATCGCGGGATAGGGCGATACAGTCCGGATAACGACACCTGACTTGGTTCGCTTCACGAGGCTCAGATCGAGCCACATCTCGTCCAGTAACAGAGCAGGTCCCGCCGATTGTGAAATGGCGGTCATGCTGGCACCCAGGCGAATCTTGAGTTAGTCAAACCCTGAATAGTAGTCGACCGCATTTCCTGCGGATCACAAGACACAAAGCGGAAAGATGAAAATCGCGGTGTTACCAGGCATCGCTCTGACGTCCGCTGGCATCTGACGGTTTCGCAGCTACTGAGTCCCTGAGTTTCACGTACATCTTTACCGGCAGATCTTGTTTCCGCTGATTTTTGTAGCTGTTGTACTCAATGGGGTGGAGTTACTGAAAATGGTACTGACCAACCGACCTGAGCTGTTAGCATACTTCTGTCCTAGAGGCTATTACCAAATGGGCGAAAACAGGATAAAGCAGTTCAAACTGCGACACCCCGTGGTAGTCGGTGACCGATCGATCGGCATTACCGTACCCTGGCGGATGTGTTTGGTGTTTTGTACGATTGTCGTCTTCATTGTAGCAGGAATTGTCGGCTGGTTCTATCCCTGGGTTCGTCTGGCGGGAGCTTATATCGTTGTTGTGATGTTAATTTCCTGGACACTTTTATTTCTTTATCGGTCTCATCCCAGATGAAAGTCGGCGAGTGGCTCATATTAAATTGGCGCTACTGAGAGGAATTCGACATCGCCAGGCAGGAACTCCAGAAGAAAACAAGACCGTCGTGCAGGGGAGCACTGCCTACTTCGGTACGTACTCGGTGAGCGATACAGACAAAACCTTTACCATCCACATTGAGGGCACTATGTTCCGGAAGTGGATTGGAACCGATCAGAAACGTCCGTTTACTATCTCTGGTGACGAACTGAAGTGGACTACTCCGACCACGTCGCTCGGATCCGGAACCGCTCTGGATGTCTGGAAACGAGCCAAGTAAGGGCAGCTCTGCAAAAGCAAGATCACAGACCGCCAAAAGCTAAACTTACTACCTGTCCAGAAATCGGGAGAAGATCACTTTGAGCAGCGCTCTAAGTTGGGAATGTCCAGTAAACGGGATCATGTCACACGCGATGGAACCTTCGAATGGCGGAAGTTCCTCTTACCGAGTCGCTTTGGTGCTCGCCGTCAGATCTGAGTAAGTTTTGTGAAGCCTTTGGGCGATCAGAGCAGTTCTTCCTTTTGTCCAGTGCTATGGTCGCCCATTCCATGATTGGGAAACATGGCTTCATTTTCGGAATAGGTCAGCACGGCGAAATTCTGTCATCTCTGTGCGGTAAGCACCTCCCCAACAAACACTTATATCACATTGATTCACCATGGCACGATGGTTGCTATCTCAATTACGGCATGCCCATTGTTTGGGCGAATTTTCGAGCCTTACGTTTATGAAAAAGCAGTTTGGACAGTGGTCACTAAGTTTTGGAGGTGTTGCATGCATTATTTGCTGGATCGTCCTTTTCTCCGCTGGACTATTTGTTGACACTAAGCCCTTTCGCGACCAGCTAGCAAAAAGCTTCGACCTGGGAGACCTCTTCCGGGTATGCCTTTGTTACACTCCAACGAACGCCGCCTTGCTTACTTGCTTGGCCGGTCTTGCGGGCGGCATTTCCAGCCGCCTAACGTACGGCCGCTTTGTGGAAGATCCTCTGGGCATTGAGGCAACCGAGAAACTGACGGTTGCTGATGTTCTAGTGCGGACCGAAAACCCTGTCGCCTCGATGCTGCGGAGTTTTATTGTTTATTTCATCTTTGTCGCTGGTTTGGCTCTAGCATCTCCACAAAACCCGTTCTCTGAACCGACCCAGGACCAGTATTTTCGGTTTGCAGCGATGGTATCGGTTCTTGGGTTTGTCGTCGGTTACGATCCATCGGTTTTCAATAGCCTCCTTCGCAAACTCCCTTGGATACGCGAGCAGCAACAGGAACCGGCTACCGTCAAAGCGGACGGGACACCAGCAACACGACCATGATGAAAGTTCATTTTTGTTTTTCGCGCTTGGCGAACTAGTTAGATTTTACTCAATCTCCACGGCTCACCCAGGAGTTAGTACCGGTCTCGTGAAGTTCTTAATGTAACCCGATAGCCCTTCAGTCAGGACGTTATTCGGCAGCGTCGTCTTAAGTTGGATATCGCCGGTGGAAGAAACCGAAGGCTACCCTAGTTCGATGGTGGTCGCTCCGTAAAGATTCTCAAACACCGAGACTTTAACCTTAATGAAGATCACTGGGACTTCGTGGCGCAACTCCTATCGCCCATTCCTTGCGGAACCTTAGAAGTTTCGGCGAGCAGGCTTTTTGCATTGCTCAGTTTCGTTGCAAGCCGTAATGCTAAGTTAACGGTCTACCGGACCAAGCAGACCATTGCCGTAAGCGATCGATTGGAAGTATGAATAGGGCGGACTTACCAGCGCAGTTCTGTTAGGCAAGTCGCCTATGAAATCTGCATCTCTTGTGGCCGCGATCTTGATCGTGCTCTTTGCACAGAATACAAAGGCTGCGAATACAACTTTCGATGGGAATTGGTCGGTGACGATTGACTTCCACGAGTACAAAAACCCAGATGGCACTATGGCGCTAGCTGCAACTAGAGAATTCCCCGAAGCCGATGCATATCGAACGGTCGAAGAAATTTTTGTCTGCTGATCGGTCCAGCGAGCCTAGCGCCAAAAGAACCTTTTCCCGAGTTCGCTGCCCCGATGATGGCTTCGAGCCGTTTATCGGTTTCGAGATGCCGCTCTAATTACTGAAAAGAGGGATGACTTTGGCAATCCACTTCAGAATCTTTATCGAGAGCTGGAGCGTGCGGAAGACTTAGTTAGACCACCGAGGTGACTATTGCGTTTCTAGCCCTAAACTCAGCCTGAAAACCGCCGATTATAGCCACCATAATGGCTAAAAATCTTCCGTGGCCCTTCGCGGTTATCGCCGCCACTCTGTTTTTCTCTGGTTGCGCAATCGGAGATTTCACTTCCTACTCCGGCCAGCAGCAAAATTGGCCAACTCAGCCAGGCTCATTCGTTTCGACGAATTACGTCATTCCGGCTTACGTACACAGTTGGCCGGATCGCCCGTACATCGTATTGGGCTATCTGGACGCAACAACGGCACCGATTCGCCGACGAGGAGTAGTGGCCTTCGCAGCGCGGAGAGCTAAGGAGCTAGGAGCCGATGCCATTATCGTGATGCAACAAGGACAAGAGTACGCCGGAAGCATCAGCAGCGGCAGCGCCTACACGTCTGGCTTTCTCTACAATAGAGGCTTTACCGCGACTACGACAGGAACAGGATTTTCCGCTCCGTTGTTTCTCGGGAAGGCTGAAGTGCTCGCGATTAAGTGGAAAGGCTAGACAAGGATCGGTACAAACTTACCGTTAATGACATTAGAGGAAGCTTTTGTCAGCGAAGACTCGAATTTCAAATTCCAGCTGGTTCTCGCTCTTTATTCCCGCATAGCCAGACAGCAGAAATGGGTCGCGGACTGGTTTTGAATCGACCACCACTGGCCGGTTTTCAACCGACCGCCGATATATGAGCACGGGAGAATATCTTCCCGTTGTTGCTTTTAATGTCTAAATCGCCTTAATTCGCTGTGACACTTTTCCATGTGTCAAATTGTAATGGTTGCAGTAGGTCATCTATTGATTCTTTCGTTGGTGCTTTTCGGTTTTTGGCTCTCGCACCGTTACATATCGCGCAGATTCATTCGTTCCAGTATCCATTGTCCAACTCAGTTGGCGCTTAA
>WNFQ01000254.1_pt1 | contig 73650 bp, 56 predicted proteins | sample 5400171 | NCBI WGS metagenome assembly WNFQ01 (sample SAMN13153356, study PRJNA577476) | soil metagenome | isolation source: 20 cm soil under Madrone tree | place: USA:California | collected 2016-06-14
GTCAGGGTGTCACTAAAGAAGAAGCTGACCAATGGTCAGATGATTTGCGGCAGCTGGCTGAACAGGAGGAGTACTTCTTCTGTCTCAATCAGTTTTTGTATCTGGTAACTAAGCCATAGCGATAAAACGACGGCGTTTCTTGGTTAGCTAGCCGGAACGCTTGGGTTAATGCGCATGGGCTGAAGTTTCAGGTAGGTTAGCGAGCGCCATCCTGTGATTCGCTTGGAGCTTTGTGCAGTTCTTTGAGTAGAAAACTGCACTCAGAACAAACGGAAGCCGGTAACGATCTATTTTTCACCGGCGCCAATTCCACAGGCCGGAACGATAGTGAGCAGTTGGACCTCGATTGAAGAAAAAGGCTTTTGTCGACTTTCGGTTCGTGCGATTCAAGCTTTTCGATAAACGATGAGAGGGCGCGCAGGATAGTTTCCGGTCTGTCAGCTCAGTAGAAGGGCCCCCACGCTTCCCAGCCCATCGCCGTCTCCGCGTTCAGTCTCGCATCCTGAAGATCTTCCTCGGCCAAATTTTTGGCCAGGCGCAGATCCCGGTATTGATCATACTGGAATTGGTTACCAACATAGATTTGGTTGTGCGCCGGATCTGCGTAGACGTAATAGGGTTTGGCATTTCGCCGGACTACCGTGACTTTATAAGGTGGGAGCTTCTTAAGGTGTTGTTGCTGTTGAGGGGTGGTAGCAATGACGGTTCTGAAACCTGCCGCCGAAAGCAGATTCTCTGTTTGCTGTGTATGGGCGCAGCCTACCGCCAGAGCTACGAGTGCGAAGCCGGCGACAAGGCTGAATCCGTTAAAAATCTGTTTCATGGGCTTGTTTTGGTATAGCTTTTGATTGGCGTTGTTAGGTATTGCCGGGGATAACCCAACAAGTGAAGGATTTTCCGCTTTGGGACCCGTATTAGTCTTGGGTTTCCAATGTAGGGAGAGATCGATCGTCCGAAATCACGGATCAAACGTCTGTATAAACAACCTGTCCTCAAAGGGAGCATCCACGCCAGAAATTTCTGAGCGAGCATCTAGTGTACCGTCTCGCATATAATGGTGACGGCAGCGAGCTCAGTTCTGCAGCGAGATTGCGGCTTTACCCTCGAGTCTCGCGGCGATGTGTTCGCCAAGCAGATCGGCGAAGCCGGTATTATCCAGAGTGTTTACGAGAACGATGGCGGCATAGTCGCCTTTTAAATTGAATAGGGCATAGCTGCTGTATCCACCGGTAGCCCCATCATGCCAGTAAGTTTGATTACCGGTCTTAAACATCCAGGCCAGCGCGATCCGTACCCCGGGACGCACATCAGCTCTAGGCTGGTGCGACTGTACGACAGCAGCAGGAAGCGTCGCTCCGCCGGTATTCTGCGAGGAGAGTTTCTCAGGGTGCAGTTGAACCCCGAGAAATGTCAGCATATCGCCTGCGGTCGATCGGATTCCACCGGCGCCGACGATTGCGTCAAGATCCCATGCATGGGCTTCTCGGTGTTCGGCGTCATGGCCGGGCAGGAAGCGGCTCCGTTGGTCGGGCGAGAGCCCAATGACGGTGTCTTTGAGGTCAAGAGGTCCGGTAATCTCTTGCTGCAATAGCTCGGGATAGCTGATACCAGCCCGGTTAGCAAGCGCCAGTCCGAGTAGGCCAAAGCCGACATTGCTATACAGAAAAGAGGGATTGGGCGGCTTTCCGAGACCCTGCTTAGCCAGAAAAGCATATTGAACTTTTCCCTGCTCGACCATCTGCGCGAGGATAAGTCCGGTAAAGGTTTTGGTGATGGAACCTATTTCAAAGAGCGAGTCCGGTTTAGCCGTTCCGTCATAATCAAAGTTGGAGCATTCCAGACCGATCGCGCCTTGGTTGATGCTGTCGAGTGAGCCAGTGAGAGAGCCGCCCGGCGTACTAGCCAAGTGGAGCTTGAGGTGGAGCGGCCCGAGCGAACCCAGAAAGTCGCCTGCTAAGTCGGGCTTACGCTGTGCAAATGCAGCAGAGGGTGCCAGGGTAACTATCGTGACCAGCGTCAGGTGGGAAAGTTTGAGCATCTGATGAGCCTTTTGCCACTTACACGGGAGCATTTGCGCACGTTGGCGTGATCGGCACCTACGTGGATCCGTCCGGGCACGCCAAACGCGAACTGTAGTTGATAGCAGACTTCGCAGTCTGCTTATATACTCCCGGGCGAGCGCAAAACCATGTGGTGCATCCATAACGCGAGATTGATTTTGTCCGATCGAATCGTCGATCGCGGTTGGCTACTCATCGCTGATAAATTGATACAAGCGATCGGCCAGGACGTTCCTCCGGATGTGCCTGATCGATTGGACGTAGATGGTTCTTATGTTGCCCCGGGTTTCGTCGACCTCCACGTTCACGGAGGCGGTGGCTCAGATTTTCTCGATGCGACGACTGACGCGTTCCTTACCGCTGCTGACTTTCATCTCTCGGGAGGAACAACGGCCATCTGTCCGACCGCAGCCACGACCACGTATGATCATTTCGATTCTTTTCTGAGCGCCTGGGCTAGCGCCAAAGAGAGCTGCAAAGCCCGCTTGTTGCCTGTTCATCTCGAGGGACCCCATCTCGCGCGGACGAAAGCCGGCGCTCAAAATCCGAAATTGATGGGCTCGCCCGGCGCAAAAGAACGCGATTGGATTCTGCCGCGAGCCCGAAGCATTTCCCAGATGACCATCGCTCCCGAGTTGCCCGGCGCTTTGGAGCTGATCGAGGTTGCGACCAGGGCTGGGGTGACGATGAGTGCAGGCCATACCGAAGCCTCCGACCGGGAAATGCAAGCTGCGGTTGAGGCGGGCCTCACGAAAGTCACTCACCTGTTCAACGCAATGTCGAGCGCCTCGAAACGAGGTTTATTCCGACAGGCCGGCGCACTCGAGTTCGCGTTAGCGAACGCAAGCACCTTTTGTGAAGTAGTCGCCGACGGATTTCATGTCTCACCGACACTCCTTAAACTCGCGTATCGAGCGAAAGGGCCAGACCGAATCGCATTGGTGTCCGATTCCTTGGCCGGCGCCGGCTTGGCCGAAGGCACGAGGTTCCAGCTGGGGGATATGGCATGCAAAGTTGGGCCCGGGTACGCTCTCCTTGAAGATGAATCGGCATTGTCGGGGAGTTTGTCACGGATGATCGATTTGATCCGAACGATGACCCAGCAAGCCGACGTCCCGCTGTGCGATGCTGTCCGCATGGCGTCGCTCACTCCAGCCACAATTCTTGGCATCAATGACAATTTTGGATCTATTCAGCCGAATAAAATCGCTGATCTGGTCGTCTTCGATGACCGATTCTCAGTCCAGCGAGTTTGGATCGGCGCAAAGCTCGTTTTCGATCAGGTCGATCTGGCAGAAGCGGTCCGGAAAATCGGCGATGGTACAGTTTGAATTAGATCAGATTGACTTCGAATAGCCTGGCCGTTCCCTTTCATTAGAGAATCCACCTGTAGCGACACTTCTGCCTTTCCCCTTCCTTATATTGATCGTTTTCAGGTGGCAGGTCAACAATCTCAACCAACGTTGCTCCAATCCATTCGCAAGTCTTGCGGGAAGGCCAATTATCGGGATTGCAGGTAATGAAGCCAATAGCTTCGACAGAGTCAGGTAGAGTGATGTCAAAGTGTAAGGCGCGAAGCCATTCTTTAGTTGGATCGGCAGGAGTGTCCCTGGACAGACGAAGCGTAATTTCACCGTCTGAGAGCGGTTCCATTTCATTCATCCTTTCCGATTTGTCCAAAATTCGCCGCTTCGTTCCTCGCGCTATTGAGAGCGTCTTATACGGAGTGTCAGCCACCGATCCGACCTCCGTCGGCAAGAGCGTGCTCGTGCTAGGACTAGCGACAATCCTCGCGTGTTTATTTCCGACGCTACGCGCAACTCGAATCGATGCGATTACTGGGTTGAGGTAGTAGTGATAGCACCCGACTCAGGATCATTGACACCTCGGCGCGCGGACTTGGTGCCGCCAATCGCGAATTTCGGGCTCCGGAATTCGCACTCCGCATTCCGCAATCGCTCTTCTCTGGTTGCATTGAAGCCTGATCTTGGAATTGAGTAGTCTTCGATGAATCGCTCAATCCTTTTAGTGCTGTTTCTTGCTGCCTGTGTGGCCATCGCGGATTCTGTCTCCGCCGTCGATCTTTCTCCGGGACCCGTGCAGATCGATCCGTCCATTCCCTACCCGGAAAAAATGACTTTCGTTGGTTTGTCCCAATCTGTGCTGCTAGGAGCTTCAATGGGGACCTCGGGTTTGGTCAAGGAGTATGTTCGCAACGCCGCAGGTCAACGGCGAAATTTGACGCCGGTCCCGGTCTTTGTCCGCGAGGAGTTCTCGGAAACGATTCGAGCTAGCGGATTCACTCCAGAAGATGATGGTCCGAGCGACAGCCGATTTCGTCTGGCCGTGCGCAGGTATGGATTTGCCGAAGCATCGATGCTATCGCGGCAAGTGCGTCCTTTGATGACGCTCTATGCCGAAATGATTACACCGGATGGCAAAATCCTTTGGTCCCACGAGGCGGTCGCCAAGAGCGATGATCAAGCGCTTCCGGAAATTCTGCCGGAAGAACTCCGCGATAATCCGGACAGACAGGAACAACTTCTCCGCGCCGCAGCACGTCGTGCCGCGGAGAAGCTCATGGAGAATTACAACCAGAAGAAATCCGGCAAGTCTTAGCTTCCATCCGCCAAGTCTTATGTTGGCGATCCGGCAAGATTCAGCGGACGGAAGCCCTTCGTCATATCGAGGATGCAAAGTCGGGGTTTGTCGGGCTCTGAAATCGGTTTGGTCGGTAGCGGTCCGGCAGCTGTCGGATCCCGTTACGCGTCTGATTTCGGCGCAATCTCGAAATTGATCTGGAGCTGCGCGCTTTGCGTTAGCATAAACCGCTGTCGCCATTGTTTATCATGGCACCGGACGCGTGGCTCAGAATCAGCCTGACCAAATGTTCGAGACCAGAGGTCGTTGAATACCCGCATGCTCCGGTTTTCATCGAGCAATCGTCAAGCGGCCCGATGGGTTCGCGTGCCGTTTGAGCCGCCCAGGCGGGATGATGGAATGACGACTGCGGTTTATGCTAACGCAAAGCGCGCAGCTCCGAGTCAACTTCTAGGCGGCGCCACGTCAAATACATAGCTGGACAGTCGCCGCTATCGTTGTTTGCATGCCACTCTCCGCGTTTTTGATTAAGGGTGCTCGATCCTGACCGGCTCTTTCATTTTTGCCGACTGGTAAGCCGCTAAGGCTACCCGCAGAGCCTGGTAACCATCGTTCCAGGTCACGCTCGGCGCGCGATTTTCGCGAATGCTATCCACGAATTCTTCAATCATTGCCTGGTTCGGATCGGGGCCAAAACCAGGCCAGCTTGGGTTCCGGAGTCCCGCTTTCGCATAGAGCGTCACGTATTGAGCGAAGCTGTCCATCACCGCGGTACCCTGCTCCCCAATCACTTCCATTTTGAGATGTCCCCAACGCGGGTATGACGTCGGGCGGCTCCAGCTGCAGTCGATGCTGGCCTGCACGCCATTGGAAAGCATGATGAGCATCAGCCCGGCCGTGTCCACATCCACCTCGTCAGGATAAAAAAGGTTATCCACCTCCGCGTAGACCTCCACTATCTCGGCCGCGAAATACCAACGAAGCAAATCGGCCAGGTGAACGGTGTGATCCATTACCGCGCCGCCCCCGGCCAACTCCTTATCGGCAAACCACGGGCGGTGGGCTTTTGGAATCTCGCTGTGATTGATGCCGTTTACGCCCAGCACGTTTCCAAGCTCTCGCTTCTGGATCATGGCACGTACCGCTTGGGCCGAAGGAGCGAAGCGCATCGGGAACGCGGTCATAAAGCGCACACCATTTTTTGTGCAGATCGACTCCATCGCGTTGGCATCGGCAAGATTGGTTTCGATGGGCTTCTCACATAAAATCTGGCACTTGGCCCCGGCCGCCATCTCCACCAATTCACGGTGAAGAGCGTTCTGCGCACAGATCAGTACCCCATCAAGTCCTACGGCCAGTAGGTCTCGGTGCCGAGCAAACCAACGAAGACCGTATTTTTCGGCAAAGAAACGTCCCTCGTCGCCGTTCTCATGAGAGAAACCTACTAACTCCACCCCAGGTACGGTCCGTAGATTAGCCTGATAACCTTCGGCATGGAGATGCGCGAAACTTAAAATTCCGATTCTCATAGCAATACTGGCCTACCACTAGACAATGATTCTTCGGCGGCTCGGCTGATCCGAAGCGCCTCCAGGGCGTCTTCGGCTGTTACCTCGAAGTCCGTTCCGGTCTGGATCGCGCGATAAGCGTGCTGAATCTCAGCGGCGTAAGGATCTTGACCAAGCCCCGACTCGGGCAACCCGACAGAAGCGGTGTCATTCGGCTTAGGAGGCAAAAAGGTCAGGACCGGTGAGGGCTGATCCGAGTTCCACTCAATCAGCCCGTCGGTACCGGAGAGATCAAGGGCAGTCCGAAATACGCCTGGCGGGTATGCCCAGCCTCCTTCCACTAACGCGATGGCTCCGCTGCGAAAGCGCAGAATAGCTTGGACGTACTGGGCCGGTCCTCCCACGGACCGGCTTCTTTGCGCATAGACGCGCTCAACTTCACCGCCTAACCAGCGGCTGTAGTCAAAATCGTGAATCATCAGATCTACCACCATACCGCCCGAAAGGGTGGGGTCGAAGTACCAGTTGTCAGGAGACTTTTGCGGTACGTAGCTCACTCGCTTAAGGCGCAAAACAGCGAGGTTCCCAATCTGGCCGTTGGCCACCAGTTCTTTTGCGAGACGATACTGGGGGAAGAACCGCACCACCATCCCAACAAAGAACCGAACCCCAGCTTCTTTGCAGGCCAGGATCATCGTCCGAGCGTCCTGCGGCGTCAGCGCGACCGGCTTTTCACAAATCACGTGTTTACCTGCTTTAGCCGCTTGCAGCACCATCGGCTTATGCAGTGGAGTCGGGGTGCAAATATCTACTATTTCCACCGCGTTCAACAACTCGGCGTAATCGCTGAACACCCGCATTTGATAACGCCTGGCTAGAGCTTCGGCTTGATCCAGCCGGGCCGACGTACAGCCGATCAACTCGGCATCCGTGCTCCGCCAGGCAGCAGCATGAACCTCGCCCATCGTTCCGGTTCCCGCGATTCCAACACGCATAGTCATCTATTTCTATCCGATTATCCTTTAACCCAAAAACCGAAGAAAAAGGGATCCGCAGAGCAATAATCCGCAGATTTCGCAGATTACACAGATTTTCAGTGGGGAGGGATCGCAGGCCTATCCGACATAGCTTTCGATATGTCATCCCCCCACGTCCGTTGCATTTGACGATGTCGTATCCTCGCAATCCCTGGCGCATGATGTTGGACCGTAGCAAGCAAAGCATCCAATTGGCTATGTCGGACAGGCCACGCGCCCTCCCGAATCTGTGTAATCGGCGTAATCTGTGGATTCTATTCTTTTGTGAATCCTATTTTGAATCTGTGGTTCGGTTTCCAGGCCTATTTGACCGCTCCGGCGGTAATGCCGCGGATCAGTTGCCGCGAGAAGACGAAATAGAGCAGCACCGGAGGGAGAATGGCTAGTGTTAGCGCTGCTAACACTGCGTTATAGTCGTTCACAAACTCTCCTAAAAAAGCCTGTGCTCCCAGCACCAATGTTTTGGTTGACTCGCCCGGAGCCAGGATGAGCGGAAACCACAAGTCATTCCAGATTGGCAGCATGGAGATCGCCAAAACCGAGCCGATCGCGGGTCGGACCAGCGGCAAAGTGAGCCAGTAAATCCGGTATTCACTGGCGCCATCGATGCGGGCTGCATCCTTGAGATCTCTGGGTAACTGCCGCATGAAAGCGGTTAAGACGAAGACGGCCAAGGGAATCCCTTGCGCGGTATAGATCAGGATCAACGACCAGAGAGTGTTGACCAGATGCAAGCTCACCATCATTCGCAAGAGACCTACCGTACCCAGTCGGATCGGTACCATGATACCGATGGCGAGATAAAGACCGGTTAGGAAATTGAGGCTGAACTTGTATTCAGCCAGCGCAAAGGCGGCCATAGAGCTGACCACGACGATCAACGCAAGAGAGCTCGCGGTAACCAGGAAACTATTGAGGAAGAATAGCTCGAAATGAGCGGTAGAAGAGAGGGTTTGGTAGCCGTCCAGGGTAAACGTCTCCGCATCTGGCAGCGCAAAGGGCGAGCTGAATATCGTGAGCCGGTCTTTGAAAGAATTGAGGATAATCAGCAGCACTGGGAACAGCGCGAAAGCAGAATAGGCCAACAATGCGGCATGGGTAGCGATGACTCGCCAAATTTGAGAACTCGATTTTGCCATCTTCGACCCTAGAACTGAATTTGTTGTAGACGCCGTTGCCAACCAAAGAGGTAAATCAGAACGCCCGTTAGTATGATCAGGAGCATGATGCCGGCGACAGCGGATCCCATAAACGGATCCGCCGGTTGTAACTGGTAGCCAAAGAAGGTCCGAAAGAAAAACGTTCCCAGGATATCGGAAGCAAAATTTGGCCCGGCCAGTGCGCCCTGAGTGGCGTAGATCAGCTCGAAGGCGTTGAAGTTTCCGACAAAGGTCAACACTGCGACGATACCAACCGTTGGCAGTATCAGCGGAAATTGGATCTTCCAGAAAATTTTCCAAACCCCGGCGCCATCCACCCTGGCTGCCTCCACCAGCTCCTCTGGAATACGGATCAACGCGGCTAGAAACAACATCATCGGGATGCCAATATTTTGCCAAACCGAAATCAATGAAAGGGTGACCAGCGCACTCGACTCGAGGCCTAACCAAGGATGATCCAGCGCGCTCAGCCCAAATGTCGCTAAGACGCTCCGGGAAATACCCCAAGCTGGATTCAGAATCAGTTTCCAGACGAAACCAACGATCACCACCGACAGGATGGTCGGAGTGAAAATAATGCTTCGATAGATCGAGTTTCCCCGAATCCTTGTCCCCAAAAGAGCGGCTAAGAACAAGCCGACCGGGTTTTGCACGAGCATATGGATAACAAAGAAAATCGCATTGTTACGGAGAGCGTTCCAAAACGGTTTCGACCATCGCTCTTGACTAAACAGGGTCCAGTAATTCTGGATGCCAACAAAGATCTGACTGGCTGTCGCGCTCTTGTTATTGAGCGATAACCAGAGCGAATCGAAAAGCGGGTAAATCATGAAGGCGGTATAAATGAGTACCGCCGGTGCCAGGAAAACCAGAATATGGACTCGAACGAAACGACGTCTCTTCATGTACCGCAAATATTTGAACAGCGGACAACAGCGTGGCGTAGCCACAACCGTTCGGCTGAGCTCAGGACTTCGGCGAGCTCAGTCGAGCCGTCGAAGCCAAGAGCGAAGAAATACAACCACCAATGGACGCGAATTGACACGAATAAATGCTCTGATTCGCGTCCATTAGTGTCTATTAGCGGTTCTTTTTTCGTCCCTTTGGTTGTGGCGACGCCACGCTGTGTCCATTCGCGGTTACAAGAGATCCTCGCCGGTCTTCTTTCTACGCCGACACGCCCTACGTCGACACGCCGGTTCGATCGCTTCTTTACCGAGTCGCCTGTGGTTTATACCAGGAAGCCAAATCTTTCTGGACAAAGTCGGCTGCCTGCTGCGGAGTCATCGTACCATTCAAGACTTGGGCACAGGCGTTCCAGAGATCGTTCTCATTGTTCGGGTTGGCGTTACGCGAGAGAATCTGGTACGAGCAGCGGAAAGACGCCGCTCCTTCCTTGCGCCAATTGGCGAACTCCTGTGCCACCGGATCACTGAGTGTATAATTGACATTGGCTAAGGGAAAGAAGCCAGGCAACGCGTTGGCATATACCTGAGCGAACTCCTCTGAGGCTACCCAGGAAAGAAAGGTTCGGGCAGCTTCCTGGTTTTTGCCGGCGGCGTTCAGCCCGAGCGCAATGTCCGGATGATCATCAATGATCGGCTCGCTCTTGCCCTCAAACGTATACGGTTTGAAAGCGCCGAAATCCAACTTTCGGTTCATCTGATGGAAGACTCCGATATCCCACGAACCAGCCGGATAAATCGCTCCTCTTCCCTGAGCGAAAAGATTCTGTGCATCAGGGTAGGCCAACGCCTGGTAACCCGGAGCCAGGTACGGTTTCCATTTGGCTAGAGCCTCGAAAGCGGCCAAGAAGCCGCCCTTATTGTACTGAGCACTCCCCTCAATTAAAGCCTTCCGACCTTTCTCCCCCTCCCACAAGGTGGGACCAATATTCTGGTAACCCATAGTCGCCGATTCCCATTGATCCTTGGTACCAATAACCAGCGGGATGTATTTGCCATTGGCCTTCACCTTTTCGAGGACTGCCAGAAATTCTTGTTCGGTCTTCGGTACGCTAAGACCCAGTTCCTTGAAAATCGCTTTGTTATAAAAGAAACCGTGAATCACCGATGCAATGGGCACGGCAAAAGTGGTCTTGCCATCGTCCGTGGACCACGCGGTCCGGGCGATCTGCGAAAAATGCTCCATTCCGGGGAGATCGTTCAGCGCAACCACCTGTCCGGCACTGTACAGATCCAACGATTTATCAAAAGGCCGGCAAGCGATCAGGTCTCCAGCTGTACCCGCCTTGAGCTTGGCATCCAGAACGGCATTATACTCCGTCGGCGCAGTCGGTGAGAACACAACCGCAATATCTGGATGCTTCTTCGTGAATGCAGGGATGATCGTATCCCGCCAAACTTTGAGATCGTCGTTGCGCCAGCTCTCAATGATTAGTTGGGCCTTGCCCTGGGCCAGAGCCGTCCCAACACTTGCTAGCGCCACTACACCAAATAAGAGTGCTTTTTTCAACATGGGGGTTTCCGCAGTATAAGAAGCCTTCCTCACAAAACAACGGTCAAATCTGAGCGGAGCCAGGGCAACACCGGCGACGGCGATCGGACAGCAAAGGATTGTTACCGATCGTAACGGTAGCGGCGACCAGCTTGTCCGACATAGTCTGTGGATTTCAGATGCCGCTCTATCGCGCTGAGACGACGTCGGATCCCGCCGGAAGTTGCTCACGTTGAATAAAGCGGGCGCTTGGGCGGAGCCCCGGATAGAAAAACACTAGAAATCGCAGTCGCCCATGGATGTCTATCGCCTACGGCTGCCGCTTATTCCCGTATGCACGGGACAATTCATCGGCCCGCAACAGATCGCGGGTAGATCCAAGATGCTGGAGAGGCTCATGGCGACTGATCCTTGGGCTGATTCAAATTGATCGCTTCGGCGGAGCTGATCGGCCGGTCAGCCTTGCGTGTTCCAACGGGATCCGACGTCGTCTCAGCGCGATAGAGCGGCATCTGGAATCCACAGACTATGTCGGACAAGCTAGTCGCCGCTACCGGAGAGAACATGCGACTTGACGTCCTGATAACACGTGTTACCAATTCACTTTGTAACACGCGTTACTAAAAGACAATCCTGGTAAGTTTTAGCCCCAATTTTAGGCCACGCAATCCCCAAGAAACCTTTGCCTGTCCCCGCTATGTCTGCTCGTATATCGCCAGAACTAGCCTCTCCTAAAATCTCCCCACGCGTCACCTCGCAACGACGGTCCTTTTTTCGATCACTGCTCCATCGAGAGACTTTTTGCGCGTGGATCTTTATCGCTCCGGCCCTCGTCGGCTTCTCCGCTTTCTATCTGCTACCAACCTTCCGCGCGATCTACATCAGTTTTACCGATTGGAATCTATTGCGCGCGCCCGTGTTCAATGCCGGCGCGAATTACATCAAGCTCTGGAATGATCCGAACTTCTGGAACTCGATGAAGATCACCGTTCTGTACGTTCTCTATAATATACCGATCCAAACGGTAATCGGGTTGTTGCTCGCGGTGCTACTTGCTCGAGTAGGGCGCTCGGTGGTTCTTCGCTCGATTATTCTCGCTCCGTACCTCATCGCCAATGTGATCGCTGCAATCGTCTGGTTTTGGATGCTCGATCCATTGCTCGGTTTCGGCAATGCCGTATTGCACTGGTTCGGCTTCGGTGGAATCGCCTTTTTCACTGATCGGGAACTCGCGTTGCCAACCATCGCCGCCGTGAATATCTGGCGGCACATGGGACTCGTTGCTTTGCTGTTCTACACCGGTATTCAGACCATCCCCAAAGACATCTATGAAGCGGCTCGCATCGAAGGCGCCGGGCCCTGGAAGAACTTTACCAGAATTACTCTTCCGCTACTGCGACCGACATTCGTCTTCGTGTTAGTGACCAGCATCATCGGGTCGTTTCAAGTGTTCGACACCATTGCCGTTACCACGCTAGGCGGCCCGGGTTACGCCACGCGTACCATCGTCTGGTACATCTATCAGGAAGGCTTTGTGTCCTTCAGGATGGGATATGCATCCACGATGTCCTGCGCCCTATTTCTTTGTCTGGCCATCGTCACGGTGGTCCAGATGCGGATAATGCGCTCTGGCCAATCTGAAGTTGGATAAATGAAAAATCCTTCTTCTAGTTCAGGAATACTTTCCAGGCGTTGGCTCGGCTACGCGGTACTCGCGGTTTTTGCCATTATTTCACTCGGGCCGATTTGGATCGCGGCCAAGACCGCGCTCAGCGATAGCCGCACTCTCTTCAGCGGCGCCAGCTCGCTCCTGCCCCAGGATCCGACTCTCTTTAATTTCGAGAGGGTGATGGGTTTGGTGAATCCGAGCGATCCAAGACTGGAGCAAACCAGCTTCGGTAAGGTCGATTTCTATCGCGCCTTGATGAATAGCGTGATCTTCACCCTCTTGGCCGTGGTTCCGCAGATCGTCTGCAGCGCAATGGCAGCATACGCGTTTGCCCGACTGCGGTTCCCGGGACGCCGGTTGATCTTCTTCTTGTTTCTGTGTGCCACGATGATTCCCGGCGTCGTCCTGTTCATTCCCAATTTTATCCTGATCAAAGATCTTGGCTGGCTGAATACCTTCCAGGGCATGGCGGCGCCCTATGCGTTAATGACGCCGTTCGCTGTTTTCTTCCTGCGCCAAATGTTTTTGTCGACTCCGCGGGAGTTGGAGGAGTCCGCCCGCATTGATGGAGCAAACTACTTTTCGATCTTTTTCCGCGTTGTCTTACCGATCCATCGCTCGGCACTGGCGACACTGACGATTTTGTCCGTGTTGAACGCCTGGAATGAATTCTTTTGGCCATTCCTGGTCGGCCGCGCTGAAAACGTGCGCGTGATGGCGGTCGCGATTAATGCGTTCCGGTCACAGCAAGCCGGAGGAGTGCCGGACTGGAGCGGACTCATGGCTTGCACCGTGCTCGGCATCATACCGGTAGCCATTCTCCTTGTGCTCTTCGGCCGCAAAGTCGTCGAAGCCTTCCAATACACCGGTTATCGATGAACTCAGGCAAACTGACCAACTCCTCTTCTGCTCTCCTCTGAGACTTTTTCCCCATTCATCTCAACCAAACCCAGAATATTAACTCCTAGAAAAATGCGCTATCTGCCCAAGATCCTATTGGCCGCCAGCTTTCTTGCTGGCATTCCCGCGCAAGCGGTAACGGAAATCACCTACTGGTTATGGGACAACAACCAACTGCCAGCCTACCAGGCCTGCGCCGCGGCATTCGAAAAACAGAATCCAGACATCAAAGTCAAAATTGTTCAGACTGGCTGGTTCGATTATTGGACTGCGTTAAATACCGCATTTGTTTCCGGTACGGCGCCTGATGTCATTACGGACCATCTGGCAAGGTATCCGGAATTCATCCAGAACAATCTGTTGGTAGATCTGACTCCATTGATCGCCCGTGATAAGGTGCCGACCAACATCTACCTTGGGGATCTGGTGAAGGTGTGGGGCAGAAATGGTAAGCAGTACGGTCTGCCGAAAGATTGGGACACGATTGGTCTGGTCTACAACAAAGCCATGCTAGAAAAAGCCGGGATCGATCCCAAGTCGCTCTCGAACTTGGATTGGAATCCGAAAGATGGCGGCTCATTTGGCCAGGTAATTGCCAAGCTCACTATTGATGCGAATGGCAAGAACGCGTTGGATCCTGCATTCGATTCCAAGAACATCAAGCAGTATGGGCTGGTCGCGAATGGTTCGGTTGATGGATGGGGACAGGTAGAGTGGAGTCACTTTGCTGTCTCGAACGGCTTTAAGTTTAACGATCGGCCTTGGGCTACTCATATCAACTACGATGATCCCAAACTGGCCGAAACCATCCAATGGATTGCTGGCCAGATGAAGAAAGGAACCTTCATCCCGGCCGCAAACGCCCGCCAGGCCGGTCAATCCGGAGTGTTTGCCGCTCAGAAAGGCGCCCTTGCTCTAGAGGGCGATTGGTCGATCCGTTGGTATACGGAAAACTGCAAGTTTGACATCGGGTTTGCGCCATTGCCGAAAGGGCCGGTCGGAAGGAGGACGATGTTCAACGGTTTAGCCGACTCGATCTGGACTGGTGGTAAGCATCAGGAAGAGGCCTGGAAATGGGTTAAATTTCTGGCCTCGCCGGAGGCGCAAAAGATTGTGGGTGAACATGGGGTGGTGTTTCCGGCCGTTCCTGAGGCCACCGAGATCGCCAAGACCCGAATGGCACAAAAAGGCGTCGAAGTTTCCGCCTTTGTCGAAGAGGCAACCGATCCAAAAGCGACGTTCCTCTTTCCTATTACGGATCATTCCAGTGATATCGATCGCATCATGCGAGCAGCCTTTGATGCCATCTATCTGAACGGAGCAGACGCCGCCACCACGCTCAAAGCTGCTAACCAGGAGGTGAACGATCTGTTCAAATAGCCAAAGGCCAATAGCCGATAGCCAATTGGTTACGGCTATTGATCATCACAGTCTCCCCCCAACCGCAAAATAATCCTCGATTTCGGCCGAGACGGAACTCGGCCCTACCGAATATGACACAAGAAAATCCAAAGCGAAAAATCACATTTATTGGGGCTGGGAGTACTGTCTTTGCTAAGAATCTGCTGGTCGACATTTTGTCCTTCCCGGACTTAGCTGATTCGCAACTTTGCTTGTTCGACGTTGACGCGGAGCGCCTGCAAACCTCAGAGATAGTCGCGAACCGGATTGCGCAGACCCTCGGCATTCAACCCAAGATTGAAACCACGACCGACCGGGCACGCGCCTTTGATGGAGCTACCTATGCCATTAACATGATCCAGGTTGGCGGCTATCGGCCCTGTACGGTTACTGATTTTGAGATCCCGAAGAGGTACGGGTTGCAACAGACCATCGCGGACAGCCTCGGGATCGGTGGGATCATGCGAGCGTTGCGTACGGTTCCGGTCTTAATCGAAATGTGCCAGGAGATGGAGCAGCGCTGTCCCGATGTGGTTCACCTGAATTATGTTAACCCGATGGCGATCAACTGCTGGGCACTGACCCGGGCGAGCCGAATCCGAACAATCGGTCTCTGCCATAGTGTGCAACACACCGCCAGAGACCTTGCCACCGACATCGGCATTCCTTTGGAGGAGATCAACTACCTGGTAGCTGGGATAAATCATATGGCGTTCTACCTGAAATTTGAGCGGAACGGAGAAGATCTCTATCCACTCATCTACAAAGTGATCGAGGAAGGTCGAGTGCCGCCGGATAATCGGATTCGCTACGATATGCTGCGAAGGCTCGGCTATTTCGTTACCGAATCCAGTGAGCATTTTGCCGAGTACGTGCCCTGGTACATCAAGCGCGAAAGAGCCGATCTGATCGACCGCTACAATATCCCGCTGGATGAATATCCGCGGCGTTGCGAAATCCAGATCGCGGAATGGAAGTACCTGCGAAAATCCTTAGAAACGCCGGAAGCACCGTTCGAAATGGAGCGGAGCGTGGAGTACGGATCGGGCATCATTCATAGTATGGAAACCGGGATACCGCGAGTGGTTTACGCGAACTTGGAAAATGCCAACCTAATTACTAACTTATCGCCGGGTTGTTGTGTGGAAGTACCGTGCCTGGTGGAGAAGAACGGCATTCAACCAACGCACATCGGAGCAATTCCGCCGCATCTGGCCGCGCTGATGCAGACGAATATCAATGTTCAAGCTTTAACCGTCGAAGCGATTCTCACCGGAAATCGTGAACACATTTATCATGCAGCCATGTTGGATCCGCATACCGGCGCCGAATTGGATCTCGACCAGATCTGGCAACTAGTGGATGATCTCATCACCGAGCATGCCGAATGGATTCCGCACCAGTTCCGCAACGGCCAGAGTGTTAGTACACAGCCGACCTAGTGTACCGTCTCGCATATAATGATGACGAAAGAGCTATGGAAACGACGCGGCGGGTAACGAGCAACGACATTGCTCAGGCCGCCGGCGTGTCGCGTACCACCGTCTCTTTCGTCCTGAATGAGAAGACCGGAACCAACATCAGCGCTGAAACTAAGGCGCGGGTACTCGAAGCGGCACAGACACTGGGTTACGTCCCTAACTCGGCCGCGCGTATGCTGGTCAGTGGACGGAGCCGGACCCTCGGGCTGGTACTCGCTCACGGAGACTTGATGAGCGTTGACGCATTCGCTCCGCCCTTGATGTTTGGCATTAGTCGCATCTGCAACGCTCGAGGTTACAAACTTTTGGTTGAAGCCATCGAAGCCGGATCGCGGCGCGACGCTTACCTTGACCTGGCTAAGAGCAAGCGGATCGATGCATTGATCGTCCTTAACTCGAATTCAGAAGATGTCGGATTGGTCCGAATGATCGAATCCCAATTTCCCGTGGTCCTTTTCGGTTCGATCGGACATCCGAACGAAAACTCGATTCGTCCAAACACCGGTAAGGCGGCGGTCCGCGCCACTCGGCACCTAATTGACTTAGGCCACCGCCGCATCGCCCATATCACTTACGCTCCAATTCGTTACATTGGAGCCAGGGAACGACTCCGAGCATTTCGGCGAGCGATTGAACGCGCACGAATCGGATTCGACGAACGATTGGTCGCCAGTGGCGATTTCAGTATGGAAAGTGGCTATCGCGCAATGCGGGAAATCTTGAATCGCCGACAGCGTCCAACGGCATTGTTCGCGGGAAACGACACGATCGCCGTCGGTGCGATCGCCGCTTTGCGGGAAGCCGGACTTAGTGTTCCGCAGGATGTCGCCGTCGTCGGCTTTGACGATCTGCCGTTTGCCGCCTATTGCCACCCTTCGCTCACGACGGTAGATACCGAGCCGATCAAACAAGGAGAACAGGCAGCTCTGGCAGCAATTGAATTGCTCGAGGGACATCGAGTCGGCATTCGAAACTGCGCTCTCACCCAAAAAATAATCGTCAGAGAATCCTGCGGCGCTAAAGGCTATTATACGACCGGTATGCGTTCCAGACCTTCAACCAAAACCAGGACAACAGTTTCATCTAATGACTGAGCACGGATCGGGCGAACTTATGAACTACCAACGCTGCGGCAAGAGCGGGTTGCTGCTACCGCAAATCTCGCTTGGACTATGGCATAACTTTGGCGACGTGGATCGATTCGACGTGGGCCGAGCGACGACTCTCCGCGCGTTCGATCTTGGTATCACTCATTTTGACCTGGCCAATAACTACGGTCCGCCACCCGGCTCGGCCGAAAAGAACTTTGGCCGGATCTTGCATGAAGATTTGCGACAGCACCGCGATGAGATCGTCATTTCGACCAAGGCCGGATATGAAATGTGGCCGGGACCGTATGGCGAATGGGGCTCACGTAAATCTTTGTTGGCGAGCTTGGACCAAAGTCTGTCCAGGCTCGGATTGGAGTACGTCGATATTTTTTATTCGCACCGGCCCGATCCGAATACCCCAATAGAGGAGACAATGGGAGCTCTCGACCACGCCGTTCGGCAAGGAAAAGCGCTCTACGTAGGGATCTCGAATTATGATAGCACCCAGTCGCGTGCTGCTGCGCAGACGCTACGAAGGCTAGGAACTCCCTGTCTGATCCATCAGCCCTCTTACAACCTTTTCAATCGCTGGATAGAGCAAGGTCTCACGTCAGTGCTGGAGGAAGAGGGCATCGGTTGCATCGCATTCTCGCCGCTGGCTCAAGGGCAGTTGACGAATCGCTACCTGCAGGATATCCCGAATACTTCGCGGGCGGCTCGAGAACATTTCCTCACAACAGAGGATGTCCGAAAGAACTTACCAAAGGTACGAGCGCTGCACGCTATTGCTGCTCGACGCGATCAATCCTTGGCCCAAATGGCGATAGCGTGGGTTTTGCGTCTGCCGATCGTAACTTCGGCTCTGATCGGAGCAAGTTCGCCAGCTCAATTGGAACAGAATGTGAAAGCGCTGGATCACCTTGATTTCTCCAAGTCGGAATTGGCCGAGATCGACCAGGTTTTGACTGGATAAGAAGACGATTTGCCCAGGAAACGTCGGTTATACGCCGGATGGTTTTCGGGCGCCGCGAGCGGCGCACCCTCCGACATTGCAGAAATCGCTACTGCCAGCGGTTGACTGGTTCTTTACTGGAGGCAAAAGCGTAGCATTGATACATGAATCAAGGATGATCCACTGATTTACCACGGGAATGCACCCTATTTTCGGTTGTAAACCGCCAAAAAGGAGCGTAGACGCATATAGCTGTAGTTATACTACGTAAGCTGTCCCTTTTAGATGGGTAACCTGGCAGGTCGGTCCCGCCATTTTCTCCTCTAAACGGGTCGAGAAACACCATCATCCCCCACCCTGATTCCCTATGAAGAAATTCTTCTCCTGTCTGGCCGTTGCCGTATCAGCGCCTCTCGCGGTCAGCTCAGAGGCAGCCGATCAACGGAAAATCAGAAACTCCACTCAGCAGATCCGGTATACCTGTCTGCTACCGGAGAAAAGAGGTACCGTATGAGAAGTCGGATCCGGAGTGCAACGCTCGTTACCGGCGCGCTGTTCGCGCTATCCACCCAATTAGTCCACGCCGACGAGGAACTCAAAATCGGCGTTGTCGCCGCCGAGTCGGGATCGTTTGTTTCCGCCGGAAATACTATCGTGGCAGCGGCGAATCTTGCGGCCAAGCAAATCAACGAAGCCGGTGGGATAAAGATTGGCGGCAAAACATATAAGATCAAACTTTACATCCGGGACAACCGCACGGATGTAAATGTAACCATCGCAGCCGCCCGCGAACTAGTCGACGATATCGGCGTCAAAGCCGTCTGGGGCACCGAGACCCACGACTTCTCCGTATCAATGGCTAAGATCACTGGAGCAGCAAAAGTTCTTCAGTTCTCTGGGAACAGTTCGCTGGGAGCCGTGCTAGATGATAAGTCCGTGGCTCCGGGAGGATGGCTGCACTATACGTTTCAGACCGAACCCCAGGAATGGCAGCGCAGCGGCAGTACCGCCAAGGGTGTCTTGACTCTTTTGACTCCGCTGATGCCGCATTCGCCGAAGCATTCGGTCGTCTTCGTCGGCAACGACGCTACCGGGCAGTATCTCTCTTCCCACTATGTGAAGGCGCTGGAAGCGGAAGGCCAACAAGTCGACCTGGTAAAGTATCCACCCGATACGACTGACTTTTTGCCGCTTCTGACTCGCATCAAAGGCATGAACCCGGACATTGTCCATTTCTGGTACAACGGTGATTCGACTTTGACTGCTTTCCCTCAGGCCTTGAAACTGGACGTAGCACCGGCCTACTTCCTGTTCGGAGTCGATCCCGGCATCTATCAGGAGCGCCAGTTGAAATCAGACAAACCGGTTGCACTAAGTTGTGTCCCGGTTTGTTGGGGAGCTGCTCCGAATCCTGCGGTGCAAGATTACTTCAAGAAGTATTTTGAGCTGGGCGCGGCCAAGGGACCGCAGTCTTCGGTATCGCTTCTCTATTACGATTACTTCTTCATGTACGCCAAAGCGCTAGAAGAGGTGGGCTCGCTCGACCAACCGGATGCAGTGGTAGATGCGATCCTCAAGATGAAATATCAAGGCGTAGTATCTCCGGTTCCCTTGACTTTCAATCCACATCACCAAGTTACATTTGCAACCGAGGTTTCCGTGGTCCAGCCGGGTACGTCCGACCAATTCAAAGCTGCGGTGGAGCAGCCGCCGGCGGCTCCTCCACCCGGCGATCCGGGTGGCTAGCCTCGCGATCGTTGGTATTTCAAGCGGTCGCCGGGAACATTTAAAATGGAAATATTCATCCAACAGCTGGTGAACAGCCTCTCTGTCGCCAGTGTGACTATACTCATTGGTATCGGGATCACGTTGATCTTTGGGCTCGCCGGTATCGTCAATTTTGCGCATGGCGAGTTTCTGATGGTGGGCGGGATGATCACCTGGTTTCTGGTCAACTCTGGCGTGAATTTTTTTGTGGCACTGGTTGGTGCAATGATATTTGTCGGCGCGCTCGGGTTGGTCGCAGAACGCGGGTTGTTCCGATTCACTCTCGAGCGACCAATGAACGGCTTCATCATGTCCATCGGTCTCAGTGTCATTCTTCAGCACCTCGTTATCCGCGTATTCAACGAGGTCCAGAAAACCATACCTGATCCGGTTGGCAAAGTGTGGGTGGTAGGAGGTGTGAATATCATTGCCATGCGCGCCATTGTTGTTGCATTGACAGCGGTAGTGGTCGCTATCACCTATTTCGGAATTTCGCGGAGCCGCTACGGTATAGCTTTACGAGCCAGTATTGCTGACCCGGATACTGCCGCGCTCATGGGTATACCGGTGAGACGCTACGTCACCGGCGTGTTTATCTACGGTAGTGTACTGGCCGGATTGGGCGGAGCCTTGATGATCGCGCTTTTCCCGATCACGCCTTTCACCGGCAGTGTCGTGATCATTCGAGGATTTGCTGTTTCTCTGATTGGCGGACTTGGTAACGTCGGCGGCGCGGTGGTTGGCGGCCTCATTCTCGGGTTAGTCGATGGCCTAAGCGCCGGCTACGGCTTTCCGGAATGGACGGACGCGTACGCGCTGGTCGTGATGATTGTCATTCTGATCGTGCGTCCACAAGGTTTGCTTGGCGGGACGCTTGGTCCTCGCGCTACAGGATGAGCATGGAAAATAGCCAATAGCCGATAGCCAACTGAATTAAGTAATGAAGGAAGTAGGCGAGAAACCCGCTTCAGCCGGCGAACCGACGCGGGACATTGCACCGGATCCGTTGACCCAACCGGCGTCGGTGCGGAGCTCGAGAAGAGAGTTCGGCTGGCTGCGACTGCCATCCGGTGAAGAGATTGTCGTAGCAATTATCCTCACGATATTCCTGATCGGCTTCCCGTGGCTACACCCTGGCTACCGCTTTCTATCGCTGGCTATCACCACCGGTTTTACAGCGATCGCGCTATATGGACTCGGCCTTCAGTTTGGTCAGGCGGGCATCATGTCGGTTGGACACGCCGCGTTCATGGGTATTGGTGCCTATACCGCAGGAATTCTGGCGGGAAAGCTCGGGATCGGCTTTTGGGGTGCGCTGCCCTTCTCGGTCCTGTTCTCTGCCCTTTTCGCTGGGTTAATCGGACTGCCATCACTGCGGGTGAGCGGTCAACACTATATCATCATTACCTTTTGCTTTTGCGCGCTGCTGAATATCGCGTTCACCAATGGGGGCTCATTCACGGGCGGCGCGACCGGACTGGACGTTGGATCCATCGACCCCGTATTTGGTATCAACTTCGATCGGCTTCTCAATGCCTATTACCTGATCGTGGTGGCACTTTTTTTGTGCCTCCTGATCACCTATCTATTGGTGAACTCCTCCTATGGACGAACGCTCCGCGCGGTTCGCGAGAACGAGGTACTCGCCCGCGCGGTGGGCATTAATGCCAACGTTCAGAAGATCAGTGTGTTGATGGTAAGTGGCGCTTTTGCCGGCGTCGCTGGAATCCTGCAAGCGTATTACTTGCGTCATATTTCGCCGACTTTATATGGCCCTTTTCCCAGTCTTTATCTGGCGTTGATGGTCATGCTGGGTGGCTCCCGACTGCTCTATGGGCCGTTAATTGGAGCAATCATCGTAAGCTTCCTACCGGAAATCATGCACCTGGATCCGATCGATTCCAGAATCGCCTACGGGATTTGCCTGCTGGTTGTGATCCTACTTCTTCCCGGCGGCGTTAGTGCCGGACTTCTCAATCTCTATCGGCGCCTCTGGTCGAAACGACGGTGATAATCAGCGACCGAAAACTATGGCAGAACTAGAAATCACCGGACTGCGTAAGGAATTTGGCGGCGTTGTCGCGTTGGCTGGAGTCGATATTTCCATCCCGTCGGAGAAGATCATCGGCATTATCGGTCCGAACGGATCCGGCAAAACAACCCTATTCAATGTTATTGCCGGGGTACACAAACCCACCTCCGGCCGTGTTTTGTGGCGAGGCAAGGATATCACGGGCCGACCTGCCCACGAGATAGCCCGGAGCGGGCTCGTGCGAACGTTCCAACAGGCAATGTCGTTTCCAGGATTGTCAGTTCGCGAGAACGTCCGGATCGCGTGCGAACACGGTCGCTCACACCCGGACGGAGCAAGATCAAAGTGGAACTCACCCGAAGAAATTCTTAATTTCGTGGGCCTAACCAGTCTGGCCGGCGAAATCGCGGGTGCGATGCCTTTCGGAAACCTTCGCCGGCTGGGCATAGCAGTGGCATTGGGAGCCAATCCATCACTCCTGTTGCTCGACGAGCCAGCGGCGGGGCTAAGCCACAACGAATCGGACGACCTAATGGAATTAGTTCTTCGATTCCCAAAAATTGGTATTGGTGTGTGCCTGATCGATCACGACATGTTTTTGATGAGTGCATTGTGCGAGCGTCTCGTCGTTCTGAACTTCGGCACCAAAATCGCCGAAGGACCACCAACCCGTGTGCTGAACGACTCGAAGGTCACTGAAGTTTATCTCGGAAATGAGCTATGACGTTGCTGGAGGTTGAGCACTTAAGAACCGCTTACGGCCCGGTTGTGGTCAGCCGGGACGCATCGCTGACTGTGGATCAGCATGAGATTGTGACGATCCTAGGCCCCAACGGAGCCGGTAAATCGACGCTTCTGCGTGCCATTTCGGGATTGTTGCGGCCCAAGAAAGGAAGTGTTCGATTTGCCGGTAACGATGTCACCGGCGCCTCAGCCGACCGGATGGCCGGCCTCGGTGTGGTCATGGTGCCGGAAGGACGCCGGATATTTCCTGATCTGACCGTACAGGAAAATCTGCGCCTTGGCGCCTACTGCCGTAAAGGCCGCGACGCGATCGAAGAGGACATCAGACTGATGGAATCCTACTTTAATGTCCTGGCGACCAAGCGGACGGCTAAAGGAGGCGAGCTGAGCGGGGGACAACAACAGATGCTGGCGATTGCCCGCGGACTGATGGCTCGTCCTCGGATTCTTCTGCTCGACGAACCATCGCTGGGTTTGTCGCCCCTGCTGATCAAAGAAGTGCGCTCGGTGATTGCCGATGTCCGGGCGAAATTCTCCGCCGCGGTTCTTCTGGTCGAGCAAAACGCCGGTCTGGCATTGGCAGTGGCGGAAAGAGGATATTTGCTGCAACACGGCGAGATTGTTGCCTCTGGTCCCATTGCCGATCTGCGGGACAATCGTCTGATGCACGAGCTATATCTGGGACAGGGGAACCGGCTTCGCCGGAATGACAAATAACAGATAGCAAATGACAGATGGTCGTGCGAAGGCGGATTAAGGTAGGGCGAAAACCTCGGCGCGCTAAAGGCTTTACGATGTCAGTTTTCGGATGTCGCGCCGGGTTTGAGCCGCGTTCGGTACTGCGCAAAACGCCTCAAGCCAATCCGGCTTAGAGCGTATTAGGCTTTCACCTACCGGCCTCGTCGAACCCGCGGTTACTTCAACTGCGCATACGCATAGTGCGTTTCCGGATTTTCGGGAGGGTAATCCGTTCGAATCGACAGAACCGCATTCTGCGGTTTACTGGTATTCGGCGGCGTGACAGTGACCTCCACCTCCTTTCCTGCGCGCACTTCGCGCAATTCGAGCTTCACCGCCGGATTGTTGACTTGCACCGAAACGATCTTGGCCGGGAGTCCGTCCGCGACCACTATCCGAATGGTCTTGGGCACGAGCTGGTCGCCGACGCTCCACATCACAAACTCGGGCTCAATCGTGACCGCGATAGGAATGTTCACTATCAGACGCAGGAGTGTCGGTTCACGTGGAGCAGCGCTCGTTGTGACGAAAATCCATTTTTCCTGATGACCGATATGTCCTGCGAATTGAAAGTTTGCCTCAATCTCTCCCGATTCACCGGGAGCATACTCCCACTTTTTCAGAGCGGCGGTGGTGCACCCACACGATGTCCGCACATCGTTAATCGAGACTGGTGCAGTTCCGACGTTCGTGAATCGATACTTAGCGACGACTGATTTATCCAGCGGGCCTGGCGCGAAAGTTTGTTCGAGCTTTTCCCACTTCAGTTGGGCAAATACCGGCGTCGCGCACACAAAGAAGAGACTCACGCCAAGCAGACTTCGCCAAGGCTTCGTCGGCCATGGACGCAAAGACGCAAAGTTTCGGACCAGAACAATACGAGGTGAAACTGACCGGCTATGCATGCTGATATGATATTGTTTTATCTCCGTCTGGGAAGAATCTATAGCGAAGGACCTTGGCGTAAAACCCTTAAAGCTTCCGTCGTTTCGCGCAGCTGCGATCGGTACCACGATCGAACCAAAGAAAGAGAAAGTTGAAAGCATCAATCGAAATTGTTCGACATATATATAACATAAAATATAAATATATTATATACCTGTTCAGCTCGCACATATCGTCGCCGATGACCGGGAGCGCGCCTCAGGAATCGTGGATCTGCTTAGAGAAATTCCTGATGTCGAACTAAGCATCGACCATCTTCCTGTTGGCGACTTCGTAGTTTCCGGACAAATCATTTTCGAGCGCAAGCGCGCAGACGATTTTGCCGCTTCGTTGATCGACGGCCGCCTCTTCTCCCAAGCGGCGCGATTAGTCAAACAACCACTTCGCAGCTCCTATATTCTAGAGGGGAAAACCGAAGATTGGAAACGGCTCGGAGTTCGTCGAGAAGCGCTCCAAGGTTCTTTGATTACTCTGACTCTGATTTTTGATCTGCCGGTATTCCGCTCCATCGATCCCAGTGAAACCGCCCGGATCCTCGTGTATGCGAGCCGCCAATTTTCTCGCCTACACCGCGCTGAGCCTGCATACGCCCACCGAGCGAAAGCGAAACGGTTGAAAACTCGGCGGCTTCGATTGCTCCAATCGTTGCCAGGTGTTGGCCCGGATCGCGCACGAAATCTTCTGGAACATTTCGGTAGCGTTCGGTCATGCCTATTGGCAACGATTGAAGAGTTAATTGACGTACCCGGGATTGGTCAGAAAACAGCAAAGGCCATCCAGGAGGTCGTTGGATCGGAAAGACTCGACCCGGCAAGACGACGTCGTTGGTAACTTGAATTCCTAAATCTTTGCGTCTTGGCGTCTTGGCGTGAGATTTTTCTCAATCGCGTCTTGGCGTGGTGGGCGCTCAAAAGGCAAACTGGATTCCGCCACTAACCCCGTTGGAGTCGTAGCGGTCACGTCCTAACTGGCCGTCGTAGCTGACACAGGTTGATATCGTCTTGGTCCAGTCCACACTTACACCGGCGTTGACCACCGCGCTGTCGTGACCTAGCTCGTCCAAAGATCCACTGTTATTCCATTGAGAACCGTTGCCATCGACAATCGCCGTGTCGGTATTGGTCGGCGTCGCTTTTCCAGTCCAATTGGTTGGATCGGAAAAATTGCCATTCGCTGGACGAGCCCAATCGGTGATAGGACCTGGGTTTCCGGGGACCATATGATACAGCACTCCGTTGTAGGCCAGAAGATCGATCCCGCCGGCTGAACCTGAATTGGTATTCGTTGGAAATGAGTTGAAGTCCACAAGGTTGGCGTTAGCAGGTACGTCAGCGCCACAGAGCGAGTACCCAAAGATCTTCGCACCCGTCGGGATGCCGAGGTCCTGAATCACACTAAGCGACACCCCACCGAGAAACTGACCTTGAACATTGGCGCTCGGATGCGTCGCATTAGCTCCGGGCACGCGATGGATGGTTTCCCGGGCGCCGCAAGCGGCGCACCCTCCGAATCGGGGAATGCCATCGCAAAGACTATTTCTCTTTTCTCCTGCGGGCGTCTTCGCATGAGATTCTAATTCCAACCGGGCGTCTTGGAGCGAGATCTCTTCTTTCCTGCCTCTTGGCGCGACAACTTTTTGCTTAGCGCCCTTGCGTGGTCTCTCCAGCTAGGAAGCGATCCAATTCTTGGCGCGTCGGCAATCCTGCATAATCACCCCAAGAACTTACGCTGAAGGCTCCCATTGCCGCCCCTCGTTTAACTGCTTCCGCAAAAGAGACGCGGTCCAATATCCCAGAAATGACGCCGGCACAGAAAGCGTCACCCGCACCGACCGGATCAATCTCGGAAACTGGAAAACAAGGCAGATGCGACCGGTTCTTTTCGTCCGCGAAAAAGACTCCTTTTTCTCCAAGTTTTATCGCGACTCTTCCGGCACCCAGGTCCCGAAGTCGATCCACCATCGCTTCGAGCTCACTCTGGTCGCAAAGAATCTCCGCGTCCACGAGGCTAGGAAGCAAAACGTCGCTCCGTTTGGCCAGTTCCAGAAAAACCGTTCGTGCTTCTTCTTTCGGCCAGAGTCGAAATCGCATGTTAGGATCAAAAACCACTAACGTCCCGGCAGCACGAAATTGATCTATAACGGCGATGGTAACCTCGCGGTTATGAGCACTGAGCGCGGGTGTGATACCCGTGACAAACAGGACTTGAGCCTGCAGATCTTTGAACTGAGCGAGTTCCAGTGCAGCCGCCGGCGATTGTCTGCGATAGTAGAAAACTCGGCTGCCACTTCCTGGCCGCACCTCTTTGAACATTAGGCCGGTAGCCGCATCCTCCATAAGTTTAACGCCACTGACGTCCACTCCCTCACCCCGCGCGGTCTTTAGTATTCTTTGGCCGAACGGATCATTGCCCAATCGGCTAATCCAGGTGGCTTGGTGCCCAAGCCGAACCAGACCGATGGCGCAGTTCAGTTCGGCGCCACCCACCGAAGCGTGAAAGGAGCCGGCCGATTCTAGCAAGGCGGACTCGGTGGGAGCGAGGAGCACCATCGCCTCTCCAAAAGTAACCACGTCGAAATTCATTTAGGATTGCGGACCGCGGATTGTGGATTTGACGTTGCACGTTCCGCATTCCGCATTCCGCAATCCGAAATTGAGCTATTACTAACACCCGCGATATGATCGGCCACTCGGAGCGCTTGGGCAGCAATCGTAAGCGCGGGATTCACCGCCGCCGACGATGGAAAAAACGAACTATCCACCACCAACAGATTTTTCACCTCATGCGTTCGGCAGAAAGGATCGAGAACCGAGGTCACCGGGTCTAACCCAAACCGAGCGGTGCCGCACTGGTGCGAGTTGGTTTCTATGCCCATGCGCTGGGTAAAAACCAGGGAATAACCAGCCCGGCGCAACATGCGCTTGCCCGCCTCAGTCAGTCGAGCATGCGCCTGTAAATTGGTTGGTTTCCAATGGACAACGATTCCGCCGCTCGAATTGATCGTGACCCGATTGTCCGGGTCCGGCAAATCTTCGGACATCACCCACCAATCGACGCTTCGCTCGGCGAAGGCAGCCAGCAGAGGCCGCGGGACCCACCGCTGGTTTGCCGTAAGCATTCCGGCCTGGAGCTTCCCGAGCAATTGCAAGTTCCCGAGCGGGTAGGGATGGTGCCCTTCGCCGTGCAGGTAAAAATCATTCACCGCCATTGTCTTTTGGAACATCGTCGCGTTTTTCCGAAATGGATCAATCGCCATAAGCGCCGTGTTGTTGTGCACCATATAATTGCGGCCGACCAATCCGGACCGGTTGGCCAGACCATTGGGATGAGCGCTGTTAGCGGAGCGAAGCAAAACTGCTGCAGAATTCGTGGCGCCACAAGACAAGACAAAGGTCTCGGCTCGCACCTCAACCGTTTGCCCATCCTTCTCTATTTCAGCGAAGACGACGGTTTGACCGGAAGGATCTGTCGACAGCCGGCGCACAAGACTGCGCGTCCAGAGTGTGATTGAACCGGATTCTAACGCGGGTCGCACACAATTCGTTTCGGCGTCCGCTTTGGCCGAGACCCGGCAAGGGAATCCGTCGCAAGTCCGGCAACGAATACACCGTCCTCCATCGCGCCAATCAACTCCCATGGGCATATAAAATGGATGTAATCCCTGCTTGGCTAGACGAGCCCGCAAATCCTCAATGTACGGTTCATGAGCCAACGGAGGGAAAGGAAACGGCTTGGTTCGCGGTGGATCGGTCGGATCGCTTCCGACTTCGCCATGAACCCAAAACAGCTCTTCTGCTCGATCGTAATAAGGTGAAAGATCGCTATACCCGATCGGCCAGGCCGGAGAGGTACCCTCCTCATGTTCAAGCGATTCAAAATCTTGTTCGCGGAAACGCGGAAGCGCCGCGCCGTAGACTTTAGTGTTGCCCCCAACGAAGTAGTGCACACCGGGGCTAAATGGTTGGCCAGCGCTATCATACCAGAGCTCGGTTGTTTTGTATCGCTTGCGGTCGAATACCGCTTCCGGACTCCAGTTCTCCGGTTCTTTCGGGAGAAAATCACCGCGCTCGAGAAGAAGAATTTTTCGACCGGTTTCGTGCAAAGCATAGGCCAGCGTACCTCCACCCATCCCGGATCCGATAATGACCAGGTCGAAAGTGTCCATTTCGCGAAAGAGGTTACAGGTTACAGGTTACAGCTTGCGGGTTGCGGGTTGCGGGTTGCGGGGGGAGCAGGATCGTACTTGTTTAGTATTTGCTATCTACTATTTGCTATTGGCTTGTCTGTCCTCGGCCATCCGCATTCAAAATGGGACACATCGGACACATGAGTCCCACGGGTCCCATTCTGGACACAATCCCTCTCCAGCAGTTCATCCTTTGACCGAGCCGGCCAACAATCCGCGAATAAAATAACGTCCTAAAAAGATGTATACCAGCGCCGTTGGAAGCGCTACGACTACGGCTCCAGCCATGACGACATTCCAATCGACGGAATAGGACCCGGAAAGATTATTCAGCGCCACGGTTACCGGCTGGGCCTGTGGGTTTGGTAAAATCGTCACCCCAAACAGAAAGTCGTTCCAGATGTTGGTGAATTGGAAAATGCCGACAACGACGAAAGCCGGTTTGGCGAGCGGTAACATCACCCGGGTAAAAATCCGGATCAACCCGGCCCCGTCAATGCGCGCGGCTTCGAGCAATTCGTCCGGCAAATTCGCAAAGTAGTTCCGGAAAATGAGACTGGTGATCGGAAGTCCGTAAATCACGTGCACAGTGATCAAGCCCCAAATTGTTCCGTACAGATGGATACTCTGCAGCCACTGAATGAGTGGAATCAGAATACTCTGATACGGGATGAACATTCCAAACACCAGGAACGCGAAAAGGACGTTTGCACCCGGGAACTTCCATTTGGCGAATAGATAACCGTTGATACTCCCGATGATGGAAGAGATCACAGTTGCCGGTATCGCTAACATCAAGCTATTGCCCAAATTAGGCAGGAGGCGCTGCCAGGCTTCGATGAAGCCGCCACCAGTGAGCCGCGTCGGCAGGTTCCACATGGTCGATAGACTCACATGGGTCGAATCCTTCAGTCCGGTAACCACCATGACGTAGAGTGGCATCAGGAAAAAGAGCATGCAGAGGAAGAGAAAAATCAGGCTGACGTAGTCGAGGGTGGTCTTGGGCAGCGATTCTCGATTTGGGAATGAGAAGGGAAATGCTTTCATGGAACCTCCTCGCTCAGCGACGTCTCAAATTGGACCAGAGATACGGAACAATAACCAGGCTCACCAGGATAAGCATCACGACAGAAGCGGCGGCGCCTAGGTTGTAGCGAGTCGCTTTAAACGTCATATCAAAAACAAAGATGCCGGGCACATCAGTGGCAAAACCGGGACCGCTGCCGGTCATTGCAAAAATTAAATCGAAAATCTTGAGCGAGACATGTCCCAGAATGATAGCTGTACTCACAGTTACGGGGTGCAGCAGCGGAAGGATCACTTTCCGATAAATCTGAATCTCCGTGGCTCCATCAATCCGCGCGGCCTCTCGGAGATCGGCGGGTATCGTGGAAAGTCCGGCCAGATACATCGCCATGGCGAACCCGCTGAGCTGCCACGCTGCCGCGATCACCACCGGGATCATTGCCAAGGGAATACCCAATTGCACACTCATGCCCTTTACTGCCGGGAAGATGTTCCCCAGCCAATCGTTCACTGAGAAGAGCACGGCCGGATCCGTGGTCCATCCGGGCTTTAAGGGCGGCCCGCCAAGCGAGGTAATGAGATGGTTAATGCCGAGTCCATCAAAGAGGAGATTAATTCCGGTTTCCGGATTGAAGATCCAGCGCCAGGCGATTCCGGTAACGATGAAGGAGAGCGCGTAGGGAAACAGGAAAACGTTCCGCAGAATCGTGTGACCAATCAGCTTCCGGTCGATCAGTAGAGCCAGCACCAATCCAAGACTCATGGACAGGGTGAGAAATAGCACCGTGAAGATCACCACGTTCCGCAGGTTCGCGTGCCAACGCGGCATGGCAAACATTTGCAAATAGGTAAAACCGAATGGATCCCGCAGATCCATGTTCATGCGCAGCGTACCCCACTTGGACAAGGAAACCCAAACGGTGATCCCAATGAAGACGTAAACAAAGATGATAATCGCGATCATCGTGGGGGTGAGGATGATCGGAGAAAGCCAAGCTTGGTTGAATCCGCGTCGCCGCGCTTTCTGCCCGCGATTCCGTACCACCGGATCGAGCGCTCGGTCAGGCGACGGAGCTTTTTCCATCGGGGTGCCGGTAGTCTTCATCTTCATCAATTCCGGTAGGGACGAGCTCTGCTCGTCCGTGCGGCCAAATCAGGGGCGGCGCTAACGCTCAATTGGTTTTTCGTGCGCAGCGCCGCTGATGCAAACTTCTAACTTCTAACTTCCGACTTATGACTCCTTACTTCTTGATACTTGAGTCTTTCGCTGCTTGAACCAACGCGGAAACAAATCGGTCGACGTTTTGATCGGCCACAAAGGAGGTAATTGCATCGTTCAGCGATTGTTGGAACGCAGCCGGAGCCGCTTCGCCGTGAACGCAACTCGGCAACAAGGCATCCTTGGCAAACGAAGCCATCGACCACTGATGGTACGGGCCAAACTTGCTCTTATCAACGTCGGTGCGGTCTGGAATCGATCCCTTAAGAGGATTGAAATCCTCTTGGGATTGTTTGCTCCCGATCGACTTCAACCAGGCGATCGTTTCGTCTTTGTGCGGGGCGCCCTTAGCCAAGGTAAAACCATCCGCGACGATGATAAATGAGCCATCTGTTCCCGGATGCGAGACCCAACCGAAATCTTCATTCGGTTTGAATCCGCCTTTTACGAATTCGCCGACCGTCCAGTCGCCCATCGAAGTAAACGCGCATTTTCCTTCCTCTACGGCCTTGACCGCTTGGTCCCAAGAAAGTGCCGAGTGATCACTGTTTTGGTATTTCAGCAGCTTGCCGTAAAGCGTGGCTGCTTCCTTCACCTTAGGATCGTCGAAACTCATTTTCCCGCTGAAGAGGTCTTTCCAACCTTGCGGGCCGACTACACCGAGTAAGGTGTTCTCAAACAGCTGGGAACTCGCCCAGATACCGGTATCACCGACCGCCAGCGGGGTGACTCCCGCAGCCTTCAATTTGTCCGCCGCGGCAAAAAACTCGTCAAAAGTCATCTTATCGCCGACTTTGATGCCGTTCTTTTCCAGCAACTTCTTGTTATACCACAGCACATTGCCGCGGTGAACACCGCAGAGCACCGAATAAGCTTTGCCTTCCTGGCTCAGCATGTCGATTAACCCTTTAGGGACGACTTTATCCCAGCCTTCGCTGGTGTAGATATCTGTGACCGGCTCACAGTATCCGGACGCTACATATTGGTCGAGCAACTCAAACCCAGGATGTGTCTGCCAGGTATCGGGCGGATTGCCACCGGCTAACCTGGCTTGCAAGACGGGGCGCGCGGCAGAACCGCCGCCACCGGCCACGGTTGCGTTGATGATTTCGACACCAGGAACTTTCTCCTTGTAGTCCTTGAAGAGAGCGTCGAGAGCGGCCGCTTCTCCGCCGGAGGTCCACCAGGAGAATACCTCGAGTTTCTTGTCAGCAGCGTTGCCCGCTGCAGGCATCAGGGCTAGCGCGGCAAGCGCTAAACCGACTAATTTGGGGGGTAACTTCTTCATTCGCGTGTAGTTATGGTGTGGTTATGGAAAAAATGCATGTAGATTTTGCATCTTCTCGCCCGATTAATTCAAATTGCATGAAGAAATAGTGTTTCCTAGGTTTTCCAGCTACTTGGCAAGCAAAGAATCGATCGCCGAGAGGAAAAAGTATTCTCCCCACATGACGCTTTCATCGACTCCCAGCCCCTTACGTTCATGGTAGATTGCGTGCTTGAGGATCCCCTCCCAACCGGGCGTTTGATCCGCTAAAAACTCTGGCCCAAGCAGCGTGTCGAGAATCCGATACGCTCTGACCCGGTAGGCCCGCGCGACCGCCGCCTCCTTGACGACGTCAGATAGGGCAAACAGGCCACAAGCCGCAATCGCAGCAGCTGAGCTTTCATAGATTTGCTGGGGCGTCGGTTCCTCCCAGTCGTTCGGCGGAACGCCATGCGAAGGCGTGCGATCAATAAAAAAATCGGCACATTGTTGCGCCGCGCTTAAAAATCGCTCATCGCCGGTAAATTCGTAAGCGGTGGTAAAACCATATAGGGCCCATGCTTGTCCTCGGGCCCAACTCGAATCGTTTCGCCAACCCTGGTGCGTCGATTGACGCATAAATTCACCTGTATCCAGGCCAAAGATTCCTTCATGGGCGGTACTGCCATCACCGCGCACCAAATAACGTCTAGTGGTCAAACAATGCTGAACAGCCACGCTCCACAATGCATCATCCTGCGTTGCTTTGGCCGTATAGAAGATCAATCCGACGTTCATGCCACGAACGAACAGAGATAGCGCCCGTTCTCTTGGAAACGCAAGGCGAGCGTGCGTCCAGCATCAATCACGACCTGTTTCTGGACCGGATCACCGGTGAATTCGTACCAGACCTTCCAGGTTGGAAGGAAAAGGAAACCGAGGTCATGAACGGTTCGATCGGTCTTCCGGTGCTCGATTAAGAGCGAATAGTGCTCCGCTTGATCCCGATACCAAGGATCCGCTCGCCGGCCAGCGAGAATCCAAAGTATTCCGCCGAGAAAACCTTCGCACCAATTGGTCCAGGCCTCGCGGTCGTGATGCCATTTTCCACCTTTGGTAAACAACGGAAAATAACCCGGATAACGCGAAACCAATTGACGGACTTGGCGCCCGGCAAAGCCCAGAGCAGCATCTGCGCGGCGGCGCAGATCGGGAAGGGCTGCATCCGCCAGTGGCTCGATTCCTCGGTCGTTGATCTTTTTCAACCTAGACGCACCTTCCAGGTGTGAAACGTGCGGTTGCTCCTCAACGTGCTCCTGAACGTTTTGACCGCCCAGAACACGCGGAAACTTCGGCTGCTTCGGTAGTTGACGTTTTTTCATGCATTCCAGCGTTCCGCACCTGGAAGGTGCGTCTACGGTCGCGGCTTGACCCACCAACCGGTTCGAGGACCGAAATGGACCTGAATTGTTTTAAGATCGGTGAATTCCTCAATTGCTGATCTGCCTAGCTCCCGGCCTAACCCGCTTTGCTTATATCCGCCGAATGGCAGCTCCGCTGGACCTTCCATGAATGTGTTGATCCAGACCGTTCCTGCTCGCACTCCTCTACTGACGGCAAAAGCGCGATCCAGATCTCGAGTCCAGACCGCGGCCGACAACCCATAAGCAGTGCTATTGGCAATCGCGATCGCATCATCGGCGTGATCGAAGGGCAAGACCGAAAGGACCGGCCCAAAGATCTCTTCTCGGGCAATGGCCATATCCGGCCGGACATCAGAAAAAATTGTCGGCTCGACAAACCGGCCGGCGGTGCTCTTCAACTGGCGACCTCCAATTCGCAGACTCGCGCCAGCTCTTTGACCGTCTTCAATGTAATGAAGTATTTTATCGAGCTGCTCGTCATTCACGATCGCCCCGATTTGTGTGCTCTCATCCAACGGGTCACCGACCTTTACCTCGCGAATAAGGCTGATTAGACCCTGAGTGAAATCTTCGTAGATCGAGCGCTCAATCAACAAGCGGCTCCCACTGTTGCAGCACTCGCCCATATTGAAACAGATCCCAAATACCGCCGCATCGAGAGCAGCATTCAGATCGGCGTCGGCAAAGATGATTTGGGGATTTTTGCCACCAAGTTCGAGGCCGACCTTCTTCAGGTTTGAGCGAGAGGCGGCAACGACACTTTTTCCGACCTCGGTGGATCCGGTGAATGACAACATATCGACGTCCGGGTGCGCGCTCAGCCGCATCCCAACCGGATCGCCGTAGCCGCTGAGGATATTAACGACACCGTCAGGGAGTCCGGCTTCAGCCAACAACGGTCCAAGCCGCAAGGTGGTGCCTGGCGTTAGCTCACTCGGCTTAACGACACAGGTACAACCTGCCGCCAGAGCGAAAGGGAGCTTCTGACTTATGATCAGCAACGGAAAATTCCAGGGTGTAATCATGCCGATGACCCCGATCGGCTCGCGGACAACCAAGCCAAGCATCTGTTCTCCCAACGAGTTGTAGGTATCACCGGCGAGATTGCGACAAGAAGCGGCCGCGTAATCCCAGATACCGGCCGCCCATTCCATCTCGTTCCGAGCTTGAGCGATCGGTTTTCCACTTTCGAGTGTTTCGATCAATGCCAACTCGTCAGCATGTTCGCGAATGAGCGAAGCCAATTTCGAAAGGCAAGAGGCTCGCTCCGCCCCGGAACGCTTTGGCCATGGTCCTTCATCAAATGCCCGTCGGGCGGCAGCAACGGCGAGGTCGGTCTCTTCGTTGCCGGCCAGTGGATAAACTCCCACTACGACATCATGCGCGGGACTGCGGCGATCAAAGGTTTTTGCTGACTTGGACGGTTCCTCCTTTCCGTCGATCCAAAGTTGGTACTGAAATGGTTTTGCAGGAGGCGTATTCATAGACCTAGAAAATTGGGACTGCGTTTTTCCCGAAAAGCCGCTAATCCTTCCGCGGCATCTTTAGTGAAAGCATTGGTAGCGGCCGCGATCGATTCGAGAGTTACGGCACTGGACCCCGCCACCAGCTGCTTGGCGGTTTGCACCGAGACCGGCGCATTTGCAGCAATCCGATTTGCTAACTCTTCGACCCGTGAGTTCAGCCGATCGGTCGGGACAACCTCGTTGACCAGACCCCATCGTTCTGCGACCGCGGCGGTAATTGGTTCACCTGATAAAATCATTTGTTGGGCCCGTCCTTTGCCGATCAGTTCTGGTAATCGAGACGTCCCACCCCATCCTGGTACTGTGCCTAGCTTGACCTCCGGCATCGCGAATCGTGCGGATTCACCCGCGATGCGGATATCGCACGCCAACGCGAGCTCCAGACCGCCCCCAAAGGCCAGCCCTTGAATCGCACAGATAACCGGCTGACGCAGATGAATCAGGCGAGAGAAAACTCGATGACCATGGCGAATCCATTCCGACCACATCTGGAGCGGCGTCAAAGCGGTCCAAGCATTGATATCCGCACCGACGCAGAAAGCTCTCTCGCCAGTTGCTTGCAAAGTGACGACTCGAATATCGGAACGTCCTTCCAGCAGACTCAAACCCGTTTCGAGCGCCGTCAGCATTTCCGGATCCAAAGCGTTCAGCTTCTCCGGCCGATGCAAGACAATCCGTGCGATGGGCGGGTCCGAAGAGATTTGAATTTTGGTCGAGTCAGTCATTGGATTTTTTATCGTTTTTGCTTAAAGCCACACGTTACCCTACGACGTGCAATTACCCCTGGCGACGGAGGGGCGTCGCTTCCGACCGCTGGGCCAACCACGATCAGGACAACTCGCCAATTCAAAAAGCAGTTCGATTTTCAAAAAATCATCTCCCCCTCAACTTCTCCACCAGTTGTTCCGCCGCGCGTGCACCGACGGCCAGTAAAGTCAGAGTTGGATTGATCCCGGGACAGGTCGGGAACACAGCGCCGCTGAAAACGTAGAGCCCTGTCGTATCGTGGACCTGCAATTGCGGATCCACCACCGAGACGCCGGCATCTTCTCCCATTCGCGCGCCGCCGAAATCGTGACTACTGCCCACGCCCGTAAACCGCGGGCCGCGCCAAGTCGCAGTAGCACCCATTTCTCGTAAAATCTCTTCGGCTTTGGCTTCCATCCAGGCGGCTAGCCGCTGCTCGTTCGCTCGCATATCGTAGGTGATACGGATCAGCGGCATGCCCAACCCGCTCCGGTCACAGTGGCTGGGATCGATATCGATAAAGTTGTTATCGTACGAAAGTGTGTCCGGTTGGATCCGCACAACCCCAAAATGCTGCCACTGTCTAATGTGATCTTTGTACGGTTTACCCCAGCGCCGTACGATGGGAGGCAGCGCTTCGCGGCTGATCTGAATCGGCAAGAATTGCTGTTCCGCACCTAAAGTCGCGCCTCCGACAAAACCATGTCGAACCGAATCGAAGTCTCCGGCTAAATAGTCGTCAAGGACCACTCCTTGTGCCGCTGGACCGGTATGACGATTAAAATTTATCTCCGGGAAAAGGCCGTCGACATGGGCAAACATCTTGGTCATGAAATACCGGCCGAGCTGCCCACGGTTATTTCCCAGGCCGTTGGGACGCAAATGATCTCCGGAAAGAAACAACAGCCGCAGGTTTTCAAAGGTATACGCTGCGAGAATGACCGTCCGGGCCTCTTGCACCTTCCGGCAACCGAGTGGATCGACGTATTCGACCCCGCTGGCGTGACCGTCGCGATCCGTGAGGATGCGAATCACCCGGCAACCGGTCCGTAAATCGAAATTCCCGGTTGCCAGTGCTTCGGGAATCGCGGTGAGCGACGGATCCCACTTATCTCCAGTCGATGATCCGAACCCATTACTCCAGGCGGAGTTGGTTGTGGCAGGTCGACCTCCGTATGGCACAGTATTGACACCTGCGGCCACTGGATGCGGGTGAAGCCCCATTCTGCGCGTCGCCTCGCTGAAAAAATTCCCTAGTCGAAATGGGCGAATTGCTGGCATCGGCAATGGCTTGCTGCGCGAGACGAATGGATTTGATTCGTCCCCAGCGACCCCAATCTCGTGTTCGAGCCGAGTGTAGAACGGCTCGAGTTCCTCATAAGAAACGGGCCAATCCGTCAGTCGACAGCCTTCCGGCAGGACCGATGTCCCCCATCGTTCTTTGACCTGAGAGAGCGTTCGAAAGTGGTGCGGGTGAAACCGCCGCAGCCAAGCTCCATAGTGAATCACGGAGCCTCCGACGCTGTTCATCATGCGGCCGAGCGAGAAAGTTGCTGCGGTCGTCGGTTCGCCTTCATTCCGCCGCCAGCGGGGTATTTCGCTGGCAAACTTCGGTCCCATGGTGGCACGGCAGTAATAAGCCGCGCCGAGTTCATCCGGTAGATAATCAGCCTGGGTGCGAAACGGGCCAGGTTCAAAAGCGATTACCTTCAATCCGGCTTTCGCGAAGATCGGTGCGACGATCGAACCCATCGATCCTGCTCCGACTAGAACGATATCGACATCTGTTCGCGGCTCGGCCGAGCCGCGTTGCGGATCAAAGTTTGGGATACTGAACGATTTCGGTTCTGGTAGCTCGATATCGGCCAACGATTGAATCACTCCTCCCTTGTCGACCGGTTCCGGGGAGAGATTTTCTTCTGCACTGTTCTCCAACCAAACACCGGGGTGTCGAAGTAACCGCCAACCGCCCTTATTTCGGTTTCCGCCGTACCACGGATCGGAGAACAAACCTTCCTGTAGATGGGCTCGGACCAATTCGAAAAATTGTTTCGGATCTACGGCACTGAATTCTTTGACCGCTCCGGCTTCCAATTCCGCCAACAGAGCATCTTGCTGATCCGCCGATGCCTGAGCGAAATCCGTATGAAACCGACTGCTGCTCGCCCGATCGATCGCAAATAAACCGACCCGATAGGTGTCGCGCAGCTCCGCGTACGGACCGCCCAATGCTCGATCCAAGTAATCGAGCACACCGATTTCGGTCGCTCCCGGCCCACTTTCATCGGCCGGGAAAAATCGCTCCAGGATTGCAGACAGCGTGCGCGCTTCTGCCGGAGTAAATACAACGAGTGGAGTCAAGGGAGGAACTGTCATATTTCAAAACTCGGAGGCGAATTTTAAACCCAGCGGTTCCGGCCGAAACAGCCGTTCATCCATGACTTTCAGATCCTTCGCCACGCGCAACGGCGTGTTGGTCTGGTCCAGAATATCGTGTTGCAAATCGATTCCGGGGGCGGTCTCGAATACCTCGAGTCCTTCGTTCGCTAAACGCAGCACGCAACGTTCGGTCACGTAAATTACTCTTTGTCCAAGTTCTTTCGCGCGGCGTCCGCTGAAAGTGACATGCTCCACCTCCGGCACAAACTTGCGATTCTTGCCCTCTTTGATGATTTGCAATCGGCCATCCTCGATTCGGAGATCCAATCCACCGGCAGTGAAGTACCCACAGAAGACGATGGCTTTGGCAGCAGCCGTGATATCGATAAACCCACCCGCACCCGCCGTTACGTGGGGGCGCGCCGCCAGACGCGAAACGTTTACACTTCCGTCCCGATCAACTTGGAGGAATGAGAGGAAACTGCGATCAAAGCCCGCCCCTTGATATAGAGTGAACTGATCAGGCGACTCCATGATGGCATCGGCGTTGGACGCGCACCCGAAAGCAAATCCGAGGAGCGGCACTCCACCGACTGGGCCCTGTTCAATCACCCAAGTCACATCGCGGTGTCTTCCCTCCTCGAGAACGATTCGTGGCACTAGCGCGCTGATACCAAAGCCTAGGTTGACGATATCATCCTGCTTGAGCTCCAACGCTGCCCGACGCGCGATGACCTTGTCGACGTTCCAGTCTATTGGTTCAAACGAATCCAATGGCCGAAAGATTTCGCCGCTGATAGCCGGATCATAGTCCGTCTGGGTCGTCTGGCGCTGTTTCGGATCAATGACAATATGATCAACCAGGATCCCTGGCACCTTTACATCCTGAGGCTTCAAAGTGCCGTACGCCGCTAAGCGTTTAACCTGAGCGATAACGATTCCTCCGTGATTGCGTACCGCCAGCGCTTGATCCAGGGCACCCAGATAGGCTCCCTCGTGCTCCATTGTAAGATTGCCTTTTTCATCGGCGGTCGTCGCTCGGACAATGGCGACTTGGGGGATGATCGACTTGAAAAACAGCCACTCTTCGCCTTCGAACTCGACCACCTTGATGAAATCACGCGGTGTCCGCTGGTTCATCGCACCGCCTTGGCGCCTCGGATCAACGAAGGTGTCTAGCCCGACCTTGGTCAACACACCGGGGCGTCCTGCCGCCGCCTCCCGGTGCATGTGAAAGAGAATGCCGCTCGGCAGATTATACGCTTCTACCCGGTCCTCGAAAATCATCTGCCAGATCTTCGGACTCGGCAGTGAGGATGGTCCACTCGGCAAAGAGCCGGCTAAAACCCGTTTGAGTAATCCCGGACGCGCCAAATGATCAATGCCCGCGATGCCATACATATCACCTGCAGCAATCGGATGGAGAGTCGTCAGATTTTTTGGCGAGCCAAATTTCGCGAAATGTTCTCCGATTGCTTGCAATGTGGCATCGGGACAACCCAGCCCGCTGGAGGAACTGACCGTGACGATGGCCTCGTCCGGAATCAGGGTTCCAACTTCTTCGAAAGAGATGAGCTTCGAGCGTGGCATAACAGGGGATGACCAATAGCCGATAGCCAATGGCAATTTTCGGCTATTTCGCAGCCTCGTACTGGACCTTCGTGCGTTTACCGGTCTTGACTGATTCAACGGCCGCTAAGGCGACCGCCAGAGATCGGATTCCGTCTTCTCCGGTTGCCGCCGGTTTGCCCTCTCCGCGGATGGCCGCATTGAAATGCCGGACGGCGAAGGAGTAAAGGTCTTCGCGAGCGCCGGGATCAATCTCCGTCTCTTCGGTCCCGCGACGGAGAATAATTCGTCCGACCGGCTCTTGAGTCATCACGTCGGTCGCCAGCAAGGATCCCTCCGTGCCGTGGATTTCGAAACCGGTCGAAGTGTGGCGAATGGTGAAAGAATCATGAAATTGCGCCAGAATATTTCCTTCGAAACGGATGACCCCCATGATGGTATCTTCCACTCCGCCTTGACCGAGTCCTTGGCTCGTTGATTGGGCAACGACCTCTTCTGCCCGCACGCCAAGAGCGAAATGAAGCGTGTCGGCATCATGGACCGTGATATCGAGCGTTACTCCGGCACCGGCGGCGGGCTTATCCAGACGCCATCCTTGGAGTCGAGGCGGAAGGTACACGGCATGAAAAACCCTCGCTGCCAGAGGCTGGCCAATCGTTCCTTCTTGGACGAGACGCCGCAGAGTTCGATGGGTCGGAGCACAGCGCAGATGATGATTTGTTCCGAAAACTAGTCCGGCTTGCGCGGCAGCCCTCACCATCTCCCGCGCATCGGACAAACTCAGAGCCAGAGGTTTCTCACACAGCACAGGTTTGCCGGCATGAATGGACGCCAGCGCTTGTTCCCGGTGTTTCTCGTTGGTGCTGCTGATATAGACAATGTCGAGATCGGGATCCGCCAGGAAGGTTTCGAGACTCTCATGCGCCTGGGGAATCGAGTTTTTCTTTGCGTACGATTTGGCGTGGTCAGCGTTTCCGCTTACAACCGAGTGCACCCCGCTATCGGGCTGGGCATTAATAGCTGGGATCATCCGGGTTTCAGCGATGTCGCTGGCACCAATCAAACCCCATCGTAGTTTTTGTTGTTTGCTCATTTTTCGGGAGGGATCGGATTAGAGGCAACGGGGGAAGAGAGCTGGGCGCCGCATGATGCTCGTACGATTAAACGCGGTTCCAGAATAATTCGCCGGATCGATGCTTCGGGCGCCGCGATCCGTTGCAGGAGCAGATCGGCCGCCGCTTCCCCTAAATTCGCCGGAGAAGTGTCGATCGTGGTTAGCCCAGGATGGCTCTGGGCCGCTTCCGCGACATTGTTAAATCCGACAATACCGAAGTTGACGCCTGGTGTTTTCCGATGCTGGAACAATGCCTCGATGGCACCAAGCGCCACGACATCGTTAAAGCAAAGGGCCGCGGTCGGCGCTTCGGCAAGTTTCAGCAGTCGGCTTAACCCTTCGCGTCCGCCGGCTCGGTTGGGAGAAGTTGGGACCACCAGCGAATCATCGACCGCCTGTCCGAGCGACTGCAGAGCGGATAAATAGCCGCGAAAACGCTCTCGACCGGTGGATCGCCGAGGGTCTCCCCCCACAAATGCGATTCGACTGTGGCCAACGGACCGCAGATGTTTTACCGCCATTTCCGCGCCCGCAGCGTTATCGGTTCCCACAAAGTCGATGCCAGAAAGGAATCTGGCGAAGGCGACGGTTGGGACTCCTGGCACCGGACTGGGTTCGTTATCCGGCCGCAAAGTCGGGCAAATCAACAACCCGGCTGCTGGAAACTCGTGCATTGTCCGCCAGACCCGGTCTTCTTTCTTCGGATCCTCGGACGTATTTCCAAGGAGCGTGACATATCCGGCGAAGTCGAGTCGGCGTTCGATTGCAATAATCACTTCGGCGAAGAACGGATTGGCAATATCGGAAACGATCAATCCGATGGCATGCGATCGCTGGGTTCGTAAGCTGGCGGCAGCGCGGTTATAAATGTAGCCGAGCAGACGCATACTTTTTTGAACGCGGAGCCGAGTGCCGGGGGCTACGGTCGGAACATTGCGCAGAACCAGCGACACAGTGGCGCGAGAGACACCGGCATGCTCGGCGATATCGTTCAGTGTGATACGAGATTGGGCCGCTGGGCTTGGAGCGCTGGGGGGCATTTTAAATATCGATCTAAAAGGAAGACTACCTAGGAGAGTTCCACAGAACAGCTCCGGAAAAGCAACCTTTAATTAGATCGATCTAAATCCGAAAACCCGTTGTGTCAACGAATAAATTCTTTGACCCCCAAAACCCAACTTTGCCGCGAATGAGGCCATGATCTGCAAGCGGGCGAAGTCGGAAGCGGCAACCCCCCTCCGAATCTTCGGTAGAAGCAATCTCTAATTTTCCTGGTTTTCTCCAGAAATTCGCGCGATGACGACTTTTCCGATGGGATCTCCCCAGAATACGAACCGCCTAGGACATATCTGGGACGCGTTCGTCACTTGGCACACGACCCTCGATTCCCCGCGCCCAGAGATCGCCGAAGGCTTACGCATGGCGGTCGGAATATTTGTTCCGATCCTGATCGGCCGGGAACTCGATCACATTTCCTGGGGCGTACTCGTCGCACTAACGACTTTTTGGGTTCTGCTGTGCGATACGGGCGGTTCTTATCGTCAGAAAGCCTTCTCCATGGCCGTCTCCTCGATTGCGATTATTGCCGCGTTCGTCGTCGGAGCCTGGGCCTGCCAATCGAGCATCATGCATCTCGCAGGCATCTTTGTTTGGCTTTCGATAGCGGCTCTTGTTGGCATAACGGGAAGCACCGCAGCTCAAGCAGGTTTGATGAGTTCCACGATGTTTATCGTGACCATCGCTCTGTTTGTGCCTGGCGAATTTTGGATCCGTAGCGGGCTCTGCTGCATCGGGGCGGTTTGGGCAATGTCGCTCTCATTGGCGCTCTGGCCGCTGCAAAGCTCTTCTCCGGTCTTCAATTCCCTGGGAATTAGCTATTTGAAGCTGGCTCAACTTCTGGGGACATTCTGGTCTGGTAGCTTAGCAGGCCGGCCGCTCAATAACATCGGCTTCGCTTTGGCGTTCGACTCATTCATCACGCAGCTTGAAAACACCCGAACGATTTGGGGAGCAATCCGTGCCCGGCGAGCTGGCCCAAGTGTTCGAAGCATTCAACTGCTTCGGTTGATCGAATTACTCGACAATATTGGTGGAGTTGTGGTTGCGCTTCGCCAACTCGTTGCTCTACTCGACCAGAGCCCACGGCGCGCCGAGATCATGCAGGAATTGCATTCACTCACGGCCGATCTCGGCACGGTGGTCTATCAATTGGCCCGTTCCATTCCGAAGCGGGGCCGGACTTTGGATTCGAAACAGGCAGACGCCACTCTGCAAAGAGCGGAGGAAAGAATCGAAGCATTGTTCACGACCGAAAGCAGCGGCCGGGCTCAACTCTACTCGCACCTGGAACTGGAGAGCACCGCGCTAAACCTGATCAGCCAGATCCGAAAAGCAAAGAAGCTGATTGCAAATCTGGAATCGAATCGAGACGAAAAAGAGACCCCTGCGGAGGTCAGCTCAGAGCCGGAAACCAAGCCCTTTCGTTTTTGGAGAACAATCAGAGACAACCTGTCGTTCGAGTCCGACGGTTTCCGTCATGCTCTGCGACTCGGGTTCATCGCCACCTTGGGCCAGGCCATCGCCACTGTTCTGCAACTGCCCCGTGGGTATTGGATTCCTGTGACGATTCTATTTATTCTTAAACCCAATTTCGGCGGAACACTACAACGCGCGGTGCTTCGGCTCACTGGAACTGTTTTAGGTGGATTAATCGCGGCTGCTTTTTCTCTCACAATTCAAGAAGAGGTCATACTGATGGCCATTCTGCCGCTCCTCGCTTTCGCAGCGCTCTCCGTACGACCGATTAATTATGGGCTATATACTCTGGCTCTCACACCGATGATCATGGTCATGTTGGACGTTGGCCACACTGCCAACTGGGAGACCAGCTTCTTGCGCGTGCTCCACACTTTTATCGGCGGAATCTTAGCGGTCGTCGGCGGATATCTGTTCTTCCCGATTTGGGAAAAGCAAAAATTACCTGGTGAACTTGCGGCGGTACTTAACGCGAATGCCGATCTTCTCCGGGCCATCCTCATCCAATCGCCAGGCGAAGACAAAGGAGAAAGAATATGGCGACAGCTTCAGCGAAAAGCGGGGTTAGCTCTCGCGAATACCGTGACGGTCGGTCAACGCGTACTGAGCGAACCGACCCATTTGGGTGCTGAGGTAGAAGCGTCGCTAGCCGCGGTCAACGACGCCCGCGAGATCTTTCATACTCTTTCGGCGCTCATGGAAAGCCACGTGTTGTCGCCGGGCCTTTCGAATCACCTCCGTGAACTTGGAATGGATCTGGCAAACTTTCTTGACGAGTTGGCCAGTCGGATCCCTCCGGACCAAAAATTACCCAGGCCGCCGAATGTCACGAACTGGAAGGATCGCCTGCAGCAAGAGCAGGATCATGGTCACGCTGATCCCTCGACCGATTCTGCCGCTGACGCAGCTCGGCGAGAGTGGCTCGTCACTCAATTTGAGGCGTTAATTGATGCCATCCAGGCGCTCTACTCGGCGGTCTGCCGGTTGCACAGTGACGAAGAGATATCGCACCAAGGGACGCCGCCGGGAAAAAGAGAAGCAGCTCAGTCGATGGCAGCGGCGCATGGCAGACGATAAGTCGGTAATCGGTAATCGGTAATCGGTAATCGGTAATCGGTAATCGGTAATCGGTAATCAGTAATCAGTAATCAGTAATCAGTAATCAGTAATCAGTAATCAGTAATCGGTGAACGGGGGACACAGATTGATCGCACAGATGGGGCTTAAACCCGGCGCGATACACCGAAATGGAATCGCCCACGTTTCTTGTCGCGGCTAGGTTTTCACCTTACCAATGGCGCGATGGCACGCCCGTGTGTTTCTTATCACCGATCACCGATCACCGATCACCGATCACCGATTACTGATTACCGATTACCGACCTCGTTCAGTCGCGAACGTCGCGATGGCGACTGCGGTTCTGGCGCTTTAACGCACACAACTCCGGGGACGTCTTGAGCTCGCATCAAGCCAGCGAGCTAACCGGACAGTCGCCGCTACCGCTCCTTGACTCCTACTGCTATTCCCGCGACGCGTTCGGAATCGGCGCGGTGTTTAACGCTGAATCCACGAATTGGTCAAAATCCTGATTCAGTTTCCTGCGCGCTGAGGCATCGATATAAAGCATGTGGCCGCTCTCGTAGTATTGAAGTTGGAGATTCTGACGGATGGTCAGATCGAGATTCATCGAGTGCGTCACGTTAAGAGCGGCGAAATAAGGAGTCGCCAAGTCGTAGTAGCCACAACACACCATGACTTTCAGGTACGGATTTCTGCTCATGATCTTGCGCAGATTCTCCGCAACATCGAGGTATCGATCTCTGGAGAACAGCCAGGGGTGGACCTCAGCGAATCTTTCGTATGGCAAATCGTTCTCGTATTTGAGGTCCCGACGCACATAGTCGTAGAACGCGGCCGTGAACGGTCCATCCACAGCGAGCTCACTTGGATCAAAATCTTCTCGGTCAGTTCCCGGATAGTAGCGGATACCCGTAAAGCGACTGTCGTACCGGCCGATTGATCGATTCTCTTTTTTTAAGAGATCGACGAAAAACCGTTCGTCCGGCTCGCGTAAATGTTCCTGGACGAGGTACGCAGGATCGAGACCGGTAAAGCGGGCGAGCTGGGCGGCAATCGCTTGCTGTTCTTCGGTTGAGAGCGCGTCGCCTTTAGCCAGAGCGACTAGATAAATATTAGTAGCGAAGTCTTCCACGCGTTTCAAAAGATCGGGGAGCGAGAGTTGCTGCAACTCCGGCACAAGCTTCCGGTGGTACCACGCGGCCGCTGCATAGGACGGAAGGAATAGGGGATACGGTACATCGTTGCCATAGCTCATATCGATCGTCTGAAAATTAAGGGCCGAACCGATCAGAATGATTCCGTTCAAAGACATCGCATACCGGTCTTGCAGATAGTCGCCAAGACCAGCCGCCCGTGTCGTGCCGTAACTCTCGCCAGCCAAAAATCGTGGCGAAGCCCATCGGCTGTTTTTCGTCGTCCACAACCGGATGAAATCGCCCACGTGCTGAATATCCTCTTTGTATCCCCAAAATTGGCGGGAATTTTCGCCTGGCGCCGGCCGGCTGTAACCGCTAGGAACCGGATCAATGAAGACCAGATCCGTTTTGTCCAGCCAAGTCGATTCGTTATCGATCAACTTTGACGGTGGCGGGAGCGCTTCGCCGCGGTCGGATAGCAAGACTCGCTTTGGACCGATTCCGCCGAGATTCAGCCAAATCGCCGCTGAGCCTGGTCCACCGTTGAAGACAAACGTTAATGGCCGAGTGGACGGATCGCCCGCCTCCGTCGCGACATACGCTACATAGAAGACTTGAGCCTTTGGCTTCCCTTTTACCGGATCGACTGGCTTTTCCTTCGCCTTTTCGGGACTTGGTTCCTCCTTCCCTGGAGGTTCGGTTACGCCGTCCAGTTTGCTGGAATCGGTAAGCAGCAGATAACCGGTAATCGCCTTGTATTTAAGCGTCTTTCCGCCCGGTAAAGTCAACGTGTGCTCGGTTATCACCGGCGGCGGCGTTTGAAATTCTTCTGGTTTTTCTTCAGGCTTAGCCGGCTTAGGGGGCGGAGTCGGAGTCGGTGGCGGCGTCTGGGCGCGAAGTGCGCCGGCGGCCATGATCCAGAGCGGCAGAAATCTGAGCGCAATGCGTGCGTAAACTAAGAATGATGGCATAACGGGTCTCTGCATAAACGCGAAGAGTGGAGCGATTACAACTGGGATGTATAAGGAATTGACGAACGAGATCGACGATTTACAATACTTTTTTAGTAGGGTTAAACACAAGGAACCAGAACATCCCGCCATTTCAGTCCGCGCAAGAACTGCAGCAATTGGGACAAAAAGCAGTCGGTTTCCCATGTCTAGCTCTATTCTAAGCCCAAGGGTGTACCAATGGATTCTCCTCTTCACCAAAATTCTGTCGATGTCGCCATTATTGGCGCGGGATTCAGCGGGACGATGGCGGCAATTCATCTCCTCAGGCAGACGGACGACCGAATTACGGTCGGCTTGGTCGAACGAACCGCGCAATTTGGCAGAGGTTTAGCTTACAGGACTCGAGACGCTACCCACCGTCTGAATGTGCCGGCGGCAAAAATGGGCGCTTTTTCCGAAGATATCGGGGGGTTCTATCACTGGTTACAGAGTCGATCCGAACGCCTGCGAGCGGTCGGCATACACACACTTCACCCGAATGCTTTTGTGCCGCGGCTGCTCTTCGGAGAATACCTCGAGGACCTGCTGGCGGAGGCAGAAACCGTTACACCGAGCTTGCAAAAAATTGCTGACGAAGCAGTCGACCTTGTGCCGCTGCTTAACGGCTCGTTTCGCATCGAATTCTCCGCCGCTCCGCCGCTCATTGCCGACCAGGTGGTTCTCGCGCTTGGTAATTTTCCACCAGGCGATCCACCGCTCAAGAACCGCGCGTTTCACCAGAGCGATCGCTACCTGGTTGACCCTTGGTCCGACGAAACTCGCTGCAAACTGTCGGAGCCCGGAGATGTATTGGTGTTAGGATCGGGACTGACCGCATTGGATCTGCTCTCGAGTCTGTCGCACTCCAAATCGTCCGGGACCATTCATGTGCTTTCACGACGCGGCTTATTCCCGCGCCCACACCTTCCAGTCGAAACTTACCCACCATTTATTGATCCTCATCATTTGCCTTCTTCGGTTCGGATGCTGTGTCGCTTGATTCGCCAGGAGATTGAGCATGCGAACAAGGAAGGCAAAGACTGGCGAGCGGTCATCGACTCGATTCGGCCCTTTTCTCAGTCAATCTGGAAAGCTGTTTCACGAGATGACCGGCGGCGATTCTTGCGCCACCTCAAAGCTTTTTGGGAACCGCACCGGCATCGGGTCGCGCCAGAAGTTCTCGCGATCAAAGAGAGCCTCGAAACCAGGGGGCGCCTTTGTTGTTACCGCGGTCGGGCGATCACAATTGAGGAACGACAGAATCAATTAGAAATTACTTTCTGTCAGGCCGGAGAAAACCGAATTTTGCGCGTCAGCTACGTTATCAATTGTACCGGCCCGGAATGTAACTACCACAAGCTCAAAGATCCATTGGTGGTTCAACTCTTCGCCCGAGGATTGATTGTTCCAGATCCTCTTTTTCTGGGATTGGATGTCGGCACCGGCGGAGCGATTCTGAATCTGCTCGGAGAACGGGTTAAAAATCTTTATACTCTGGGCAGTCCGCAAAAGGGTCTCCTTTTCGAGACAACGGCAGTGCCCGAGCTTCGTGTTCAAGCAAGAGATCTGGCCTCACGGATTTTGAAGCAATACCAAATTCAAGACAGCATCAAACAAGAAGATTTCATCCCGGACCCGGCCTACGCCTATCAAATCTAAGGCTCACGCGCAGACGCAAAGGCATAGCGCGGCGGAGCCGCAACCAAAGCTGATCAGAGGTGATTAGTAAATTAAACAGCGCTGCGGCTGGAGGGGATAGGAATCGCGTTCGGCGCTTTGCGCAAGCAGCGGCGACTGTCCCTTTAGGGAGCCTCGTGTTCCCGGCTAAAGCGGTGGAACGAAGCGATTGGTGTGGCGGACCTAGAGGCGCAGTCGCCATCGCTCGCCATCACCCTATGGCACCACTGTTCGGGCGAACGACGCCAAGGCGACTGCGTTTTCGGGTTGGGTGAACGAGTCGCTCCGTTGGGCTCTCTAAGTTCAATGACACGTGGTGCTTCGAAGGACAGTCGCCGCTGAAGAATCGGGCCCGCTATCTGAAAAGGCCTTTCCCGTCAGCGTTATTCCCGGAGAGTGATTGGTGAGAGGAAAAACCTTCCAAAAACCGAACGATTTTCAGAGGTGGCAGTGCGAAGAAAGGGTATGAAACACGCCAGGATGGGTAGGGCGATACACACCATCGAGCGACAGCGAGATCAGGTGTGTGAGCCAAAACAAAAGGCGTCGCAAGCTTCTCAGGCCAGCACGAAAGGCTCACAGTCCGGCAATCGAGTTTGTCGTGCTAGTGGACACGTAATATGCCGGACTGTATCGCCCTACCGATCGGAGAGGATTCGCCGCTCCCCCTATTCCTTCTTTTCCGGAGTCGCACTTCCTTTTGGATGTCCAGCTCCCTCTTTTCCTCCGCCTTCAGGCTTATGAGGCATCGCGGCTGGGTGCGTTTCTTCGGCCTTTTTTTCCTGCGTCGGCTGTGAAGGGGGCGTTCTAGTTTGCTTCTTCTCTTCAGGCGTCGGCTTTGGCGTCGAAACCTCGCGCGGTGTCGCTTTCACTTCTGGAGTTGATTTCGGCGTAGCCAGGTTCGTCGGCTCGTGACGTTGAGTCGCGCTCGGCTTCGGCGCTTCCTGGATTGTCGATTCACGACGTGGCGTTGAAGTCGGCTTTTCGATGTTCGCCGGTTGATGCGGAGTCGATGCCGGTTTTGGGGTGGCCAGGTTCGCCGGTCCGGCAGGCGGTGTGGTTTCCGATTTCTTTTCCGAAGGCGGCGTTGCTATAATATGAGGCGTCCCGGAAGCATGGGGTGTACTCTGCCCAGGCGGCAAATTGCCCGTCTCCTTCGGCGTTGGACTTCCGGCTGGCCTATTCTCTTCAGACCTTGGTTGTCCCGGAGTCGCCGACGGCTTCGGAGCGTTCAGATTCGGCGGAGTCGCCTTTTGAATATTTGGCGATGCTCCCGGCACGGCTCCGGTTGGCGACTGTTTCGATCCAGGTGTGGTGGCTTTACCTCCGGTCGCGGTTGGCGATGCGCCAGGTATCCCGGCGGGTTTCACGCCAAGCAGGTTCGGCGGCACGGACTTCTTTCCGGCAACCGCGGGCGAACCACCCGGCGTGGCATTAACAGCCGGTGTTTTCTGCCCAGGGCCAGTTCCTGGTCTCACCAAATTAGGCGGCGTTTGCTTTTGCCCAGCGACCGCGTTCGGAGAGCCCGTCGGGTGAGGCGATCCGGCAACCTGAGCCTGACTGCCAATCTGTGGTTTCGCAAAAGGTGTCGGTTTCGGCAGGTCCTTGGGCGGAGTAGCCTGTGCGGCAATGGTCTTCTTGAGCTTCTCTGCGTCCTGCGGCTTCACGCCTTGCCAACCTCTTTCGACAACCGGATTGGCAATACGGTTTTGAACGGCCGGTGTCTGCGTTGCTGCTGCTTTAAGCGTAGCAGCCGGTGCCACCACTTGGAGCTGGTTACCCTGCAGGGTCTGCCCGTATTTCGCGTTTGGATCGGTCGCCGGGTTAAGCGCAAGTTTAACCTGTTGGATATTCTGGTTGGTCTTGGCCGCAACGGTTTGAACCGGTGGCCCGAAGTTATTGATAACGTTGTTGTTAGTGACGATATTCGTAACGTTTTTTGTCTCAGTAATAATCTGAACGTTTCGCTCAGGAGGCTCGATGAACTGCGCATAGCTCGGTGCGGACCAATGCGAATAGCTGATAAAATTGTAAGCAGACGGTCCAACGTCATAATACGAATCGGACCAGGAAGAAATCCCGACCTGGACGGAGAGGTTCGCTTCGGGCGGAAGAGGAGCCCAGCCGACGTGTTCGTCACTCTCTCGCCATGAGACCCAAGCTGGAGCCCATTGATGTCCCGGAACCCAGCACCATCCCGCTCCGCCTATATTGACCCACCGTCCATAGTGATAGGTTGCCCACCCAAAATGCTCGTCCGAGTTCCAATACCAACCCCGATCGGTCCAAACCCAGTGACCATCGCGGTAGGGCCTCCAGCCCTCTGATACCCGCGGTCGGAAGCAATAACCGTAGTTGCCAGCGTCCACCCAGGAGCCTTCATCGGAGGACAACTTCGTATAAAAAACGTTATAATTTTCCTCATTCGTTTCAGAAACCTGCTGCCCTTGGCCGCGAGGTTGGGGCTGAGTAAACGCTTGTCGTTGACCCTGCGGCGGCAGCGCGCCGCCGGCCATCGGCTGATTGCCGCGACCTGCTGGAACGGCAACGAACGCCGCCATCGAATTATCGGACGTGGTTCCGTATCCAACAATCACTCCTTGATCGTTAATGCCATAAGCGACATCCAACGAATTGAATCCAGCATCCGAGAGATTTCCAGCAACCTTGTCCAGTTCGACTAGCTGTCCTTTCGTGTAAAGGAATGCGCGTTTCTGATCGTTGCTGTCGCTCTCTCCAACAATTTCGCCGGAGTTATTGATTGCCCGGGCAAAACTCGCATTGTCGTAGCCGGGCAACGTTCCCAAATCTTTCAGTTGGGAATGATCGAAAAGAAAAGCATGGGCAGGCCCTTCGCCAGTATCGCTATCCCCCACCACTTGACCGTTTTTGTTAATGGCAAGCGCCTCACTGTTTGCGCCTCCTAATGTCGTCAAGTCGGTGGTATTGCCGTTCGCAGTCAGGAAACCGTGGAACGCATTGTTGCCGGCGCTGTGTCGTCCAACGATTTGGCCGGCATCATTAATCGCGTAAGCAGTTTCGAGAGCATCCGGCTCGTTTGAGCCACCCAAGCCGAGATCTTGGACCGAACCGTTGGAGAACAATACCGGCCGATGATTCTGGCTGCCGCTTTGGCTATCGCCCACTACGGCTCCACTGTTGTTAATGCCAAAGGCTTCGCTGGTAGAGGCGCCATCGAGCGTACCTAGGGATGCGATCGGCCGGTTTCGTGAAAATATGAACGCGAGCAGATTCCCGTTCCCGTCCTGGCTGTAGCCGGTGACCTGGCCGGCGTCGCTAATGGCACACGCGGCAGTGAGTTTGCCACCGAGCGAACCCACATCGGTCATTGATTGATCGGAAGAGGAATAAAGGAATGCTTGATAATCTTCTCCCTGAAAACTGTAACCAACGACTTCGCCTTTGTTGTTTATTCCGAGCGCTACACTGTTGGCGCCTTGGGGCGTAGCAATCCGAGTGATTTGATAGCGGTTTTGCGCGATCGCTGCGGAAGCGCAACAAATCACGCACACCAATCCAAGGGATTTCAAAACGAGGAGCGCTCGGGTGGCTTGGCGCCGCATTTCATCGGCAAGAGTCAATCGAATCGCATAACGGTTTTTCATAGGGTAAAGCAGCGTGTCGTAATCCCACGATCCAAAGAGCCAAACAAGCCCCGAAAGCTTTCGGGGCTAGTTCATCGTCTCGTAAAGGGCAGGCACGGGTTCTAAACAATGATCGTCAGGGAACAACTTCTTGGACTTCGATATTTCGGAGCATCGAGATCACCATCTGAAGACGGAGCTCCACAAAATCTCATTCAAAAATTTTTCCGACCGATTGCGCATCGGTTGCGGCACCAAGATTTCGGATCCGTTTTTGCGAGAATTTTCAATTCTTCGTCGAAGCTTCGGTTGCGATCGCATCTTCGGTAGCGGCGACTGTCCAATTAGGCTTCTGGTTTTGGCATGACCTCGAAATCGAAGCGGAGCTGCGCGCTTGGTACTACCACAAACCGCAGTCGCCATTTCTCGTCATCTTTCCTGGACGGCTCAAGCCCGGCATACGAACCCATGGGGAGTGCTCGCCGATTGCTCGATCAAAACCGGAGCATGCTTGGCTTTCGATGACGTGAGGATTAGATGTTGAAGATTAATTCTTGAAGATTTGTTCAGGTTGGTTCCGAGCCGAGCGTGCGGTGGGATGGAAACGAAGGCGGCTGCGGTTTGTCGTCACGCCAAGCGCACACCTCCGCTCGAATTTCGAGGTCGCTTGGAGATAGCAAGTGCTTCGCTGTTGCTACCCCCTAATGTACCAAGATCTTTGAGTTGGCCGTTGCTCCATTGAAAGGTGTGAAAAATGCCGTTGCCGGAATCGAATCGCCCGACCACGATTCCATTGTCACTAATTCCATATGCAGTCTCGAATGCGTCGGCTGCCTCGTTCGTGCCGATACCGAGATCTTGCAATTTTCCTGAATAAAGAAAGGGCCGGTGCGCGGCACTGCTAGTCGCGCTATCGCCAACTGAGACCTAAAGGGATCTCGCCACGGCCTATCAACGGCGTAGCAACGGCCGGACCGCTACCAATCACTCGGCAGAACATCGAGTTGTGGCGTCATCTTTTTTCCCGCGTAACTTTTGATTCTGGGTTCCCGTTGCACTTGAATCACAAGGTAAGTCAACTGAGCTCAAGATTTTTGGAACATTTAGATGCCTAACACCACCCCTTATGCGCTCCGACAATCTCGCGTCGTTAACATTGACGACTTACGTTCCTTAGCTCGGCGCCGTCTGCCAAAGGTCGTATTCGACTATCTAGATGGAGGCGCCGACGGCGAAGTCACGTTGCAGGAAAATTGCCGAGCATTTGGAGCGGTCACTTTCCGACCGCGTCAGGCAATACCGGTATCCAAATGCGATTTGGGCACCCGGGTATTGGGTTGGGATATTTCCTTCCCTGCCCTTCTCGCTCCCATAGGATACAGCCGCCTCATGCACCCTGGCGGAGAAGTGGCAGCCGCACGGGCCGCCGGAGCAGCCGGTACTGCATACATCCTTTCGACGATTTCCGGTCACCGGTTGGAAGACGTCAAGGCGGGCTCTTCCGGGCCCGTGTGTTACCAGCTCTACCTGATCGGTGGCAGAGGGGCCGCTGAACCGGCTATTGAACGTGCACGCGCCGCAGGTTTCTCAGCCCTGGTCATTACCGTCGACACCGCCGTATCCGGAATGCGCGAACGAGATTTCCACAACGGGATGAAAGAACTGCTGAGCGGTGGTCCTTTTGACCAGATCCCGTTCCTGGCGCAACTGCTTGCGCGTCCGGGCTGGCTGGCCAGCTTTTTCCGCGATGGAGGAATTCCAAAGTTGCCTAATATTGTCATCCCTGGTCAGGGACCGATGCCCCTCATTGACGTAAATGCGGCTCTTTCTCAGTCAGCATTCACTTGGCAAGACCTGAAGTGGATCCGAAACGTTTGGCCCGGCCCGATTGTTATCAAAGGAGTGCTTACCGGCGATGATGCGCGGCGATGCATCGATGAAGGTGCAACCGCAATCGTCGTCTCGAATCATGGTGGACGCCAACTTGACTCCGTATCGCCAGCCTTACAAGCGCTGCCGGAAGTGGTAGCTGCTGTGAACGGCCGCATTGAGGTACTGGTCGACGGCGGTGTTCGCCGCGGCAGCGACATCGTCAAGGCCATCTGTCTCGGAGCTCGCGCGGTTCTGATCGGTCGCGCGTACGCGTACGGGCTTGGTGCGGCCGGAGGGCCGGGGGTAACACGAGCCCTGGAAATCTTGCGGGCCGATGTGGAACGCACCCTCAAACTACTCGGTTGCTCGTCCATTGCCGCGCTCGATCGCTCCTACGTAGATGTGCCCGCGAACTGGCGAACTAGCTAGCCGCCGGTCAAACTTGAGACTGAGCTTAACGGTAGGACAGAGATGAGGAATCTCTGCCCCCCTGGGTAACGCAGGGGTTGTGAATACGCTCCTCTTCGTTGTCCCGAACTTGCTCACCGGTTCGTCGTACCATTGAACCGAACGAAAAAACGATGACTACGACACCAATCATGGCAGACGCTATTTTCTCCAGCGTGACGAGATTAGCTGCCGCAATCCGGGCGGGACAGATTTCAGCGGCCGAAGTGCTGGAGGCGCATCTGGCGCAGATTGCTATACACAATCCTGCGCTCAACGCTGTCACCACTATCGATGCCGGCAAGGCACAGGAACGGGCGCGTGCGGCGGATGCAGCATTGGCCCGCGATGAAATCTGGGGACCGCTTCATGGCGTCCCTTTTACGCTGAAAGACGCCCATTCGACTGCGGGTATGCCCACGACGGTGGGATTTCCACCGCTGGCTGGCCACGTACCGGCGGAAGACAGCACCGTGACAGCTCGCCTCAAGCAGGCCGGAGGCGTGCTGATCGGCAAAACGAACGTACCGACGATGCTGGGCGATTTTCAAACCGACAACCCGGTCTTTGGCCGCACTAATAACCCGTGGAATCTAGAACGCACTCCGGGCGGCTCCAGTGGTGGCGCGGCAGCAGCGCTCGCTTCCGGGATGACCCCGTTTGAGATTGGGACTGATCTGGCCGGCTCGATTCGACTGCCAGCACATTTTTGTGGCCTGTTTGGTCTTAAGCCGACTGAAAGACGGGTCTCGCTGGCTGGACTGATCCCCAATCCTCATGGCACACCCCGAAGTGTCCGCGCCATGAGTTGTATCGGGCCAATGACCCGCACGGTCGAGGACTTAGCCCTACTTTTTGGGGTAATCGCAGGACCGGATGTACGCGATACCGAAGTGCAGCCTGTGCCGGTAGACATTGTGCCAACACCCTCGCTCAATCGGCTGCGGTTCGCGTTTACCCAAACGTTCCCAGGATTTCCAGTCGCCGCGGATGTTCGCGACTCGATCAATGAACTGGCGCGACAGCTTGATCGTTCAGGTGCCATGGTTGAGGAAGCGACACTGCCGGAGTTGGATTTCCACCAAGAACTGGCTGCCGCCGGTCAACTAATTGGTATGATGATTGGAGCGTTCCAGCAGGAACAGCGAGAACAACCAGCCACCCTTCCACAGTACCTGGAGATACTCCACCGGCGCGACCAGTCCATTATCGCCTGGGAGCAATTTTTCCAGGCGTGGGACGCGCTGATTTGCCCAGCATCCATGATCACAGCATTTCCTCACTGCGAACCGGGCGCGCCGCTCCGCGTCGATGGTCAGGATGTAGATTATTGGATGGTAAGCGCCCACGGCACTTTATTCAATTACACTGGTCATCCGGCAGTCGTGCTGCCGTTCAAGCTCGATCGTGATGGTCTACCGATCGGGGTGCAGTTAGTTGGAAAGCGCTGGAATGAATCCGGCCTTTTGGCCATCGCAAAGGCTCTCTCGCCGGTAACCGGCGAATTCCGGCGACCACCGAGCTACTAGCAACTCGGATTTTACCGCTCCTTCAGAGTTCCTGCCCTGCTTTTGGGGCAGCCCAGAATTCCGCAAAGCCTCCACGCTCGGAGTCTGTCGAATTGAACGCCGGTCTAACTAAGCGTGATAGTGGATATTGGGTGGCGGGTAAGGCGCGAAGCGCTGATGAGATTTTAGCCTGGGCTGTTAGGCCCAGGTAAACGCCCCCCCAAGAGGTCGAGCGCTGAAGGCGCGGTGGATTTTGAGAACCGCTCAAGCCCGAGAGATAGCGTGCGAGACGGTTCGGGGGTTAGGTCAATTTGCCGATATTGCTCGAGACAATAAAGCAACCATTTCCGCCGCACCTTCAGCGCTACTCGCCTTTATTTCACATTCCCTGGGCCTAATAGCCCAGGCTATAATCTTTTCTGCGCTTCGCGCCTCTTCATCGCTCTATAGCGAAATTGAATCCAAAATCCGACCGGCTCCTGGGCTATAATCTGGCGGTGCTTCGACCCTCTCTACATTCTAGATTCCAAAATCCTAGCTTCTAAATTCTAGCTTCGGGTTTCGGCTTTGAAAGCTGACTGCTCGTTACTGCGACCCTTCCAGGCTGGTCCATTGGGAAAATCGAATTGTTCAAGAGTTTCGGGTCGGAGGGTGATGCTGTACCCAGGCTTTTCCGGAGGCATGTAGCGTCCATTACGGATCACGACCGGATCAAGAAAATGCTCATGCAAGTGATCGACATATTCGATCACCCGGCCTTCCAGCGAAGCTGAGACGCAAATGTAGTCGAATAAGGAAATGTGCTGAACGTATTCGCACAGGCCGACGCCACCTGCGTGCGGGCACACCGGCACCCCAAACTTGGCCGCCATCAACAAGACAATCATTACCTCGTTAAGGCCGCCCAGTCGTGCACTGTCAATCTGACAAAAATCGATAGCCTCTGCTTGCAGCAGTTGTTTAAACATGACGCGGTTATGACAGTGTTCGCCCGTTGCCACTCCGATCGGAGCGATCTGCTTTCGAATAGTGGCGTGCCCCAGAATGTCGTCCGGGCTGGTCGGTTCTTCGATCCACCACGGTCGAAATTCAGCCAGACGATGCATATTGCGAATAGATTGGTCGACGCCCCATACCTGATTAGCATCCATCATGAGCTTGCGTTCCCAACCGATCTCCTCGCGCAGGATTCGAGCACGGCGAACATCTTCTCCGATATCGCCGCCGACCTTTTGTTTGAAATGGGTCCAACCGGCAGCGACCCCTTCGCGCGCCAAACGACGCACCTTTTCGTCCGAATACCCAAGCCAGCCCGCTGAGGTGGTATAGGCCGGATAACCCGATTCTCGCATCTGACGCTCCCGCTTCCCTTTGGTCGGGACGTTGGCCTCTAGGAGCGCAATCGCTTCGTCTGGCGTCAGCGCATCGGTTACGTAACGAAAGTCCAAGCACCGCACCAACTCCGGTGGGCTCATGTCAACCAGTAGCTGCCAAACCGGTTTACCCTGAAACTTCGCCCACAGATCCCACACACCATTGACGATTGCGGCGGTAGCCAGATGAATGGCGCCTTTTTCCGGACCTAACCAACGTAACTGGCTATCCCCGGTGGTGAGGTAGCGCCAGAATCCACCCATGTCAGCAACGATATCCTCCAAGGTCGCACCGATGACGAGTGGAGCGAGCGACCTCACCGCGGCCACGGAGATCTCGTTTCCACGACCGATCGTGAAGGTTAATCCATGGCCCGCAAGTCCCTGCGGTGCATTCGTTTCGAGGACTACATATGTCGCCGAATAGTCGGGGGCAGGATTCATCGCGTCAGAACCGTCAAGGGCACGCGAGGTCGGAAAACGAATATCGTGAACGGTGAGGTCAGTGATTTTGATTGGCATAGAAGTGTCTCAATTACGTCGGGGTTAGCGCTTCTAACAAGATGCACGCCCGTCCCACGATTTCGATCGTCCCCCCGCCCAACCGCCAACCGTTAACCGTAATACGGCCTGAGAATGGGAGGAAGATTTCCGACCCGTAGCGCGCGCTCGATCGTAAAGGCTGGTTCAACTACTTCGGCTCCCATAGGGATCAGTCGCCCTGCCTTCAGCGCGGCCACCGGCACACCATCGCGGAGAAGGATTCGGTGTGCGTTGATCGCCGCAATGCGCAGCCCGGGCGTGAGAATCCCCGCAAGATTCAACGGATCCGCAGCACTGATCTTGATCAGAGCGCCAGTGGCCGGCATTTTGCGGATCGAGCGCAGTAACCCGACTGCCTCCGGTAGAGCAAACTGTTCGCCGCTAACACCGTTGACAAAATAACCACCCCGAATCTCGCCCTGCGCTTCTAGCTTTCGATAGGCACGGCATAGTTCAAACCAGGAAACACGGAGAGACTCTCTTTCCATCATCCGCCGGAACACTACGCCGTAACGCCGCAGGAGTACCCGGGCAAAAGCCTCAATCGCTTCGTCGCGTTTGCTTGCTTCAGGTGGTTTGATCGGGCGCAATAATGACCACCGTCCGGCAAATTCTACACTGGTAATTGCTTTATGATGCCTATGTCGTTCCGTCGACGAAAACGGCGCCCGTTTCTCTTCCGGTATCAGCAACGCGCGCAGACCTTCAAAGCTGTCGGCTGTCACCTGGCCTTGGGCAACTAACTCGGCTAAAGCCCGCTCAACTCGCGAACGCAATAAACCGGTCTGTTTTACCAGCTCGCCGAAAAAGAGCGCACCTCCCCGCGACAATGTCTCTAGAGTGTGCTGGGTATCCGGCGAGAGATGCTCCCGAGTGAACAACGACACCGGGCTCGAACGAACCGGTAACACAGACCGGCCATTTAAATTTTGCGGTGAAGTTAATCGCCCCCAACCGATGCGCCCAGTGAAGCAGAGCTGGTCGAGCCAGGCTGGCGTATAGTCTTTTATCCGAAGCGCCAAGACTTCCGGTTCCCACGCAGCGGCCGGCAACTCATAGCCATCCAACGATTCCAGGACGGCTCTGACGCCATCGACGCCCGAAACGCGGTGCTCTTCGTCCGCCCGCTGCCACGCTAAGAGGAATCGCTGGAACTCGGCAATCGACACCGGCTGAATTTCCGCACGTAACCGGTTGATGGTCAGGCGATGAATACGCGCCAGGAGCCGCCGATCACACCACTCGGTCTCCTGGGCATCTGGATGAAACTTCCCGCGCAAGACAAATCCTTCCGCTTCGAGACCGAGAAGTGCGCCCTCGATTTCCTGAGGGGACAGCTGAAAGAAATTCGTCAGCGTGCTGGCAGTGATCGGCCCGACCACTTCCATCCGTCCCCGTACTAACTCGCGCACGGCAGTGGCACGCGGCCAATCCCGGTTCCGTTCAGCTTCCGGAGCGACCAAAGCAGTTTCCACGTTGGACCCTGGGTAGACCACTTGCAGCATGGGTAAACGCTCAGCCGCTACCCAGAAGAGGTGCGGCGCAGCCAGTCTCCCGGCACGCCTTTCAGACTTTAGTAAATCGAGCCAGACCGAGACGTTGTCCCCCTCCCCCAACAGTCGCACCTCTTCGTCATCGATGGCTCCCATCAACAACAATGTTTCGTGAAGTTCATCTGCGTTCGTGGCCCGCGGCCAAGCCTCAGCGCAAACCTTTTCAATAGCCGCAGCATCGAGAATCCCCAGACCGGCATCAGCCGACGACTCGCTCGCCCTGCGGGTATAGACAGCTTGCGTTCGGCGCTCTTCCAGCGGCGCGTTATCAAGAAAAGCATAGGGCTTGGCGTTAAGGATTTCATGCGCAAACGGCGATGGCTCCGGTAGATCGAGTGCGATACACCGCACTGAACCGCTCTCGATCCGTTTGAGCAGATCGATCAGCCCATCGATGTCCATTGCCTCGGTCAAGCAATCGTCGATCGTCTGTTGCACCAGGGGATGTTCAGGAATTTCTCGGTCGCCGGCGATGTTCTCCAGACAAGCAAGTTGGTCAGGAAAAATCGCCGCCAACAGGTTCTCCGATTCCATTCGTTGCAGGGGAGCTGGCACTTTATGGCCACCACGCTGGCGCGGCAGAGCGAGAGCACGGGTCGCGTTCCATCGCCAGCGGATCCCGAACATCGGCGCATCAAGCAGCGCTTGCGTTAACAGATCGCGCACGGTCCGGCTGTTCAAGTAATGGAATACATCAGCGAGCGGGAATGAGTGCTGGGTTCCAAGTGAGAGCACAATCGCGTCGTCGGTAGCGGCGGCTTGTAATTCAAAATTGAACGACCGGCAGAACCGCTTACGCAAAGCGAGCCCCCAAGCTCGATTCAGACGAATCCCGAATGGAGAATGAATGACCAACTGCATCCCGCCGGACTCGTCAAAGAAACGTTCAAGTACGAGCTTCTGTTGCGAGGGAATGACACCCAATGCCCGGAACGTTGCGCTGAAATAATCGGCGAGTTGAGCTGCCCCAGAATCGGAGAGCCCGGTTTCCGTCACGACCCATTTCGCGAGATCTAATCTGGTAGCCGTCTCCGTCGGTTGGTTTCCATTCGCCTTGCTTCGCCCAAGCAAGGCTTCGATCCGCTGTTCGGTATCGTGCCGGAACCGTGAAACCGATCGCGACAACTCAGCGGTACGACCCGGCGCTTCGCCCAACCAAAATGGAATACCCGGCGGTTGCCCATGTGCGTCCTCGACCCGCACAGTGCCTGAGTTAATGCCTAAGATTCGCCAGGACGCGTTGCCGAGCTGGAAAATATCTCCCGCCATGCTTTCGACCGCGAAATCTTCATTGACTGTGCCAATGAAGGTTTCACTGGGTTCCACCACAACCCGGTAATCCGCATTGTCCGGAATAGCGCCTCCGGACGTCAGCGCCAGAAGCCTGGCCCCCCGGCGCGCACGAACCCGGTGATTCACGGCATCATGATGGAGCAACGATGCGCGTCGCCCACGCCGGGTGCTGAACCCTTCCGCTAACGTCCGCAAAACATCGTCGAACTCCTTTCGCGTCAGGTTTCGGTAGGGATAAGCGGACCGCATGAGTTGGAAAAGTTGCTCTTCATCCCAATCTTCGGATGCCGCGCATGCAACCATCTGCTGCGCCAGCAGATCAAGCGGCTTCTGCGGCATCTCCAAAGCATCCAGCTCGTGGTTCCGGATGCTGCGGAGCGTGGCGACCCCTTCAACTAACTCGTCCCGACTGAGTGGAAATAGCCGGCCCTTGGGCAGTCCGCCGCGTCGATGTTCTGCCCGGCCCACTCGCTGCAGAAAGGTCGCAATGGAACGAGTCGAACCTAGCTGGCAGACCAGATCGATCGACCCAATGTCGATGCCTAACTCCAAAGAAGCAGTAGCAACCAACGCTTTCAGTTCGCCCCGCTTCAACCGATGTTCAGCCTCTAGCCGAAGCTTGGCCGACAGGCTACCATGATGCGAAGTCACCTTATCCTTGCCCAGTCGTTCGCAAAGATGATGGGTCACTCGTTCCGCCAGGCGGCGAGTGTTAACGAACACAAGGGTCGTCCGATGCGCGGCAATAAGATCAGCCAGCCGCCCATAAACTTCAGTCCAAACTTCGTTAGACATCACCGCTTCTAGGGGTGAGCCTGGTAGTTCGATCGCGAGATCGAGTTTGCGCGTGTGACCGCAGTCAATAATCGCGCACTGCGCGTTTCCGGTTTCATCCAGGTTACGTGTCCCAACCAGAAAACGCGCTACTTCCTCCATCGGCTTTTGGGTGGCGGATAATCCGATCCGTTGTAAGGGACCGTCCACCAACCCAGCCAGCCGCTCGACGCTGAGCGCGAGATGCGATCCACGCCGGTTACCCACCACGGCGTGAATCTCGTCGACGATCAGTGTCCGGACCGTTGCCAACAGTTTTCGTCCAGACAAAGAAGTGAGCAGCAGATAGAACGACTCGGGCGTGGTGACCAGAATGTGGGGGGGCTTGCGAATCATCGCCTGCCGCTTAGCGGCCGGGGTATCACCAGTCCTCACTTCCGCCCGAACATCCACCTCACGGCCGTGGCTAGCTCTCAATGCGGCACGAATACCAGCTAATGGTTGTTCCAGGTTCTTATGAATATCGTTGCTGAGCGCCTTGAGTGGCGACACATAAATGACGCGGGTCTCATCCTGGAGCTTCCCTTCCAGTCCATCCCGAAACAATTGGTCAAGCGCAGCGAGAAAGGCAGCTAACGTCTTACCTGAACCCGTAGGCGCAGCCAGCAGTGTGTGTGCACCGGACTGAATCGCGGGCCAACCGGATCGCTGCGGATCGGTCGGTGTCCCGAACGCTCTTTCGAACCATTGCTCCACTGCAGGATGGAAGCGGAATGACTGCATCGCACTTGCAACGTAACTCATTTATCACTTGGTTGGCAAAGAGGAGGTGATCTCACGCCAAAGATGGATTCGGTAGCGGTCCGGCAGCCCTCGAAATGGACGCGGAGCTGCGGCTATCTACTTCCGGCGGTCCTACCGGGATCTTGAGAAATGATTGAAGACCACACGAGCAATGTTTAGAACTTCACGCCAAGTCTCGTTGCGCGATTTCTATGGAAAGACCCGAACGCCGACGTTAGCCACATCGTTACTGCAAGGTTTGAAGGATTGAAGAACACTAACAGAAAGGACAGACTCCCGGACGTATGACTTGGTTGCTGATTTTTGTTCTGAGTTACCTCATTGGTTCGGTCCCATGGGGATATCTCATCGCCCGATTAAAAGGAGTTGATATCCGCCAGCATGGTAGCGGGAACATCGGAACGGCCAACGTACTGCGGGTGATGGGCAAGAAATGGGGCTACCTGGTCTTTCTATGCGATTTTTTCAAAGGTATCCTGTCGGTGAAGCTCGGTTCCCTGATTGCGGCATATTTCCTGGTGAATGTTGGTCTGGGCAGCGTCATAGCTGCGCTGGCCTGCGTCCTAGGGCACGACTACCCAATCTGGCTTGGGTTCAAAGGTGGGAAGGGTATTGCCACTTTGGCCGGAACGGTTCTTTCTCTATTTCCTCCTCTAGTTTTTGTTTCATTTGGAGTGGTCTGGATTGCGGTATTCCTTATCAGCCGGTACACGTCGCTGGCTTCGATCAGTGCGGCTGTCGCTCTGCCGATCGCAGCGTATTTGATTGTCGCTAAGGCCGAACTCCCATTACTGGTTGGCTTTTCCGTCCTGATGGCGGCCTTAGCAATCTGGCGTCACCGCACCAACATAGCGCGTCTGCTGAACGGAACCGAGAATCGATTTGGGAAAAAATGAGGTCGTTTTCCGAGAAACTATGCCGGGGTTGCCGGTGCGATCAGCCCGGTAATGATTAGTGGCGCTCGGCTGGCGGGGCGTCGCTTGCGCCGCCCGAAACGATTCCGCGCTTCACCCGAGCATTATAGACCAGCCGTTTGATAAACATCGGGAGAAAGGCAACCATCGTCATCGCCAAATTCACGATAGCGCCAGGAACGACTCTTGCCCGGTGTTTCGTTACAGCCTCCAGACCTTGTCGGACGACTTCTTGGACGGAGACAATAAAAGAGTCCGGGGCGGTGTGGCTCTGATGGTCGCCTCCGCGGGTAGCGAGTGATAAGAATTCTGTAGACACAGGTCCGGGACATAGCGCTGTAACGGAAATGTTGGACAAACGCAGTTCTGCTCGGATGGCCTCGCTTAAATTGGTCACATACGCTTTCGTCGCGGCGTATACTGCACTGTTGGGGAGAGGCAGCAAGCTGGCGATCGAACTCACATTAAGGATCGCGCCGCGTCCGGCCTTTCTCATTCCGGGTAGAACTCTGAATGTCAGATAAGTCAACGCATACAGGTTCACCTGCAGCATAGAGTTAACCCGCTCCCATTCGCTGTCGACGAACGGTCCATGATCACCCAGTCCAGCGTTGTTGATCAAAAGATCGATCGTCAAATCGCTTTGATCCAGCCAATCGCAGAAACGTTCCAGCTCATTTTTGTCGCGAAGGTCCACAGGTCGACTGAACAGCTTCAGCCTGGGATTGATCGACTGAAGATCTGATTTGAGCGTCTCCAAGCGATCTTTGCGACGAGCGACCAAGACCATCGTACCCGCCACCGGGGCGAGTTGACGTGCAAACTCGTAGCCGATGCCGGCGGACGCTCCTGTAATCAGGACCGTGCATTCGGTGAAATAGCTGATGCGCATGACAAATAGCAAATGACGTTGAGCAAATAGCAAATAGTAAATAGCAGAGAACGCTATCTGCTATTTGTTATTCGCTTCGATTGCCTGCACCACGTCCAGATATTGATCACTGAACAGAACCCAAGTATCATTCTCATCTTCCAGACCATTGCGGCGCGCAATGTTTAAGGTCACCTGAAGTTCCTGTAACGCTCGATCGAATCGATTCCGTTCTGGACGTCGTGCCATATTCAGTTCCGCCCGTAACGAACCGGCGGTCAGAGGATCTAACCGGAGCCTTTGATAAATTCTCTGCGCTCCGAATTACATGAAATCCTAGCCAAGGCTGTAAGCCGCCGCGACCTCCGGGGGCATGAGTCGCAATCGCCTGGGCTCGCGACTCAAAGCGCGAGAACATAGAACAGTATACCTGCGACCATTCCCGCAGAGGTGAGCCAAAAAAACGATTCTTCGATACGCTTTAACCTCCCTGGTGAACCCTCGCGAGGTACGATAATTTCTTGCTCTTCCTCTTCTGTTTCGGATGGCCTGGCGGTTGCATCAAAGGTTTCTCTGAGCCGATTTTGTGCCTCGACACAAAGATAATCGAAGGCGAGCTCAGAATAAGCAGGGGCTGGCTTATCAAGTTTCGTGCGCTGACAAACCGGTTTGAAATATTTTATCGTACTACTCATGGTAATTGGCCCTATTAATTATTTACAAGCCATGGCGGTCGCGGGTAACTCCGGAATCTAGTCTTGAAATTGAGGAGCGCGGAAACCGATGTGTGACCTTGTTATTTGTAGCAATAACGGTCAGGATTATGCTGGCCCGCCGTTTTTTTGTTCCAATTGCCGCAATTCTCGTCTGGGTTGCGGATTTTCCTTGCCAACGAAGCGATTGACCACGTGGTCTCTATCTCGCCTGGAGCCACTGAGCTAACTCGAATGCCCGGTTGGGCGGATTCGAGGGCCACTACCTAGATCCGACATGATATAGATACGAGGGCATGCGCCCTCGTTTCGGAAAGCGTTTCGGGGCTGGGAGGGTATGATTGGCCCAACCGATATGATTGGGTCAACGATTACGGCAATTCCGACAAAAATTGGCTCATTTTGTCTTTATCGGGCTCTATTGTCTTCTAATCAAGACGCTGGCTCGGGAACAGATCCCTCAGCGTTTTGGAGCGCAAATCGGCCACGAAGGAGCCCGGCAATTTTGAAGGTCCGTTTATGTCCGCAACACCGTCCGAATTGAGTCGTGTTACAACCGAGCCTGGAACCGCGAATTACGCACTGGGGCATTCTCCTAGCGAAATTCGTCGGCTAGGCATCCAGGCGGCGATCATCCGGCCAATAACGATGCGTTTGCTCCAGGGCTTAGGAGTATCTACAGGGATGAGAATCCTCGACGTTGGCTGCGGGGCAGGAGACGTCGCGTTATTTGCCGCCGAACTCGTGGGTGCGTCAGGAACGGTGGTAGGGATCGACCGCAGCGAGGCCGCTATCCTCGCTGCGCGTGCACGCGCAGCGACCGCGAAAAACGTCCACTTTTTAGTAGCGTCGCCCGATGACGCCTCGGACAAGGCATCGTTCGACGTTGTAATGGGCAGATATGTTCTGATCTTTCAGGATGATGTTGCGTCGTTTCTTCGTGCATCGGCACGGCTGGTAAAGCCAGGAGGCATTCTTGCTTTCCATGAGATAGACGACGCCGACGATTTCGCTGCGTTGCCAGAGGTTCCCCTCTGGAAGCAGGCGAATGACTGGCTCATGAGCGCTCTACGATCCCTGTTGCCGAATCCCGATGTTCCCGGAAGGCTGGTGGATTGCTTCTCCCAAGCCGGTCTCGGCGTCCCGGTCCTATTTTGTGAAGTGCCAATCGGAGATGGAGAGCAATCGCCAATAGCCACTTGGCTGGCCGAAACCCTACGCACTTTGCTGCCGCAAATTATTCAGCGGGGTTGGGCATCGGAGGAATCAGTAAACATCGATAGCCTGGAAACACGCCTCCGTGCGGCGGCGCGCACAACTCACAGTCAAGTCTCCGCCCCGCGACAAGTGTGCGCATGGGTCAGAGTGCCGTCCTAGTCGAGGTGCAGGTGCATTCCGTGACGCTGTTAGTAGTCGTTTTCTCAATGGCTAATTCATTTCACCATCGCCTCGTCGGCTTCGCCAAGACGACAGAGGCGAAGGGTCCTGGGTTAGCTGCTCTAAGGCCTGGCTTTGGCAGCTAGCCTTGCCGTTTCGTTAGCTTTGGGAGTTACCTTCGTAAACAGGGCGTCCAGCAATGCCTTCAGAGCACCACCTGCTCTGCCTCGCCGCCAAATGACCATGATCTTCCAAGTAACCTCCGCGTCCGCCAGGGGTAAAATGATGACGCCGGGCGGAGAATGATGGATGGCGTAGGCCGGCAAGAGAAAAACAGCATTTTCGTTGGCGACCAACTCGAAGCCGTGGGCAAGGCCTTGCGCCGGGCCGTGAAATTTTGGGCGAAACTTCCCATACTTTTTGCAATATGCCTCGAGGCGGCGGTCCAAACCGGGCGCTTGTTGAGAGTCTAAGCTAACAAAGAATTCGCCTTTCAAATCGGACAATCGCACCTGGTCCCGGGTCGCCAGTCGGTGCTGCTCCGGAAGAGCAATGTAACTACGGATCTCGGCCAGCTCTCGCGTGTAAAATTCGCCGGCTAGCAACTCGCCGCTTTCGTTCGTGATGCCGATATCGATCTCTCCGGCGCGAAGAGCGATTATTTGCTTACCCGGTAATAAGCCCACCAGCTTCAAAACCGTTTCCGGATGACTGCGCCGCACCTCCCGCAACGGTCCGTTAAGGTACTGCCGGGCGGCGGCGGGCATGTAAGCAACTCGCAATTGATTCGTCTCCCCGTGCAGAACTCGCCGCGTATCGCTCATGGCCAGATCGTAAGACGCCAGCACAGCGCCCATCCTCTTGGCCAATGCCTGGCCGCCCGCCGTCGGGCTCACACCGGTGGCCATGCGCTCCAATAATCGCCCTCCTAATTCGTGTTCGAGGGCCTGCATCTGACGCGAGAGTGCCGGCTGCGAGATGCGCAGCCGCGCCGCTGCTCGATGGAGGCTGCCCTCTTCCACCACGGTTAGAAATGAGCGAATCTGCGCCAGCATACCAAAGACTGATGCAGATCGTGCATCACCGCAATCCTTACTCGGCATTACCAGCCGCCGGCCGGCTTCCTACCGAGGGCATTCGACGCGATGCGCGAGGCTGCCGAATAACGTTAACCAAGTTTTGAAGCCTGGTACGTCCTTTTGTTAGTGTAGACCCACAGCTGGCCGAGAGCCTACACTGGGGGTTGTATCTAAACGCGCTGTTGCCCGATAGACAGGTTTAAGAATGAAGGAGGCTTGGAACTGCATTTTGCGCGGCGGGCGGTCGCACAATTCTATGGCAAAAAGGTAGCGTTTCACAAGAGCCAGTCGTCCATGATGTTACTTGATTTCTTGACGGCGTATTGCCCAAATACAAGCCCAAATTATGTATCTGTTAAGGTTACATATTTCATAGTCACCCCTTTTATCCGCGCCCATTTTATTTCTAGCACCTGCTTCCTTCGGAGATGTTCGAACAGGGGATATACTTCTCACCATTGAACGAAGCGAGCTTTCGACCGCGTGACGCGCCGGTCGAAGCAACGATTACGGCAACTCGGACAAAAAAGGCCTGTCTCTCAAATCCTGGGGCGATGGTCGAATAGCTGCCATGGATGCGGCTCGGAAAGGGAAACGACTATGACGTCAACAGGAGCTTTGTATCATTGTGTCGAAACAGGCCGAGAAAACGTTGCTTTTATCATCGACAAAGAAATATGGACTTACGAACGACTGGCCACAGAAGTCGAACGCCTTGCCAGTGGATTGGTCGCGCGTGGCCTTCAGAAAGGTGATCGCATCGCTCTGCATATGGCGAACCTACCTGAGCTCGTCGTTGCTTATCACGCCTGCTTTAGAGTAGGGGTTATCGCGGCTCCTTTGAATATCAGATTCAAAGCGGCAGAACTGAGGCCGCTCTTGCAGCGACTGCGGCCCGCTCTCTACATTGGCCAAGCGGCTCTCTACAGCCAGGTTGCCTCGATTGATTCTTCGATCCTCGCGCCGGATAGACGTTTCGTCGTGGACGACCCGGTCAATGACCCTCGGGTGCAGCCGTGGACAAGTCTATTCGCGGATGTCAACGGCGAGCCAGTCCGAAGGACTCTGGATGTGGACGCGCCCGCCGTGCTCCTGACCACGTCCGGAACTACCGGTCAGCCGAAATTCGTCATTCATACCTTGGAGACGTTATCTAAAATTGCCGAATCATTCGAGCACCTTGATCTCGATAGCGACCAGACCGCCACGTTGGCACTGCCGATGGTCCACGCCAGCGGGCTTTTCACCATGCTCGCCTGTATCCGGTTTGGCGTCCCGTTCGTCTTGCTTGAACGTTTTGATCCCGATGCCCTACTCGATGCAATTGAACGCCATCAATGTACCTGGGTATTGGGACTGCCGGTGATGTTTGCAGCTCTCCTGCGACGCCAGCAAGCGCGTGCTCGCAATGTCGATTCCTTACGGACTTGCCTGGCGGGCGGGGATGTTTGTCCACCTCAACTACAAGAGCAATTTCCAGCTTTTTTTGGAATTCCTCTACGCTCCTTCTTAGTCTCGACAGAGGTGTGTGGGTCTCTCACCTACGGTTTGCAACCAGGCCCGATCAGCCGGACGGTGCCAGGCGCTCAGGTTCGTTTGGTTGACGACAATGACGTGCCTGTGTCTCCAGGTGAGGTAGGAGAACTGGTCTTGCGCGGACCCCATGTTACCATCGGCTATTGGGCTGGGCCAGGAATGGTGGAGGATGCGCCGGAGGGCGGCTGGTTTCATACCGGCGATCTCCTGCGACAGGATGAAAAGGGCAATCTTTGGTTCATTTCCCGCAAGAAGCACCTGATTATTCGCGGCGGTTCGAACATTTCCCCGATCGAAGTCGAGCAGGTCTTGATTACCCATCCTGCGGTCCGCGACGCCGCAGTGGTCGGTGTCCCAGATCCCGAGCTTGGCCAACGGGTAGCAGGCTTCGTCCAGTTGGCGACTAGCGCACACAGTGTCAGCCTCAATGAGATTCGTGCTCACGTTGCCGAGCAGATAGCAGACTACAAAGTCCCCGAGAGTCTGACAATCGTTGGTGAAATTCCGCGGAATGCCCTCGGTAAGGTCGACCGTAAGTTATTGTTGCAGATGATTTCGGAATGCGAGCGGCAAGACACGAGTTTATTGAGAGCATAAGCTGACAGCCGAAAAGACGGTTGCTGCAACTTCCTCAAAAAAGGGCAGCAGGTCGCGAAGCCTAGATCCGGAGGATCTTCCCCGGGTTCATTATGTTGTCAGGGTCGATAGCCTTTTTAATTGCGCGCATGACGCTCACCGCCTCGCCGTGCTCGGCGAGCAGGAAGTCGATCTTGCCGGAGCCGATGCCGTGCTCGCCGGTACAGGTGCCGTCGAGAGATAGTGCACGATGGACCAACCGCTCATTGAGGCGCTGCGCTTCCGCCATCTCCTTGGGGTCGTTCGGATTGAGTACGATGGTTAAGTGGAAGTTGCCGTCGCCGACATGACCGACAATCGGCGCTGGTAGGAAGGAGGTCGCGACTTCTTTCTCGGTCGCGATAATGCATTCGGCCAGACGCGAAATCGGCACACAGACATCGGTCGCCAAGATCTGCGACGCACCCGGGCGCAGCGCCCGGTCGGCGTAAAGGACGTCATGCCGTGCCCGCCACAGCTTTTGGCGATCCTCCGGCCTGGTCGCCCAAGAGAAATTTGCGCCGCCATGACCGGCGGTGATTTTCTGAACCGTCTCTGCTTGCTCGGCTACGCTGGCCTCCGTGCCGTGGAATTCGAGCCACAGTGTCGGCGTGACTGGCAGGTCGAGCTTTGAATATTTGTTGATTGCGTCCATCTGCATCGCGTTAGCCAATTCGATACGCGCCACCGGCACACCCGCTTGGATGGTCTGTATCACGGCGCTAACCGCAGCTTCAATACTGGCAAACGAGCACACCGCAGCCGAAATCGCCTCCGGGGTCCCGTAGAGCCGGACCGTCACCTCAGTGATTACGCCGAGGGTGCCCTCTGAGCCAACAAAAAGCCGGGTCAGGTCGTAGCCGGCCGCAGATTTACGCGCCCGACGCGCCGTGCGAATGACGCGCCCATCCGGCAACACCACCTTAAGCGAGAGCACGTTTTCGCGCATCGTGCCGTAGCGCACCGAGTTAGTGCCTGAAGCCCGAGTCGCCGCCATGCCACCGATGGTGGCATTAGCTCCCGGATCAACCGAAAAGAAAAGGCGCTTATCACGAAGATGCCCGTTGAGCTGCTCGTGGGTAACGCCCGCTTCCACAGTCGCATCGAGATCGCCAGCTCTGATCTGCAGGACCTGGTTCATCCCCGAGATATCGATACATACCCCGCCCCGCAACGCCGCGACATTGCCTTCCAAGCCGGTCCCAGCGCCAAAAGGGATCAGCGGCACCTTGTGGTGCGCGCAGATCTTGACGATTTCGCTCACTTCTTCAGTCGATCGCGCAAAGGCGACGGCGTCCGGCGCGACACAGGGATGATAGGATGCATCCTTGCCGTGTTGCTCGCGTACCGGTGCGGCGCTCGACAATCGGGCGCCCAGGAGCTGACGCAGCGATGCGATTGCGGCATCGGGCGCGGTCGGGTCAACAAATTCGGCGGTCAGGGGCAGAGTCATAACGATTCTTTCGTGGCTGGTGATGAGTGTATCTGCGCCAGCATGCCAAAGACTGATGCAGATCGCGCATCACCGCAATCCTTACTCGGCATTACTCGGCTGCGGGCCAGCGTCCTATCGTGGGTGAGTTTCATAACCGAAAATTAGATGATGACGACCGCCTTGGAGGCCACGGACAAAGACTTCGAGCGAATGATGCAGATGCTCACCAACTTTTTTTGTGACACAGATAGCCGGTGCTGCGGCGTGACAGAAACCACTGAAATGAGCACTGGAAATTCTGCTAACAAATTGTGGCGCCGTCGCGATGTGATTAAACTGCTCGGCGCAACCGCTATCGCCGGACCAGTGATTTTGCGCGGGACGACCGCCAAGGCTGCTAGCTCGAAAGTAATCAAGATTGGCCATGTCAGTCCGCAAACCGGAGCGTTCGCCCCTTTTGCGGAAGGTGATCCATTTATCCTCAACCAGATCCGAACTGCGTTGGCGAAAGGAATTACTAACGGCGGGGCAAGCTACGAAGTCCAAATCATCAGCAAGGACAGCCAATCGAATACCAACCGAGCTTCCGAAGTCGCTGCTGACTTAATCCTTAAAGACAAAGTGGATATGTTAGTGGCTTCCAGCGTACCCGAAACAACGAACTTGGTCGCGGATCAGGCCGAAGCGAATGAGATCCCTTGCATTACGGGTATGGCTCCGTGGCAGTCCTACTTCTTTGGCCGCCACGGCACACCGGACAAAGGTTTTGACTGGACCTACCATTTCTGCTTTGGGCTTGAAGATATCATTGCGGCTTACTTAGCGCTTTGGCAATCGGTTGAGACGAATAAGGTCGTGGGCGCTCTTTTCCCAAATGATATCTCAGGGAACTCTTGGGCTGATGCTAAGCGCGGTTTTCCTCCAGCTTTACAGGAAGCCGGCTACAAGCTAATCGACACCGGACGGTTTCAACCGTTCGGCGACGATTTCGGGTCTCAAATCTCTGCCTTCAAGAACGCCGGCGTAGAAATAGTCCTCGGAGTGCTTCCCACGCCGGACTTCACGACTTTCTGGAATCAAGCGGCGCAGCAGAGCTTTAAACCCAAAGTGGTCACGGTCGGAAAGGCGCTCCTTTTCCCTGCGTCAGTCGCCACCCTCGGCGGTCGTGCTGATGGGCTCTCCTGCGAGATTTGGTGGTCGCCAAGCCATCCAATTAAATCGGGATTGACCGGGCAAAGCGCCAAAGAGCTCTGTGACGCCTATGAGCATTCAACTGGGCGGGCCTGGACTCAAACCATCGGCTTTCAACACGCTCTTTTTGAGGTGGCCATCGATGCCCTGAAGAGGGCAAAGAACCTGGGCGAACCGGCATCGATTCTGGAGGCGATTGTGGCAACAGATTACCATTCGATTGTCGGGCCAATCAAGTGGTCGGGTAAACCGGTCAAGAATATCAGCAAAACACCTGTGGTTGCTGGCCAATGGCGAAAGAGAGACAACGGGTTTGAACTCGTTATTTGTGAGGATACCACCGCTCCAAACATTAAAGCTCAGGACAAGCTAAGACTGCTTAGCTGAACTGATATGGCGCGGTTATCGCCAGAATCGTCTAGTGCTTCTCAACAAAGTGCTAGTGCCGCGAACTAAAGGCGCTGAGTGAGATTAGCTCCTCGGTGTCGAGAAGAAATCTTTATGAAAATTGCTTTTGTTGTTCCGAATGCACCAGGTCACCTCAACCCGATGACTACGCTGGCTCGTCGGCTTCAGTCGCGTAACCACGACGTGGTAGTCATGTCTTCACGGGGTGCGGCCCCCCTGGTTCGTGCCGGCGGATCTATCGTTTGTTCCTTGTGGGGACGAGGAACTTCCGGCCGAGCGCTTGAATGAACTTTTGGGTCAGTTAAGCAAGTTGCAGGGACAGGAGGCAGCGGATTTTACCATGCGCGTCGCTGCCGTTGTGGCGGAGGCCATGTTGAAATCCTTGCTAAAAATACTGCCTGAAACCGAGGTCGATGGCGTGATTCTCGATGCTGTTCTGTTCTATGTCGAATTAGCCCCAATGCGGCTTGCCATTCCTTACATACACGTGTCAAACGCGCTTCATTTCGACTACTCTGGGCATACACCGTTGTGTATGTATGACTGGCCGCACGAAACCACTCCAACGGCCTTGGCAAGAAATCGAGAAGGCGTTGCAAAATTTGCCAAAATTCTTGCACAGGCGAACGGCGGAATCAGGGCATACGCAGAGACCATCGGACTTAAAGTCGACTGGGAAGACCCTAATGCTACCGTTTCGAAGCTGGCGTGGCTCACTCAAACGCCCAGAGAGTTCGACTTTGAAAGTTCCCATTGGCCCCCGCAGTTCCATTACACGGGTCCATTTCATGATGGAAACGGCCGGGCGGAGGTGGAGTTCCCCTGGGAGCGACTAACCGGAGAGCCGCTTGTCTACGCCTCGATGGGAACAGTGCAGAACGGCTTGGTTGATGTCTTCCGCACCATTAGCGCCGCGGTCGCAAGGCACAAGAGTTTGCAACTGGTGCTTTCGATTGGCGATCAGCTCCAACCAAATGAGATCGGACCTGTTCCCGGCAATGCGATCATCGTAAAGCGCGCTCCCCAATTGGAACTGCTGAAGCAGGCCTCAGTCTGTATCACCCATGCGGGGCTGAATACCGTGCTGGAGGCTCTTACCCAAGGTGTTCCGCAAGTAGCGATCCCGGTTACCAATGATCAACCCGGCGTGGCTGCAAGAATCGCTGACAAGAAAACCGGCGTAGTCACCTCGTTAGACAACTTGACCGCGCCGCACCTCTCAACGCTGCTCGACGAGGTGCTCAACGACTCTACTTACCGCAACAATGCGCGTCAGATCCAAAAGGCCGTTGCCGAGACCAACGGACTTTCTCGAGCGGCGGATCTGATAGAACAATCCT
>WNFQ01000083.1_pt1 | contig 72087 bp, 70 predicted proteins | sample 5400171 | NCBI WGS metagenome assembly WNFQ01 (sample SAMN13153356, study PRJNA577476) | soil metagenome | isolation source: 20 cm soil under Madrone tree | place: USA:California | collected 2016-06-14
GATCGCGATCGGCCCCGGTTATTCGGGCGGCGTGGTCGATCTCGATGCGCCTGCCGAGGAGAACATCCGCGCTCTCGCCAAAGCGAAGGGGGTCGACGCGGGAGAGATCACCGCACTGATTCTCGACCGGCCGCGCCACGCCGATCTCATCGCGGGCGTGCGCAAGGCGGGCGCCGCGGTGCGGCTGATCACCGATGGCGACATCGCGGGCGTGATCCACACCGCCGATCCAGCCGACACCGGCATCGATATCTATATGGGTGTTGGCGGGGCACCCGAGGGGGTGTTGGCGGCGGCGGCGCTGCGCTGCATCGGCGGCCAGATGCAATGCCGGCTCGTGCTCGACACAGCGGAGAAGCGCGAGCGTGCCGCGAAAATGGGCATCAAAGACTCGCGTAAGAAGTACGAGATCGGCGATATGGTGAAAGGGGATTGCCTGTTCGCTGCGACCGGGGTGACCAACGGCGCGCTGCTCGATGGCGTGCGTGTCCGCAAGGATGGAATCGAAACGGAGACCGTGGTCATGCGCTCGATTACCGGCACGGTGCGGTGGATTAGAGCGGAGCACCGGCAGCTCGAGAAGTTTCATCTCGATTGAGGGTTCGTCTTTTTTTGCGCTGCCAAGGGCGAAGAGGCGCGGCAATCTTCGGCATGACCACGCTGGCTTTTGCCGTTTTCTTTTCGCTCAGCGTCGAGGCGACCTCGTGCCGCGGCTACCCGCAAGGCGTTCGTGCCGCCATCAAGAAACAAGTCGAGGCGCTGCGCGCGCTCGAGCACGAGGCGGCCGACCGGCTCAAGGGCCTCGATACGCGGCCGTTCGACTATCTCCTCAGCCGGGCGCGCGCTACGGCCCAAGTGATTGCGGACAAGGATGCGCTGGCGGCGGAAGAGGGTCTCAGTCGATGCCGCGAAGCCATTCCCCCGGTGCGGCGCGTGTGTGCAGAGGCAGCGCAAGCGCTCGCCAGCCTGATCGAGGCACACGAGACTGGCGCAGCCGTCTCGCACCCGAAGCAGGTTTACGTACGGGCCATGCCGCAATGCGAGCAATGGATGGACTTTGCGCCCCTGGTCACGGTCTTCCGGACAATCGACTGAGCCTGAGAAGGTCGATGCGTGCTGGATCGCAACATGCCGTATCGGTACCTGACGGTTGCAAGGCACTCAAAGCATTCGTGATCGTGAACGCCGCGGCACCCCGCAGCAGCGCAAAAATGTGTGAAAAACGTGCGCGCTCGCCACCCAACCACGGATTCGGGCGGCAGTTCGGCGCATACTATAGGGCGGCTGCGGGATCCATGTCGCAGCGGACCAAGAGCGCAGTCAAGTGTCTCGGCGTGGCGCATGCTCGCAGCCAATCTCGTGATCCGGCATCCCCGTGCGGATGAGCGGGCCGATTGGGAGCCGCTATGGAAGGGCTATCAGGCCTTCTACAAGGTCGTGATCTCGGACGAGACCACGAGCGCAACCTGGGCGCGGCTGCACGATCCGGATGAGCCGATGGGCATTCTCGGCGCGTATGTCGACGGGCGGCTGTCCGGGATCGCGCACTACCTCTTTCACCGCTCGTGCTGGACCATCGGCGACTACTGCTACCTTCAAGACCTCTTCGTCGCCGAAAAGGCACGCCACCTCGGCCTCGGGCGTGCCCTGATCGGCGCGGTGGAAGAGCGGGCGCGTCGGGCGGGCGCGAGCCGCCTCTATTGGCTCACCCAAGAGAGCAATGCGAGTGCGCGGGCACTCTATGACAAGCTGGCAGAGCGCTCCGGCTTCATCCAATATCGCAAGCTTTTTTGACGCGATTCGCGAGGGCGGGCATGACACTCGCGGTGACGGCGCCGGTCGCCCCTAAACGGCGCCTCTTTCTCGGAGTAGAGCGCTCGGCTTGCGGGCGTCCATGGCGCGACCGGCTCGATGAGCGCGGCGCGGGGCGAGCGCTTGCGATCGCGCAGCGCCATGGCAATGTGCCCGAGCTGCTGGCGCGCATTCTTGCCGGCCGCGGCGTCGAGGTAGACGAGGTTCCAAGCTTTCTTGATCCGACCGTGCGGGGCCTGATGCCGGACCCGCACACGCTCGTGGACATGCGCGCCGCCGCGGCGCGCCTGGCGGATGCCATCGTCGGCGGAGAAACGGTCGCAATCTTTGGCGACTATGACGTCGATGGGGCGACCTCGGCGGCGCTGCTCGGCCGATACCTGCGTTACTGCGGGCTGCGCGCCCTCATTCATATTCCCGATCGCCTGTTCGAAGGCTATGGCCCAAACGCGGAGGCGGTTCGCGCGCTCGCCGCGCAAGGTGCGACCCTGCTTCTGACCGTCGACTGCGGCACCACCAGCCACGAGCCGCTCCTGGAAGCGCGTAGCATCGGTCTCGATGTGATCGTGATCGATCATCACCAGGCCGACGAACGGCTGCCTGCGGCGCTCGCGGTGGTCAATCCCAATCGGCTCGACGATCTCTCGGCGCTAGGCCAGCTCGCTGCCGTTGGTTTGACCTTCATGACCGTAATTGCGGCCAACCGCGAACTCCGCACGCGTGGATTTTGGATGCCGCCCCGGTCTGAGCCGGATCTCCTAAGCTTTCTCGATCTGGTTGCGCTCGGAACAGTCGCAGATGTGGTGCCGCTCACAGGCCTCAACCGCGCCTTTGTGGCCAAAGGCCTGTTGGCGTTACGGCGGCGCGACAACGCCGGGTTGACCGCGTTGATGGACGTCGCGCGGCTCAGTGGGCCGCCCGAGCCCTGGCATCTCGGCTTTCTGTTGGGGCCACGCATTAATGCCGGCGGCCGCATCGGCCGAGCCGCGCTCGGCGTCGAGTTGCTTATGCATGATGACGCGTCCGAATGCGCGCGCATTGCGGGCGAACTCGATCGCCTCAACCGCGAGCGGCAAGCGATCGAACTTGCCACCGTAGCGCAGGCCGAGGCCGAGGCGATGGCCGCCCTCGGCGCGGAGGAGAAGGGCGCGGTCGTGATCACCGCCGCCGACGGCTGGCATCCGGGCGTGGTTGGGCTCGTCGCCGCACGGCTGCGGGAGCGTTTCGGGCGACCGGCCTTTGCCATCGCGCTAGAGCCGGGTGGCACCGGCACCGGGTCCGGCCGTTCGATTGCCGGCGTCGATCTTGGCCGCGCCGTGCGCCAGGCCGTCAGCATGGGCCTCCTCATGAAAGGCGGCGGCCACGCCATGGCGGCTGGCGTCACGCTGCGAAGGGACAAGCTCAATGCATTCCGCGCCTATCTCGAGGATGCGCTCGCGGTCGCGGTCGAAGCGATACGACGCGAGGATGCGCTGCTCATCGATGGCGCCATCACCGCCGCTGCTGCAAACAACGAGATCGTGACGACGATCGCAGGCGCCGGTCCGTTCGGCTCGGGCAATCCGGAGCCGGTGATTGCATTTCCGGCGCACACCCTGGTCTATGCCGAAGCGGTCGGGCAGTCGCATATGCGCGCGCGATTACGCGCCGGCGATGGCGCGATCATTAACGCGATCGCGTTTCGTGCCGCAGGACAAAAACTTGGGATCGCGCTTGCGCAGGCGCGCGGGCAATGTGTGCACGCAGCCGGCACCTTGTGCTTTGACCGCTGGAACGGCGCCGAGCGGGTGCAGCTGCGCCTCCTCGACCTGGCAGCCGCTGACGGGAGCCTCGGCGCGCATTAACATCGCCGTCCCTGGCTTTGCGGGACCGGCGCTGCCAGAGGGTGGCCAGAGGTTGGGTTGTGATTGCTCCGCCCCGGCGGGGCTTTCGCGGGGCACGACATCGACGAGAATGGGAACGACATCAAAACTCAAATTGTCGATCGCCGTCGGCGACTACGACCGCGTGCGTCCGCTCATGGACGGCACGGTCCAGATCGACGGCGTTGATCCCATATTCATGAATTTGCCGCCGGAGGAGATCTTCTTCCGTGCTTTCCGCAGCATGGATTTCGACGTCTGCGAATTGTCGCTGTCGAGCTTCGCCGTAAAGACCGCCGAGCACAATTGCCCCTATGTGGGGATACCGGCTTTCGTTTCCCGGGCGTTCCGTCACAACTCGATCTACGTGCGGCGGGATCGCATCACATCGCCCGCCGATCTCAAGGGCAGGCGGGTGGGACTGCCGGAGTATCAGCTCACCGCCTGCGTGTGGGCGCGCATCATCCTTGAGGACGACCATGGCGTCAGACCCTCCGACATAGTTTGGGTGCGAGGAGGGATCGAGCATCCCGGCCGGCCAGAAAAAATCGCCGTCAAGCTTCCAGCCGACGTGCATCTGGAAGACGCCCCGCAAGGGACCACCATCTCCGGGCTATTGGAGCGCGGTGAGATCGACGCGTTCATAGCGCCGCGCGTGCCGCGTCTTGCCGGCAATAAGAATCCCAATATCGGCTGGTTGTTTCAGGATCCGATCGCCGCGGGAAAAGAGTATTTCAGACGGACCAGTATTTTCCCCATCATGCATCTGATCGGCATCAGGCGCGAGCTGGTCGAGGTGCATCCGTGGCTGCCAGCGGCTGTCTTCAAGGCGTTCGAACAGGCCAAGGCGAAGTGCCTCGCGGCGCTCGAAGACACTGCCGCGAGCCAGGTGACGCTGCCGTTCGTGGAGGAGCAATTGCGGGCCGCGCGGCAGTTCATGGGTCACGATTTCTGGTCATACGGGCTCTCTCCCAATCGCAAGGTGCTGCACACTTTCCTGCGTCACCACCACGCGCAGGGCCTTTCATCCCGGCTGGTATCGCCCGAGGAACTTTTCCACTCCGCGACGCACGACAGGTTCGCGATTTAGTGACGACGGTAGTGGTGGGAAGACTTTGTAGAGCCGCGCGGCATTGTCGTCGTCGATCTTACGCCCGCCGGCTACTTCTCCGTTCCGCGCAGCATGGCCGCGGTTGCGACGGCGGAATAGCCAGGTTCGACCCGGACATCCACGACCGCTACCTGGCCCGCTTCGACCGCCGCGATCGCCTTTTCGAACGTCGGCACCAGATCGGCGGTCTTCGTGACCGGCTCGAATCCAACCGCACCTTGTGCAACCGCGAGTCCCGCGCAGTCGATCTCGGGATCAGAGATGCGCTGACCGATCCAGCGGTTCTCGGGCGGCCGATTACGGATGCGGGCGACCCGCTCCTGGTGCAGTTCATCGTTGAAGAAGGAACGATTGTTGCAGACGATCACGAGGAGCGGAATGCGATAGTGCACCGCGGTCCACAAAGCGGTCACGCCCATGCAGAAATCACCATCGCCGCAGATTGCAATCGGCAGCCGCCCGGAGTCCTTGAGCGCGAGCGCTGCGCCGACCGAAATGCCCGGCCCTCCGCCAACGCCGCCGCCGCCCTCGGAGCCAATGTAATCGAGCGGATGGCGGAACGGCCAAGTGGCACCGTTCCAAGAGAGTGGCAGGTGTGTGAGCGTAACGTCCCGCTCACCAACCGCGGCTTTCAGTGATCGCGCGAGGTCATCGACCCGCACGGGCCCATTCGACGGTTCGTATCTTTCCGCTCTTGGCTTGACCGGGACGGCCATGCGCGGCTTGCGCGCGGCGAGCGCGTCGAGCAGCAACGGCACCGCTGCATCGGGCGTCGTGGGCAGCATCAGATCAACCGGCGGCAGGATTTCGTAATCCATGCTCCAGCCGTTATGGACGTGGAAGTCGGCGCTGATACTTATCACTTTCGCCTTCGACCCCTCTTGGCCTACAGCATTTCGCAGCGCACCGCCCAAGTCGACCCAATCGAGTGCAAGGATCACATCCGCCGCTTTGATGGCCGCAATCGCCTCCGGTACCATCGCGTTCGAGGCGGGCGCCCCCGCATGGAGCGGATGATCGGTGGGAAAACCGCAACCGATTTTGAGGTCGCTGATCACCTTGGCATTGAGTGCCTCTGCGAGCGCGACGCGTTCGTTCCATGCCTCGACGCTCCGCGATACCCGCCCCATGAGCATGACCGGATGCTTGGCGGCCTTGAGAATTGCAGCCGCGTTCTCGATGAGCTCGGCGGAAGCCATTGGATTAGCCGACGGCATGAAGCGGACGGCCTGGATCGGCGCCAGCGGCTCGGCGAGCTTTGCTTCCTGCATCTCGGCGTCGAGGTTGACATACACCGGGCCGCGCGGCGCGGTGGTCGCAATCCAGGCGGCGCGGATGAGGGCCTCGCGTGCGGCGGCGGGGGAGGCGGGCTGATCATCCCATTTGGTGTAGTTGCGAACGATCGCGCCCTGATCGCGCGCGGTATGAATCCAGTCGATCCATGGCCGGCGCTTGAATGCATCCACTGGGCCGGTCGCACCGAGCACGATGACGGGCTGGCGGTCGCACCAGGCGTTGAAGATGGCCATGGTGGCGTGAAAGAGCCCGACATTCGAATGCACGGCGGCAGCCATCGGCTTGCCGGTCACCTTTGCGTAGCCGTGGGCGAGGGCCACCGCGCTCTCCTCATGCAGGCAGAGCAGCATCTGCGGGGTCTCGTTACCGAGGAAATTCACGATCGAGTCGTGCAGCCCGCGGTAGCTCGCGCCGGGATTTAGCGCGATATACGGAATTTCCAGCGTCCGCAGCGTATCGGCAACCACATCGCTGCCGAAGGCGGGTGCGTTCGTTCCCGTCAGATTGACAGGTCGCTCAAGCGTCCGAACCGGGGGGTGGGCCGCGGTCGCAGGCTTATGGGCGACAGGCGCCGCTTTGGCTTTTGCAGTTGTCACGGGATGATCCTTGGGCTCTTCGAAGGGGCCCATAGAACCCAATCAGAGGCCCTGGCGCAACCGAGCCAGAAGCTTGACGCCTGCATAGCCGTCGGCCGGCTGCATGCCGACTTTGCGCTGGAAATTGCGCACAGCGAGCATGGTGTCATTGCCGACGCGGCCGTCCGTGCCGCCAGTGTCGAAGCCGAGCGCCGTCAGACGCTGCTGGATTTCCTGCACTTCGGCCAGCGTCGGCGTACGCTCGCCGCCCGGGAATGCCTGCACGAGGGGCCCGCCGCCCATGACGCGATCGCCGAGATGCACGATGGACAACGTATAGTTCATGGATGGGTTATAGGAGCGTACGGCATAAAAATTCGGGCCGAGCAGGAATGCTGGCCCTCCTGGCACTGGCACCCAAAGTTTTGCAGACGCGTTGGGTTGTGGAAACGGTTTGCCATCGGCGCGGGTCACGCCGGCGCGCTGCCAAGCGTCGTAGGTTCGCGATGCCCCTTCACCGCTCGTGCGGCCCACGGCCCGCACCTCATAACCCCAGTGCTCCCCGGGGCGATACCTGCCGCGCCTGACAAGATATTGCGCGGTGCCGGCAAGCGCGTCGTCGGGCTTGCCGAACGGGCTCACCCGTCCATCGCCATCGTAATCGAGCCCGACATTGAGCCACACCTCCGGCATCCACTGGGTGTGGCCCATGGCGCCGGCCCAGGAACCGCGCATCTCCTCGGATGTGCTCCAGCCGCGCTCGATGATGACGAGCGCGTTGAGCAGTTCCTGCTCCCAATAAGCGCGCCGCCGCGGCTCGCCCCACGCGAGCGCCGCGAGCGCCGGGACGACCGGGCGCATATGGTTCTTCTGCACATCCGGATCGCCGAACGCGGATTCGATCCCCCATAGCCCGAGCACGATCCCGCGGTCGACGCCGTAGTCCTTCTCGATCCGGCCCAAAAGCGGCGCGTATTCCTTCGCTTTCTCCTTGCCGGTCGTGATGCGCCAATCGGAGACGCGGCGATTGAGATATTGCCAGAGTTGTTCGTTGAATTCGGGCTGGAAGCGGTTGAGCTCAAAAACCGCTATATCCGGTTTGATACTGCCCATAACCCGCGTGTATGTGGCGTCGGATATACCACGCGCGCGCGCGCGTGCGCGAAACGCTGCGACCCACTGGTCGAACGGCGATTTGCTTGCCTGGGCGCGTGCCGTTGCGCTCCACGCCGCCATGGCCGCCGCCAGCATGGACAGGCAGGCTCGTCTTGATAGGGGAGGATTCATCCGTTCGCTCATCGCGCCGCACCGTCGGCCCCGTTGTCTTTCCGGCCGACGATTCTATAGCCGTTTCTGTCGGCTTTGCGGCCGCGCCCGGGTCGGTTGCCAGCGGGTGGGCCGGAATTGAAGCCGTTGGAACGTCTTCCTGCTCCTTGATTTCCTGCCCGCGGCCGCGGATCAGCCGCTCATAGGCCGCAACGAGCGTCATATACGGATTGACGAAGACCCAGCCGTATTTCGTCGGTACCTGTACGTCGAAATGCAGATGATAGGTCGTACCGCGTTCGCGCCGAAAGAAGTTGCCGACTTTCCCGATCACCTCACCCTCGCGTACCAAGCGGCCGTTCACCATTCCATCCGCGTTGAACTGCCTCGGAAGCATATGCAGGTAGCGAAAACGGATGCGCTCATTCGGCGCGTTGGTGACGATGTACAGGGCCTCTTGGCTCGGCGCGCGCAGCACCGCCCCGTCGCGCACGGCGACCACGTCATGCAGATAGGGCTCGCAGCGGTTCGCCCCTTCGATGCGCTGCTTACAGGACGCAGGACGGATATCTTGGCCTTGGTGGCCGAGACCAGCCGGGCACTGGCCGACATAGAAAAAGCGGGTCTCGCAGAAGTTATCCCGCCAGGGATAGGAATAGTTGTCGGCAGCCGATTCGTCCAAGATTAGCTTCTGCCCGTTGACACGGCAGCGATAGGCCCTGACCCCATCTACGCTTCCAGCACCGTAGCGTCCGGTCGCCTCGCAGTTCCCCCAGTTCATGAACGACTGGGAATTGGCAAAAGCCGGCGCCTCCTTGAGCGGGAAACGGATTTTGGAATAAACGGTGTAATCCGCAACCCCGCCTCTGCGCTTGAAGCCGGTGCCGGGAAGTATGTCGCCGGGGCTGTGATAGGTGAAGACGCTCGATTCCTCGGCTGGCCGATCGATTGCATCGGCTGTGGTTGCCTGCGGTTGCGCCTGTGGCGTGCCGCCGACGACACGCAGTGCCTTTAGGAATCGAACGGCGACCTTATCGGCGTCGCGGCACGACATTTTGCGGAACCGTGCTCTCCCGTCGAAGCATTCGATCGCCACGACATAGGGCACACCGTAGCGCACGAAGGTGTATCGCACGTAGTTTTCCAGAAACATGCGGCGGATGCCGGGGAACTCATCTAGGCCATGTACCGGCCATCCGATCATGCCGGCGGGATCGTCGACTTCGTACAGGAGGGCCGAGCCGCCGACGTGGATATAGATCGGATCGGAAAAGCCGATCCGTAATTCGGGCATCTCCTGCGTGCGCGCGACAATGACGGCGTCATAGCCTGCCGGGCCGGGATAAAAGAAGGGTACTGAATCGAAGCCAAAAAGATAGTTGTCAGCCGGCGGATTCGTCACAGCGACTCCGTCAGATCCCGTAGCGCGGTCGTGCAGAAAGGACCCAGTATCGAAGGGCAGCAGCACCGGGACTGGGCTCGCGGCGATGTTCGCAAAGCGCTCGCCGGTTGCGCGGCTGAGTTCGGCCATCCGCTCCGGCAGGACGATCGGTTCTCCGGGATCGAGCGCGCCGAGCTCGACCGCAACCGCATCCCAATCCACGGGGGTGGGAGCAATGCGTGGGCTCTTCATGTCCTGCGCGGCCGCGGCAAAAACGCCAGCCGCGAGCGCGAGGCCCGCAATTCCTAATCGCAGCATGACGCTCCATACCTCGCCGGAGCTGTCGCGGCGACGTCCGGGCGCGAATCAAGTATCGCTGTCGTGGACGATTCTGCCAAGTGGGTTAACGAAAACGGTCGGAAAGTGTTGCAAAGAGGTTGCGCGGCGCTCGGATCGATCGCGCGAAACGTCAGTCCTTGGCGCGCTCCACGTATGACCCATCCGCCGTCATGACCACAATTTTCGTGCCCGGTCCGACGAATGGGGGGACCATCGTGCGCACCCCGTTCGACAGCAGCGCCGGCTTGTAGGACGAAGCGGCGGTCTGGCCTTTGACGGACGGCTCCGTTTCCACCACTTCCAGAGTCGCTTTCTGCGGGAGTTCGATCGCGACCGGCACCCCCTCGTGGACTGAGAGCATGACCTTCATTTCCGGCTGGAGATAGGCGGCCTGGTTGCCGATGACATCCGCGGGCAACGTCACCTGGTCGTAGGTCTCGGTATTCATGAAATGAAAGCCGTCGCTGTCCTGGTAAAGGTACTGATAGTCGCGATCTTCCACATAGGCGCGCTCGACTTGCTCGGTCGTCTTGAAGCGTTGCGCCACCTTTACCCCGTCGCTGATGCGGCGCATGTCGATCTGGGTCGTGGGGGTGCCCTTGCCGGGGTGAAAGCTTTCGGCATTGAGGACGACGTAGAGCTTGCCGTCGACTTCGACGATATTGCCCTTGCGCAGCGAGCTGGCGATGACTTTCACAGCGCGGGTTCCTCGATTGCCGGAGGCGAGCCACCAATTCCGGGCCACCATACTGATCTTGGGGCCATTCGCCAGCAATTTTCGTAGCCGCTGGGCGGCTGACATGTCGGCGGAAGGAGCGTGCGGATGACTTCGCCATTCTGGGTTCTGCACGCTCGCCGGCGCCCATTCCTGTTGGCACGCATGCTTATTGCAGCGGCCTTGCGGCAGTTTTTCGCGGCGCGGGATTTCGTCGAGGTCGAGACTACGGCGCTTGTACTTTCGCCGGGCAACGAAACGCATCTGCATGCATTCGGAACCGACTTGGTAGCGCCAGCCGGCGCGCGCGCGCGCCTTTATCTACGCACCTCGCCTGAATTCGCCTGCAAGAAGCTTTTGGCGGCCGGCGAGCGCCGGATTGTCGAGTTCGCCCGCGCGTTTCGCAACCGCGAGCGCAGCGTGCTGCACCATCCCGAATTCACGATGCTTGAGTGGTATCGAGTTGAGGAGCCTTGCGACGTTCTGATGCACGATTGCGCTGCCGTGCTTGCACTCGCGGCCGAGACTGCGGGGACGACGCGGTTCTCCTTCCGCGATCGCGCCATCGATCCCTTCGTCAAGCCCGAGCGGCTCACCGTCTCGGAAGCTTTTTCGCGTTACGCGAAGATCGACCTCGTCGCAATCCTACCGCCGCAACCTGCCGCTGTGTTCGCCGCGGCGGCCGCGGCCGCCGGTATCCGCACCGCCGCCGACGATACGTGGGGTGATATTTTTAGCCGCGTGCTCGTCGAGAGAATCGAGCCGCATCTGGGGCAGGGGCGAGCGACGATCCTTTACGATTATCCTGCAATCCAATCACCGCTCGCGCGGCCTAAGGCGTCCGATCCGCGGCTCGCCGAGCGCTTCGAGCTCTATGCGTGTGGGATCGAGCTTGCCAATGGGTTTGCAGAGCTCACCGATGCCGCCGCGCAACGCAAACGGCTGGAAGAGCAAATGGCGGAGAAGGAACGCATCTATGGCGAGCGCTATCCGATCGACGAGGATTTCTTGAACGCTCTCTCGGTGATGCCGGAAGCTAGCGGGGTGGCGCTCGGGTTCGAACGGCTGGTCATGCTCGCAACCGGCGCCGCCCACATCGACGACGTGGTGTGGACGCCGATATCAGAGCGATGAATCAAGCACGGTACTAAAGAGGAACCAATGTTGGTGCTTTACCACAACGGTATGTCGCTTTGCGCCCAAAAGGTGAGGGTGTGTCTCGCCGAGAAGGGACTCGAATGGGAAAGCCGCCATCTCGTCCTGCGCGCTGGAGAGCACCAGCAATCGTGGTATCGCAAGCTCAATCGACGTGCGGTAGTGCCGACGCTCGTCGACGGGGACAGGGTCATTCCGGAATCGAATGTCATTCTCGAGTATCTCGATGAGGTGTATCGCGATCCGGGGCTTGCACCCGACCATCCTTATGGCCGTACTAGGATGCGGTTGTGGACGAAGCAACTCGACGAAGATATCCACGATGCTTCCGCAGCGGTCCTGAGCTTCGGCATTGCTTTCAGGCATCAGTACATGGAGCGTGGCGAGCTCGGACAGAAGATGCTGGAAGCAGTCCCCAACGTCTTCAAGCGCGAGCGCCGGCGCGATGTAATTGAACGGGGCACCGACTCGAAACACTTCATCATTGCGGTCGAGCGCATGGTCCTGCTCCTCGACGAGATGGAAGAAGCGCTCGCTGCGCATCAATGGCTCGCTGGCGACGAGTACACTTTGGCGGATGTCGCCTTCACCCCGTATCTCGCGCGCCTCGAACACCTCAACATCATTGGCATGATCGGAGGGCGACATCGTCTGGCCGACTGGTACGGTCGCTGCAAGACGCGGCCTAGCTTTTATCAAGCCATCGTCAAGTGGGAGAATGCCGACTATCTTGAACTGATGCGGCGCCGTGGCGCCGAAGCTTGGCCACGGGTCGAGGCGATCGCCCGCGCGCATCGATCTGCGACGGGAGCGAAGCCGGCATGAAAGGAGACGGCATGCCTGCTTACTGTCCCATGCTCTGCATCTTGGCGGCGGGGATCATCACTGTTGGTGCACAGCCGACGTCGGCGCAGGGCTATCCGACCCAGACCATCACATTTCAAGTTGCATTCGCCGCCGGCGGCATCGCCGATGTTGTCGCGCGCCTTGCGGGTCAGAAGCTCAGCGAGCGCCTCGGATACACTGTGGTGGTGGAAAATCGTGGCGGAGCCGGTGGCAATCTCGCCGCAAAGTCGGTGAGCGGCGCGGCGTCCGACGGTCATAGCATTCTTGTGACGACGACGTCCCTTGCGGTCAACGAGACAACGACGCGGAACAAAGGTTTTTCGGTCAACGATCTGCGCACGATCGCCATTGTGGCATTCAGCCCCGACGTCCTTGCCGTTCATCACAGCAATCCGGCGAAGGATTTGCGGGAGTTCATCAAGAATGCAAAGAGCTTCACCTATGGGAGTGCCGGCGTCGGCACCGGTCCGCACATCGGCGCGGAATATTTTTTCCGCGAGGTCGCGAAGGTTCAAGCCGTGCACGTCCCGTTCACCGGCGGCGCGCCAGCCGTTGCTGCCGCGATCGGCAACCACGTCGACGCGATCGTGCTGACGCTGCCGACGGTGGTGCCGCCGATCACGCAAGGGCTTCTCCGCGGCCTTGGTCTTGCCAGCCCGGGGCGCAACTCCGCAGTGCCGGATGTGCCAACGTACGGCGAAATGGGGTTCCCTGACTTCTATTCAGGCTCGTGGGTCGGCTTTTTCGCACCGGCGAAGACACCCGATGCGGTCGTCACCAAGCTCAACGCGGAGATCAACGCGATCATGCGCGAGCAGGAGGCACAGCAGAAGCTCAAGACGATTGGCTTCGACGTGATAATCAAGAGTGCTGCCGAGGCTACTGACTACTTCAGGAGCGAAGTCTCGAGATGGGGTGAAATGACCCGCGCGATCGGCTATTCGAGCGAGTGAGCATACGGTGGACAGGGCGGAGAGCAGAACGCGCTAGCGGCTCACCACCACGTTGAGGATCGCCGTGCGTCCCTCTTGAGTGGCGGTGAGCGCGCTTCGCAGCGCGATCTCCAGCTCGGCACGGTACTCGACCCTCTCGCCATGGAAGCCGAAATGGCTTCCCAACTTCTCATACTCCGGTCCGTCGATCGTCACCCCGAAATGCAGTCCTTTATTGGCGGAGACTCCATCGGGATAATGATGGATGTGGCCTTTTCGCATCGCCTCATACTTCTTGTTGTTGAGGATGACGATCATGATCGGCAGATCGTGCCGTTTCGAGGCGCCGAGCGCCTGAATGATGGGGTTATAAAGAAACGAGCCGTCGCCGATGAGCAGCGCCACCGGGCGCTCGGGCGCCGCGAGCTTGACCCCGAGCGCGGTTCCAATGCCCTGGCCGAGCCCACCCGACCCGCGGAAGAAGCTTTGCGGGGTGGTCTGCGGTAGGTGCTGGCGGATCAGTGGGGAATGGGTAATCGTCTCGTCCACATAGATCGTATCGGCTGGCATCATTTCGCCGAGCACGCCCAGGAGCGAGAGCGGATCGATTGCACTTCCATTCTGTGCCTTCTCGCGTTCGGCCCGAAGGGCCGCAACATAATCCTCATGCTCGCGGGTCCAGCGCTGGCGCCGTGCATTCACTGTGCCGGTCTCGAGCTTCATCGACTTTGCGGCCGCGCTCAGCAACGTCAGCGATTCCGCAATGTCGCCTTCGAGATAAAAATCCGCGTGCAGGTTTTGGTAGACCATGTGCTCTTTAAGCGGATGATCGTGGACCGCGACGATCTTGCCGCGCGTCGGCCGCCGCCGGGGCGGATACCAAGGCGCGCGCGCACCTACCAGAAGCACAAGGTCGGCGTCGTCGAGCGCTTTATACCTGCCCACGCCAAGGTAGAGCGGGTGATTGGTCGGAAAGTTCGCGTAGGAGTTCACCCGTCCGTTGATCACCGGTACGGCGAAGAGATTGGCGAACTCCTGCAACGCTGAAAACGCCTTGGGATCCCGCCCGGCGGTCTCCGTCACGATGACGGGGCTCTTGGCGTTACGTACGAGTTCCGCAACTTTTTCGACGTCCTGCGGCCTCGGTTGCACCAACGGCGCCGGCGGCACCTCGCGCGTGGTCTCGGGCGGCGTCCAGTCGTGCAGCATGTGCTCGAGCGGCACATTGAGATAGATCGGTCCCTTCGGCACGCGCTGCGCCATTTCGCCGGCGCGGATCACGCTCTCGTAGAGGGTATGGGGGCTAGTCACGGCGCGAGCCCACTTCGCAAACGGCTCGACGAAGCGTTCGATGCCACCGACGGAAAGCCCGCCATACCACTGCTGTTCGATGTCGAGGTCCGGGTCTTCGCCCAGCGTCTGCGACTCGCCGGACATGATCACCATTGGCACTTCGTTCTGCAGGGCACCATGGATGCCCATGCTTCCCTGGAGAACGCCGACGCCGGCGTGCACTAGCACTGCTTGCGGTCGGCCCGTGATCAGCGTGTAGCCGCTCGCCATGTTGACCGCGAGCGTCTCGTGCCAAGACTCGACGAAGGTCGGACCCGCTCGGTTCTCGAGCTTCTGACGCGCCAGTGCCTCCCAGATCGGCGACCATTCCGAGCCCGGCGAGGACATAATGTAGTCGATCTTGAGCTTGCGAAACGCCTCGAGGATCGCTTCGCCCCCGTCGAGATAATTTTTCATCTTGCACGCGCTCCTGAATGAGTGGCGCATACGACACGGATTTTTGCACCTTCGCAAGCGGGGGACATGACTGCCGCATCAGGTTGTCTCGCCTCGCACCGGCCTAGCGCATGCGGATTGACATTTGGCCGATCCCGCACCATCAGCGGGCTTGGCCGCGAAGCGGCAAACATGGTCGCTGCTGGAAAATTGCAGATGAGAGCAAAACGCAAGACATTACGCCGCGCCGATGATCTCCTGGCGGCCGGCTTGATCCCGCTCGAACGACGCGCTGCGATCGAAGCGGTTGCCGCGCGCTATGCGCTCGCGCTAACGGCCGACGTTGCCGAGCTCGTCGATGCGGGCGATGCGCATGACCCCATTGCGCGCCAGTTCGTTCCCGACGAGGCCGAGCTCCAAAGCCGGCCTGAGGAGATGACCGACCCGATCGGGGACGACGCGCATAGCCCCGTCAAGGGCATCGTGCACCGCTATCCCGACCGGGTGCTGCTCAAGCCCGTCCATATCTGCGCAGCCTATTGCCGCTTCTGTTTCCGCCGCGAGGCGGTTGGACGCGCGCGCCCCCTCGCGCGCACGCAGCTCGACGCCGCCGTCGCCTATATCCGCGCGCATGATGACATCTGGGAGGTGATCCTCACGGGCGGCGATCCGCTCGTGCTCTCGCCGCGACGCCTCGGGCAGCTCGTGCAAGCGCTTGGGACGATCGAGCATGTCAAGATCATCCGCGTGCACAGCCGGCTACCGGTGGTCGCGCCTTCGCGCGTGACGCCCGCGATGGTGGGCGCTCTCAAGGTGCCGGGCAAGGCGACCTTCGTGGTGCTCCACGCCAATCATGCCCGTGAACTCACAGCAAAGGCGCGCGCAGCCTGCGCGCGCCTAATCGATGCCGGCATTCCCATGTTGAGCCAGAGCGTGCTGTTGCGCGGCGTCAACGATGACGCCGCCGTGCTCAGCGAGTTGATGCGCGCCTTGGTCGAATGTCGGATCAAGCCGTATTACCTCCATCACGGCGATCTGGCCCCCGGCACTGCGCATTGGCGAACGAGTATCGAAGAAGGTCAGCGCTTGATGCGCGCTCTGCGTGGCCACTTCTCCGGGTTGTGCCAACCGACCTATGTTCTCGACATTCCTGGAGGGCGCGGCAAGTCGCCGATTGGCCCGAGTTATCTCGCCCGTGCTGCTCGCGAAAATGGTGCCGCGTGTTACGAGGTCGAGGATTTCAGGGGGCGCCGTCACGCCTATCCGCCGGTGCGCGGAACGACAGTGCCAGTCTCACCAGGGTTGCCGGTTGACGAGGCGGCTCAATAAGGCAATCGCCGAACTGCACTCTCGGTTTCGAAACCTGTTTGCTCACCACCAGCCGCCGCCGCACCACATCTCGCATGTGTTGCGTCGGTAGAAATTGTAAAAAAGCGCAACGACGCAACGGCCATTCCAGTCGCCCGCGAGAAGCCTGATCCGCTCGCCCGCTGCCCAAGCGAAGCAGGCCGGCGTGCGTGCGGTAAACCGCGCGCCGTTGATGATGAAATTACCACTGTAAGGAGGCTGTACGACTTCGATGACGTGCCGCTCGGCCGGCAGATAGAACCGCTGATAGGACCGTCGGGGCGCGTATTCCATACCGTCCGCAAACGCACTCGCGCACAGCAGCGTGGCCAACGCGAACGCTGAGGTCAATTTCAACATTTTTCAGCTTCCCCCCTGCCGGTCCCGGAAGGATAGACACGACCTTCAGCGCTGCCAAGAGAAGAAGTCCGCGGATCGACGTTGCAAGTACAAAGGCTACGGCGTCGCGCGCATGCCGGCAATTCTATGGCACCGACCAGCGTCATCCGCTAGCCTTCCATCTCTATGCTCATCATTTCGATCGTTCTCGAAGCGGGAGTTGCAATCATAGCAGTCTTGGCCGCTCGCAAAGGCAACCCGTACATCTACGGCCTTGCATTTACGTTCGGCGCCTACGTGCTCTATGATCTCGCCCGCCTGCTGCAGTGGGATGTTCAGGGAGGAGTTCTTTCCGGGCTCTTCCTGCTCGCGACCATCACCGCGCTGATCGCGGTATGGGGACTGTACCGGAAGTAGCGAACGCCTGGAGGATCTCAGCCATGTCGAAGCTTGCCTGGATTGTCGTGTTCGCAACGCTCGCCGTCGCGCCCGCGGCGGCACAACAGAGCGCGATCCCCGACCTTCGCGGCACCTGGAAAGGCAACAGCGAGTCGATCATCCTCGGCGCGGGGAATCCGCATCATGCTGCGGCCCCCTCCGACCAGCCGCGGCTCAACAGCGTCGCCTTCACCGCGACCATCGACAAGCAGGACGGCCGCCGTTTCTCCGGGACGTTTTCCTCGCCGCGCGGCAACGACAAGTTCGTCGCCGTGATCTCGCGCAATAACACGATTTTGCTGGTCGACGATGATGGTTATACGGTCGGCACGATCTTGGCGCCGAACCGCATGGAGTGGTGCTACATGCACCTTTCGCAGGCCACCCGCGTCGCCTCCTGCACCGAGCTGACCAAACAGCCGTAGCGCGACCCGCCGCCGCTTTGGAACCAGGGCCTGCCACCAAGCTCTCGAACCGAGCAATTGGAAGGCGAGCGCTGGCGCGCCCTACGGGACTCGAACCCGTGTTACCGCCGTGAAAGGGCGATGTCCTAGACCGCTAGACGAAGGGCGCTTAAGGCGCGGCGACATATAGAGGCGTTTGTGAGGTGCGGCAAGGAAGCCCGATGGCCGCCTGCCCGCCTCACCACTTGCCGGTATTGGGCATGGACACCCACGGTTCCCTCGACGGCAGCGGCGCGCCTTTCTGTAATAATTCGATCGACTGTTTGTCGGGGGAGCGCACGAAGGCCATAACGCCATCGCGCGGCGGGCGGTTGATCGTAACGCCCGCCTTCATCAGTTTTTCGCACAAACCATAGATATCGTCGACCTCGTAGGCGAGGTGACCGAAATAGCGCGCCTCGCCGTAGTCCTCGCTGTCCCAATTGTAGGTGAGTTCCACCAACGGGGCATCGCGGCCGGTGCTCTTGCTCTCCTCCACGCGCCCTTCGTCCTCCGGCGCAGCCAGAAAGACGAGCGTGTAACGATTTTTGTCGTCGACACGGCGGCGCACCTCCTTGAGCCCGAGTTTGTTGCAGTAGAAGTCGAGCGCCGAGTCGAGGTTGCGCACGCGCAACATGGTGTGCAGATATCTCATGGGTCGTGACCCCTTTGCATCGCTTACGGGTAAAGCATACATGATTGCGCCGCATCTGGAGACCGCGATCGACGAGTTGCTGGATCTGGTCGAGCGCGCGCGGGTTATCGCCCCCTTTACCGGAGCCGGAATTTCCACCGAGTGCGGCATCCCGGATTTTCGCTCGCCCGGTGGGCTCTGGACAAAAAACAGGCCGATCCCGTTCGAAGAGTTCCTCGCGAGCCAGGACATGCGCGACGAGGCTTGGCGCAGGCGGTTTGCCATAGATGCGCAGTTTTCAGCAGCCCGGCCCGGTCGCGGCCACCTCGCGCTCGCCAGCTTGTACCGCGCCGGCAAGGCACTGGCCGTGATCACGCAAAATATCGACAATCTGCATCAAAGCTCCGGAATATCAGCGGAACACGTGATCGAACTGCACGGGAACACCAGCTATGCCGTGTGCCTTGGTTGTGGCAAACGCTATGAGCTTGAGTGGGTGCGCCAGCAGTTCACCGCTGCCCGCGAACGCGCCCCTGATTGCGCCGATTGCGGCGGGCACATCAAGACGGCGACGATTTCATTTGGTCAGCCGATGCCAGAGCGCGAAATGCGCCGCGCCGAGCAACTGACGCTTGACTGTGATCTTTTTCTCGCAGTCGGCTCGTCGCTGGTCGTGTGGCCGGCCGCCGGATTCCCTCTGCTCGCCAAACGAAACGGCGCGCGTTTGGTGATTATCAATCGCGAAGCGACCGAATTCGACGAAATTGCCGACTTGGTCATACGCCAAGACATCGGAACAGTGCTATCCCCTTTCGTCGTCCACTGATTCGGCGAGCGAGTCGAGATTTGCACAGCCATTCCACCTCTTTTGGCGTGCAAATGCATTTTGGACTTTTCCGTTCGCCGTTGGATGATATCTTCATGACGGCCAAGATTCGAAGCGCACGCAAGTAGCGCCTGGACTGAGCGGCGGCGTTGGGGCGTCATGACGTCGGACGGAATTGGACCGAAGGGGCCGGCCAGCGGTTTGTCGAGCGACCGCGGCACCGGTGGCGAGATCGGGGACGAGGCCGCGAGCGTCATCGAGCTGAGCGGCGTCATCAAGTGGTTCGATGTCTCCAAAGGCTATGGCTTCATCGTTCCCGACAACGGGATGCCCGACATTCTTCTGCACGTCACGTGCTTGAGGCGTGACGGTTTCCAGGTCGCCTACGAGGGCGCGCGCGTTGTGGTCGAGGTGCTGCAGCGGCCGCGCGGGTTCCAGGCATTCCGCGTTCTCTCGATGGATGAGTCGACGGCGGTGCATCCGGCGCAAATGCCGCCGCCGCGCACCCATGTAACTGTGACGCCGACCAGCGGGCTGGAAAGGGCGCAGGTCAAATGGTTCAACCGGCTGCGCGGCTTCGGCTTCCTGACCCGCGGGGATGGCACGCCCGACATTTTCGTCCACATGGAGACCTTGCGCCGCTTCGGGCTCACCGAACTGCGGCCGGGCCAATATGTCCTCGTGCGTTTTGGGCCTGGACCCAAGGGACTGATGGCGGCCGAGGTGCGCCCTGAGGGGGCGCCGCCCGGCCCCGCCTCGCACTGACCCGCCGCGCCCGGGCTGCTGCCATGCCGGTTTCCGGCCCTAAGCCCATTGGACGGTGCTCTGGGCAGGGGCCGCAAGGGCTTAGTCCCCTGGTATGATCGGCGCTCGTCGATCGAGACCTTTGCCCATGCGCCGTGGCCTCCTTGTCCTCCTTGCCGCGCTATTTGTCGTCATCCTGCCGTTCGGGCGTCTTGCGGCGGCCGAACTGCAGCCGCTCGAGATCGCCAGCAAGAGCGGCGTGCACGTCTTCGCCGTCGAGATGGCATCCACGCCCGCGGAGCAGGCCAGGGGACTCATGGACCGGCGCGGCCTCCCGGAAGGCCAGGGCATGCTGTTCGACTTCCACCATGAACAGCTGACTAGCTTTTGGATGAAGAACACCTACATCCCCCTCGACATGATCTTCATCCGCGGGGATGGGCGAATCCTGCGCATCGTGGAGAACACGGTGCCGCTCTCGGAAGTACTCATTCCCTCTGGCGGGCCGGTGCGCGCGGTGCTCGAGGTCAACGGCGGCACGGCGAAGAAGCTTGGCATCGCGCCAGGCGACCGGGTGGCACACCCGATCTTCAGCGGGCACTAGAGTCGCGCGGCGGTGAACGCCCGCTCGGCAGACGCAGCCGCCACTTCGGCGAAACCACTCGGCTTGCTGGCGCAGAGCGAAGCGTGTATCGAGGCCGGCGCGACGACCACGGGGCATAGCGCAGCCTGGTAGCGCGGGAGTTTTGGGTACTCCAGGTCGCAGGTTCAAATCCTGCTGCCCCGACCAAGTCGCAGCTGTTCGAACACGAAGAAGCACCCGAGCATGACGGCCCGCATCTACAAGCCCGCGAAGACGGCGATGCAGTCCGGCACTGCCAAGACCAAGGAATGGGTGCTCGACTACGAGCCCGAACAACCGCGCGAGATCGAGCCGCTCATGGGCTGGACGAGTTCCGGCGACATGCGTCAGCAGGTGCAGCTGCGATTCGATACGCTCGAGGAAGCGGTCGCTTATTGTGAGCGCCACGGCATTGCCTATGAAGTCTTCAGGTCCAGGCCGCCGGCCCGGCGGGGCATGTCGTATGCGGATAATTTTTCGGTCAACCGCCGTGATCCATGGACGCACTGAGCCCAGAAGGGAGCAGGCAATAACCGGCGGTCGAAAAGCAGTGATCTCGACCCGTTGATTACTGATTAGTGACCACTGACCTCTGGACGACGTGGCTCAACGCCCAGAGCGCCATCCCTGCGAGCGCAGCGATGAGGGCAATCAGCAGAAAGAAATCCGCCTTCGCCAGCCGGTTCCAGAAACCGCCGAGGAATCCTGCGAGAATGTCGGCCGGCAGCGTGGTCGCAAACCAGACCCCCATCATGATGGATGTCATCCGCGCGGGGGTGAGTTTTGAGATCAACGCCAGTCCGACCGGTGCAAGGTGCAGTTCGCCTATGGTGGCAAGGACGAAATAGCCCACAAGCCACAGCGCGCTCGCCTTGCCGGTTGTCGTCCATGCCGCGGCGCCCGCCATGACCAGATTGGCCAGCGCGACGCAGAGGCAACCGAAGGCCATCTTGCTGATCGCGAAAGGCTCGGTGCCACGCCGGCCCTGCCGCGCCCATAGCCCAACGAGCAGCGGCGTCGCGATGAAGATCATGAAAGGATTGAGAGCGAGAAAGGACGGCGATGGGATCTGGCCGCGCCAGAAACCGAGGTCGATCGAGCGGTCGGTAAAATCTTCGGCCCACAACAGGATAGTATTGCTTTGCTGATCGTAGGCGGCCCAGAACAGCGTGACCACGGCGCACGTGCCGATGAGCGCCAGCACGGCGCGCCGCTCGGCAGCCGCGAGCTGTTTCGTCTCGCGCGCGAGCAGGCCGCCGGGTGAGGGGATATCGGCCGGCAGGGTTCGTGCGCCGCAAAGATAAATCGCGAGGCTAATGAGCATCCCCACGCCGGCCGCGGCAAAGCCGTAGTGCCACCCGTACTGAACCGCGAGCGTGCCGCATATCAGCGGGGCCGCGAATGCCCCGACGTTGATGCCGAGATAGAAGATCGAATAGGCACGGTCGCGCCGGGCATCGCCGGGTGCGTAAAGCGCCCCGACTTGGGTCGAGATGTTCGGCTTGAATGCGCCGATGCCGATAATCAGCATCAACAGCGCGAGGAGAAAAAGGGCTTCGAATGCCATCATGAAATGGCCGGCCGCCATGAACAGGCCACCGATGACGATTGTGCGATGCCGCCCCAGCAGGCGGTCGGCGATGAGACCACCCAGGATCGGCGTGAAATAGGCAAGCCCCGTGTAGAAGCCGAAAAGTTGCGAGGCGAGTGGCTGCGCGTCGAGGCGGCCAAACAAGAACTCGAGCGCCGCTCTGACAGCGCCGAAACCGAGCACCCCCTCCGAACGGCCGGGATCGAAAAGATATTTCGTCATGTACAGCACGACCAGCGCGGCATTGCCGAAATAGGAGAAACGCTCCCATGCCTCGGTCGCAAACAGAACCGCAAGGCCGCGCGGATGGCCCAGAAAGTCGTGCGTCGCAAAAGGAGTTGCTGCCGCTGGTTCGCTCGCCATCGGCGCGGTCATGATCGCGCCGTCAGACGCGCGTAAATATCGCCGGAGTTCGCATTCTGCGGCAGCGTGCGTACCCAGCTCGCAATCGCCTTGGCGCCCACCCAGTCGTCGTGCACGAGGGTCAGGCTCTCGCCGAGCACGGCGTTATAATGCGTGTAGCCGAGTTCGGCGCAACGCTCGATGCACGTCGCTGCCACGCCGGGCTGGATGGTGGTGAATTCGAACGACAGCGCCGGGCAGGGGCAACTCAATCCCGCCAACGCATCAGCTTCGGAACCCTCCACGTCGATCTTGATGAATGCGGCGGCTCCGTGCCGCAAAACGAGCGTATCGAGGGTCGTCACCGGCACCTCTATGGTGGTCGTCCACGACTGTCCTTCCCAGCCCGGCGTGCCATCAGCCGCCCGGCGGAACGCCTCCGAGGCGGTCGAAACGGTCGGATTGTCGACGTTGAGGCTGAACGCAGCAATTCCTGCTTCGCGGCCCACAGCAACCGGTTCGATCACCACGGCACGATCGCGTCCATAAAGAAGCTTCAGCGTCCGCACCAGCGCCGGCTGCGGCTCGACCGCCACCACGCGAGCACCTAGGCGGCGGAACGCGGCGATGCGGTCGCCGACATGCGCGCCGACATCGAAGACCATATCGCCCGGCTGCACGAACTGGGCGTAAAAGCGGTCCATCGCCGCTCGGCGCGCGCTGTTGCCGTAATAAATCCGAAGTGAACGCGCGACGCCTCGGGTGATGCGCCACAAGTCGTGCCAAGAGCGGTGCCGGTCAGGTGGCACGGCCGGCCTAAGAGGCGTGCTGCGACATCTCGATCGCAGGTAGTTTCAGCGCGCGCAATTCCGGCGGCGGCAACGCCTCCTCAGGCAAGCGGTCGAGTCCAAGCCCAATTAGGGCTTTTCCGACAGTCGAGGAGGCGGTTGCCACAGCAAGTGGGATCGACAGCAGCGGGCCGCCTGCGATGAGCAAGGCATAAGGCAGAGCCGCCGGCGCGGCCATGGCCAGCAAGAGGACGGGGGCGACGCCGACCAACGTCTGGGGCCAGAACTGACGAAATGCGGCCGACCATGACACCTCGTGATCGTGGCGCGCCTGCGCGCCCCACTCGACGGTGCGGCGGCACAGAAGACGCCCCAGAAAGAGCGTGTGGCTCGCCCACATGATTGGAGCGATCAGCACGGCGAAGCCGATCGTGATCATGAAGCTCGCGCTAAACCGCACTGCTCCACCGAACAGATGCCGCAGCTTGGCGCGGGTCAGCACGTCGATGACGGTCGCGATATTTGGCGCAAACCACATCGCCAGGACCAGGATGAGACCGGTCGTTCCGGCATCCGAGCGCATGAAAGCGGTCGGCGTCGGCGCCAGCGCGACCGCCGCGCTACCGATCAGCAACAGTCCCATCCAGGCCGGAGAGCCAAGGAACATCAGGATGGCGAAGACGAGTTGATAGCGGCTCACCGGCCGCAAGCCCGGCAAGCGCAAAAAGGGCCAATACTGCATATTGCCCTGACACCAGCGCAGGTCGCGGCGGATGAATTCGATCAAGGTCGGCGGATTCTGCTCGAAGCTTGAGCCTTCCGACGCCAGCACGCGCACGGCGTAGCCCGCACGTCGCATCAACACCGCCTCGATTTGGTCGTGGCTCAGCACATACCCTTTGACCAGCGGGCCGCCAGGGAGCACCGGCAGCTGACAGTGCCGCATGAACGGAGCAAGGCGCACGATCGCGTTGTGGCCCCAGTATGGTCCGCAATCGCCTTGCCACCAGGCGCTGCCGATGGTGTAGGAGCGCATGCTCAGCCGCATGCCGAACTGGAAGATGCGGGCAAAGGGGCTGGCCGATGGCATTCCGATGACCAGCGTTTGCAGGATCCCAAGGCTGGGATTGAGCTGCATGATACGCACGAGCTTGACGACGAGGTCCACCGTCATGACGCTGTCGGCGTCGAGCAATATTGCGAAATCGTGATGCTTGCCCCAGCGCGCGCAGAAATCTCCCACATTTCCGGCTTTGAAACCGATATTGTGGGAGCGACGGCGGTAGGTCAGGGCGATCTGTCCGCGCCATGCTGCCGCGACCGTCGCAAAGCATACGGCCTCGCTAGCGGCGATGTCATCGTCGCTGGTATCGCTCAGCACGTAGACATGGAAGCATTCGCCGACGCCGCGCGCGGTGAGCCCCTGCAGCATCGGCTGGAGCATGCGCGCGACGCGTTCCGGCGGCTCGTTGCGGATGCACACGAGGATCGCGGTCGATGCGGTAATCGGCGCGTCTGCCGGCACGCGACGGGCAATCGGCAGGACCGCTATCGCCGGATCGCGCGCAAAGCGCATGATCAGAAGGCCGATGGTCGCATTCCAGAAGCCGATTACGTACCAGGGCAGCGTCAGCGCGAAGAGCGCGACTAGGAGGAGATCAATGGCATCCAACCCCCCCGGCGAGAGCGCGACCACGGCAAGCCAGATCAGCCCCGCCATCGTCAGTCCGACACATAGGAAAAACAGCGCCGGACGCCAGCCGGGCAGGGCAGTGGCCGCGGCGGCGGGGATGGCCTCGTCGCGAGAGGAACATTCGACCATGAAGGGACTTTGCGTGGGTTGGCGGGCGTTTTCGAGAATATAGCGGCGTGCGTTCGAGTCCAATGCGGCAGAAAGCGTGAAGCGTGCTAGCGTATCAAACGCCAGCCCCCCGGAGATCTTCCGTAGGAACGACAAGCAAGACCCAAGATGCAGGGCAAAGCGCTCTGGTATGTGGCGCCCGGCCGAGCCGAGTTGCGCGAGGAGATGGTTGATGCGCCCGAATCTGGCGAGGTCCAGGTCCGTTCGCTGTTCGGGGCCATCAGTCGCGGCACCGAACGGCTCGTCCTTGCCGGCCGAGTACCGCCAAGCGAATACGAGCGCATGCGGGCGCCCTTGATGGCCGGCACCTTTCCTTTTCCGGTGAAATATGGCTATGCGACGGTTGGGCGGGTCGAGGCCGGCGTTGCCGACCTACGCCCACGCGTCGTTTTCAGCTTGCATCCGCACCAGAGCCTTTTCACCGTATCGACGGACGCTGTCGTTCCCGTTCCCGAGCAGGTGCCGGCCCAGCGCGCCGTGCTCGCCGCGAATATGGAAACCGCGCTCAACGCGGTGTGGGACGGCGCGCCCGGCCCAGCCGACCGCATCGCGGTCGTAGGGGGTGGGCTCGTGGGGCTTTTGGTTGCCTATCTGTGCGCGCGCTTGCCGGGGGCCGAGGTTACGGTGGTTGATATAGCTTCCGCGCGCGCGGAGATCGCGCATCGGATCGGCGCCCACTTCGCCACGCCAGACGCGGCACCCAGGGATTGCGACCTGGTTTTTCACGCCAGCGGCACCAACGCGGGTCTCGCAACTGCGCTACGCCTTGCGGGCGAGGAGACGGCCATCGTCGAGCTGAGCTGGTATGGAACCGGCGATGTCGCGGCGCCCCTCGGCGAGGCGTTCCACAGTCGGCGCTTGCGGCTCGTATCCAGCCAGGTCGGAAGCGTCGCGCCATCGCACCGCCCGCGGTGGACGCGCCGCCGGCGCCTCATGGCGGCGCTTGCGCTTCTCGAGGAGCCGGTGCTGGATGTCCTGCTGGGTCCCGGCATAGCCTTCGACGATTTGCCGGCGAAGTTGCCTTCGATTTTGCGTTGCGAGTCCGAAGGGATGTGTCCATTGATCCGCTATCCTGCGGCCGATGAAACCTCCTGACGCACAGGAACTTCCGTGTACGCGGTTGAGGTCTCGGACCAGATCATGATTGCCCATTCGTTTCGCGGCGAGCTGTTCGGCCCGGCGCAAAACGTGCATGGGGCGACCTTCGTCGTTCGTGTGGCATTTCTTGCAGACGATCTCGACTCGCACGGCATTGTCGTCGACATCGCGCGTGCCCGCGAGATGCTCGGGGAAGCCCTTGCGCCGCTCAACTATCGCAACCTGGATGAATTGCCGCAGTTCAAGGGGATCAACACCACCACGGAATTTTTGACCAGGCATCTCTTCGAGCATTTCGCGGCTGCGGCGCGTGCAGGCAAGCTCGGCCGGGACGGCCGTGAGCTCAAGTCGATCAGGGTGACGGTAGCGGAATCGCCGGTCGCGCGGGCTTGGTACGAGGCCTCCTTGTGGTAAAGGAGGCCTTCTTTGCGGTGCCAGGCGACCTTGCCACCCCGACTGGCGGCTACGCCTATGATCGTCGCATCATCGCGGAGCTTCCGGCGTTTGGTTGGCGAACCATCGTGGTCGGGCTTGGCGACGGCTTCCCCTATCCCACGGCGGACGCGCGCACCACGGCCTGTGCGCGCCTATCGGCACTCGCGCCCGGACATCCGGTCGTGATCGACGGCCTCGCCTTCGGGGTCTTGCCAGATGCAGCGCAGGCGCTGTGCGCGAGTCATTCGTTGGTTGCGCTGGTGCATCATCCGCTGGCGCTCGAATCGGGATTGAACGCGACCCAGTTTGCTTCTTTGCGCGCAAGCGAGCGCGCAGCGCTCGGCTGTGTGCGGCACGTCGTTGCGACGAGCGCGACGGTCGCCCGGCTGCTCGTCGAGGATTATGGCGTTTCGTCCGGCCGGGTCAGCGTCGTCGAGCCGGGAACGGATCGCGTCTCGACCGCCCCGCGTCATGACAGAGACGTCGTGGCACTGCTCGCGATCGGCTCGGTGATCCCGCGCAAGGGCTACGATGTGCTGGTCGCCGCCCTGGCCCGGCTGAGGCATCTGTCGTGGCGGCTCGTGATCGCCGGCGATTGCGAGCGTAGCCCGCAAACCGTCCGGCAGGTGAAGGCCGAGATCGCCCGTCTCGGTCTCGCGGGCCGCATTACACTGCTCGGCGCCGTCGCTTGCGATGACGTTACGCCACTCTACGCGTCGGCCGATCTTTTCGTGCTGCCGTCACGGTTCGAAGGCTACGGCATGGCCTATGCCGAAGCGATCGCCCATGGCCTGCCGGTCGTGGGCACAACCGCCGGCGCGATTCCGCAGACGGTGCCGCCCGGTGCCGGCGTGCTTGTAGCCCCCGACGATGTCGAGGCGCTCGCGGCGACGTTGCAACAGCTCATTTGCACGCCGAAGGAGCGCGAGCGTCTAGCCGCCGGCGCGCGGGCCGCCACGTTCCCATCGTGGAGGGAGCAAGCGGCCTTGTTTGCGCGGATGCTGGAAAGCGTCCAATGAGCGAGTATTCCGCCGAATGGCTCGCCTTGCGCGAGCCTTATGATATGGCCGCGCGGAACGCGGTGGTGCTCGATACCGTCGCCTCTGCTTTCCTTGGGCAGGCAGCGATCTCGGTCGTCGATCTCGCCTGTGGCACCGGCGCGACACTGCGCGCGGTGGGGCCGCATCTTCCGTCGCGCCAGAGCTGGACACTGGTCGACCAAAGTCTCGCGCTTTTGGCGCTGGCGTTCCCGTCCGCAAGCCCGGCACATGTGACGGTGACCACCACAGCGCTCGATCTCGCACGCGACCTCAAGCTCGCGCTCGATGGTCCGATTGATCTCGTGACCACCTCTGCTCTTCTCGATCTTGTTTCTCCCGCATGGCTCGACCGTCTCATCGCCGAGGTGGCCGCGCGTCGGCTGCCGTTCTATGGCGCGCTGACCTATGACGGCCGCGCCGTTGCTGAACCGGTGGTAAGCCATGATCACGAACTGCTGACTGGGTTCAATCTCCACCAACGGACCGACAAGGGCTTCGGTCCGGCGCTTGGCCCGACCGCCGCCGCGCACGCCGCCAAGGGCTTTGAAGAGTTCGGTTACGCCGTGGTGCAGGGCCGCTCGGACTGGATGTTCGGGCCCGACGATCGGGCTATCCAGGATGCGCTGTTTGCTGGCTGGGCCGACATCGGCCTGCTGACCACGACCTTATCGCCGGACCAAATCGCAGAGTGGCTGAGTTGGAGGCGCGCGCATCTAGCTCAAGGTCGTTCGAAGCTGCGCATCGGTCACGTTGATGTCTTTGCCCGACCGATCGGCACGCGCTGAGCACTGAGGTCGCAGTCCAGCAGCACATCGCCACCGAGACTGTGAGCGCGCATGGGCGCGCGCATAGCTTGATCGAGCCGTTCGACCGGCGGCAGCGTGAGACTCGCTCGCCCGGCGCCCAGTATCAGGGGAGCAACTAAGATATGGAGGCGGTCGAGACAGCGTGCCGCGAGAAAGCGCGAGACCGTGTCGGCCCCGCCTTCGATCAGAATGCGCCGGAAGCCGCGTGCCGCGAGCGCGGCGATAATACCCGCAGGGGGAAGCTGGCCGTTTTCCGCGGGAAGCTGCACGACCTCGACCCCAGAAGGCGTCGCGGGTGGGATGGCGCTGGTGATGACGAGCCGGCGGATACCGTCAGCCGCGAGCACCCGTGCGGTTGCTGGCAACCGACCATTGGGGTCGATGACGATCCGCGCAGGATTGGGCCCCTCGACACGGCGCACCGTTAGTTGTGGATCGTCTGCAATAGCCGTGCCTACCCCGATGACGACGGCATCGACGAGCGCGCGCAGTCGGTGCAGATGGATGAGGCCGGCCTCGCCATTGATGTAATGGGACTGTCCGCTCGGCGTCGCGATGCGGGCGTCGATCGACTGACCGCACTGCCCGACCAAAACGAGATCGTCGATCGTGCCTTCGCGCAGCGGTCCGAACACGTCCTCCCAGGGCTGCGGCAGGGAACTACTGGCGCTGCGGAACGTTTTCGGTACCGGCGCCCACGAAGCGCCGCCTGAGCCATGTTGAAGGCCGAGAGCTTCGTTAAGATCCGGTTTGGCGGGTCGATCCGCCATTGTCAAATACCCGCTTTCCGAGCGCGCTACCGCGTGCCATGATATTTCGCGATGAACTGCCTGCAAACGCGCACAATGAAAAGATTTAGGCAACGGAATAAAATCCCCCAAATCGCGTTGTTATTCGGTTGATGTGGTTCGTGGTGGCGCGGCCCAAAGCCGCGTGAGTGATATGGCTGGGAGTAGCATGTCGGGCTTGTTCGGCACGCCCACGCAAGTCGCAGTGGAGCGGGGCCTTGCCGAGTTTCGGTCGGGACGGCCGGTTATCCTGACATGGAACGGGGAAAGGACGCTGGTCTTGCCGGTCGACGGCATGACGGACCAAACACTCGTCGCCTTTAGGCAGTTATGCGCGCCCACGCGGCCTCGCCTGCTCGTCACCGCGCGCCGCGGCCGCGCCCTTGGCCTCAACGCCATCGGGCCAACGGGTTTGGCGATCGGTGATATCCACGACCGGGCGGCGGTCTTCTCGCTTGCCGCGGACGCGCAAGTCACCCGCCACCTCGAGGTCGTCCCCAGCGGCGAGACGGCATCCGCCGCCATCGAGCTTGCCAAGCTCGCGCAGTTACTCCCCGCCTTGCTCTTTTGCGAGGCCGGAACGCAGCCCGCAAATGCAAGCGAAGCACCGCTCGTGACGGTCGCAGCCGATGCGGTTGCACAATTTCGCCACACCGCGATTGCGTCGGTGGCGGTCGTTGCTGAAGCAGCTATCCCTCTCAACGGTGGCATCCCTGCCCGCTTCGTAATCTTCCGCGACGCGCTCGGAGGCACGCCGGTCGCGGTGATTGTGGGAAAGCCGGATCTCGCGCAACCGGTCGCGGTACGATTGCACTCAGCTTGCCTCACGGGAGACGTGTTCGGCTCTCGGCGATGCGACTGCGGAGATCAGCTTCGGCTCGCTCTGCCCCAACTCGCGCAACACGGCGGCGGGGTCATCCTTTACTTGGAGCAGGAAGGTCGCGGGCTTGGGCTTGCGAACAAGATCCGGGCCTATCAGCTGCAAGAAGCGGGGCTCGATACCGTGGACGCCAACACCGTGCTCGGCTTCGACGACGACGAACGCGACTACGGCGTTGCCGTGCGCATGCTGCAATTACTGGGCTGCACGCGGGTGCGGCTGCTGACCAATAACCCCGCGAAGCTCGACGGCCTCTCCCAGGCGGGCATCGACGTATCGGGACGCGTGCCTCTGCATGGCCCGATCAATTCCGACAACCGGCGCTACCTGACCGCGAAGGCGATGCGCGCCGGACACAAGCTCGATCATATTCTCGGCGCGCTCGCCGATCCCAACGACGCCTCCTGACCACCGCTCCGCTTGTCCGTGATTGCATCGCAGTGGACCAGCATGGCTGCCACGCCACCCGCGAGCGTTGCCAGCACGCACCAATAGGCATAGCGGAAGTCGGACGCCACGCCGAGCAGGAAGAAGGTCATCACATAGATGATGGCGCACGCCGTCACCGCGATTGCGAAGGCTCCCGCAGGCGTCGATCTCGCCGGCCAGGCCGAAAGAAACACCCCGAAGGCAAGGATGGTCCAAAGCCCCGGCCGAAAGAGCAGCGTGGGCTGGAGGGCCTCGTGCAGCGCAAGGAGCGGCGTGAAGTAACGGCTTTGACCGTAGCCCGCCGCGGGATCGAGCCAATCCCACACTGGCAAAACGAGGTTTGAACGGGCGAGGAATTGCCACATGAACGTCGCGCGGTGGGTGAGATAAGCGAGCGGGTGGCTCGAAACGGCATGCCACCACGCTTCGAGGAGTCGCGGCGTGCCAAAGATCGTGTCATCGGGCCGCTCCAATCGCCGCATCACGAATGGGCAAGGCTCGATATGCCAATAGGTATCCCAGCGAACGGGGTCGTAGCACTTGCTCGTCAACAGTACCGTCTGATCGGCGCTCCATGCCACGGGGAACTGGTTTTCTCCGCTGAAGTGGGTAATGCCGCCGAGATCGAAGACGACGATTTGGTGTAGCGGATTCTGCCGCTCCGCGCCCAGGAGAGCGTAGTAGACGAACGGGACGAGCGCACTAAACACAACGAGCGCAGGCACAAAGGTGATTGCCAACCCCTTTAAGTCAAAGCGCATGGGCCAAATGACGTAGGCGGCGATAATCGGCGCGGCGATTACCGCATTTGGACGCAGCAATACGCCGAATGCGATCAACAGCAGCTCAAATGCCTGGAGGGGCGCCCGCCATCGCGCGTTGTCATCGGCGGCGAAAAAAACGAGCGCTGCCGCGAGGAGCCAAACGGTTCCGAACAGAATGTCGCGCCATACCATCCCGACGAAGAAGAATGCTGGCGGCACGAGCGCAACCAACGGCGTCGCGAGCGCGAGCCAAGCCGAGCGACGCCCCGCCAGAAGAGCGAGCGCGCCAAAGGCGAGCCAGTACAGGCTCGCCGTCAGCAGGAACATGCTCGCCGAGCCGGGCGCGATTGGGTCGATGAGCCGCCAGAGCACCGCCATTGCCGGCGATTGCCAATCGCCAAACCGCCACGCCATGGCGTCGGCATAGACGTAGCGGGCATCAGCGGTGCTGTAGCCGGGATAGAACACCAGCACGGTGAGGCCAAACCCGGCTGCCGCCACAAGGACAGCACACCACCGTCTCCTGCTCTGTGCAGGAGCCTTTGGCGCGATCGCATCGATCTCCTCAACGGCTGCCATCGATCGGGGTCAACGGCTCATTGAATAGACCGGAGCCGTCGGACCTCGCGATTACCATCGGCTCGCGCCCGGCGCAAACCGGGAGCTTCATTTACGTTCATGGCGGCGCCGGAGCGGCTAGCCCGCGCGTGCCTTGCCGCTCCCGGTTCTTCTGCAGTCGGCCGAGACTTGCTCAGTACGCGTCCCAGGACTCGACCGGGAGGATCTTGCCTTGCTTGAGCATGATCTCATGCGGCGCGATCGGCGCCGATGCCTCCTCGACCTTGCCGCCAAATTTTGGCCCTGCGACTGTGGCTATGGACCAAACGACGGCTGTCGCAGCGATCGCAACGATTGCCGTCACAATGATGATTTTGCGCATCTCGTATCACCCTTGCTTCGTGATGAGTTGCGCAATTGTCTTGGCACATCGTGCGCGGTGGCAGCGTGAGGCGCTTCACACAGGTGCCGAGTTTTTACTCGCGACCCCCGTAACCCATGTACCCGGAATAGACCCGGACCATAGTGGCGTCCCCGGCAGGACTCGAACCTGCGACCTGCGGATTAGAAATCCGCTGCTGCTATCCAGCTGAGCTACGGGGACGCGACGTAAAAGCTTTTACCCAAGATCGGCTCCGCCTGCCAGCGATGCGAAGACCGTCCGCTCGCGAGGTCGGAACAATGGCAGGCGATGCTCGGATATATTCTCCTTCCCGGACTTTCCGCCCAAGGCGAAACTGCGTAATTTCGCCCAAACTACGAGACGAAGCAGCAACGCGAGCAAAACGTGGCGAGACGCAACATCGGTCCGCGCCGGCTATCGAGCGAAGAAGCCCTATGATCGAGGTGCGCAGGCTTGGCCATGCGACGCTGACGACGCCCGATCTGGACCGGCAAGTGGCATATTATACCCACGTCGTCGGCCTCAGCCTTATCGAGCGCGAAGCCAAGCGGGCGTTTCTGGCGAGCAAGCAGGGGCTCGAGGCGATCGCGCTTGAGCTCGGCGCACCCAACGCGCTGTCTCGGCTCGCTTTCCAAGTCGCGCCCGGCACGGATCTCGCAGAGCTAGCCCGCGTATTGTCGACGCAAGGGATCAAGACCGAGCGCCGAAGCTCAATTTCTCCCGGTGTCGCCGATGCCGTCGTGTTTGAAGATCCGAAAGGCACGACCCTCGAAATTTTTGCCGAATACCGTTTTGCAAAGGAGGACGCTATTCAGGGCGGCATCATGCCGCTCAAGCTCGGCCATGTCGCTTATCGCGTCAGGGACGTGCAGCAGATCGTGAAATTCTATATCGACGTACTGGGCTTTCGGGTCTCGGACTGGCGCGATGAGACCTTCGCGTTCCTACGCTGCGGACCCGATCACCACACTGTCAATTTCGTGGTCGATGAGGTGCCGCAGCTCCATCACATTGCATTCGAGGTAAAGGACTGGGCAGAGATTCAAAGAGCCTGCGAATGGCTCGCCAAGAACAACATTCATCTGGTGTGGGGTCCGGGCCGCCACATCATCGGCCACAACATCGCGATCTATCACCGAAATCCCGATAAGGTACGGGTCGAGTTTTTCTGCGAAATGGATCTGATGAAGGATGAAGCGCTCGGCTATTTCGATCCTCGTCCCTGGCACCAGGATCGCCCGCAGCGGCCGAAGGTGTGGGGGCCAGATACGCTGCGCAATTATTGGGGATTTGGCTCGGAACGCATCATCCGCGGCTACCAAACGGTGGAATAAGCGGGCGCGAGCTTACGGAAGCCTGCGGCGCGAGAACCGCATCGTGGTGCGGTTGCAATAGCCCCGCAACACCAGCTATGGCGTCGAGGTGGGCTTGAGCGGGCGTGAACGGATCGGGCCTTGTCAAACCCGTTGGCCTGTGAGAAGCGGCGCCTGAGCGGACAAGGGACATGGTGATCACGGCGGAGAAGGAGGCGCACCAGCGCGCTTCGGTGCGTAGCCTCAGGACAATTGTCGACTTTGCCGTCGGCTCCCATGCGCGAGCGTTGGCGGTGCTGCTCGCGGTCGCACTCTTGGGCTTCCTGCCCGGCTTCTCCAGCATTCCGCCGATCGATCGTGATGAGGCCCGCTTCGCTCAAGCAACCAAACAGATGGTGGAGAGCGGCGACTATGTGGATATCCGCTTCCAGGACGAGGTGCGTTACAAGAAGCCGGTCGGCGTTTACTGGCTGCAAGCCGCGGTCGTGAAGACAGCAAGCGCTCTCGGGTTTCCAGGCGCTCTCACCACGATCTGGCTCTATCGCATTCCATCCCTTCTCGGATCCATCGGTGCAGTTTTATTGACTTATTGGGCCGCACTGGCATTCGTATCACGGCGCGCTGCGGTGCTCGCCGGGCTGATGATGGCAAGTTGCGTGCTGCTCGGTATCGAGCGGCTCCTCGCCAAGACCGATGCATTGTTGCTCATGACCGTCGTTGCCGCCATGGGCGCGATGGGACGCGCCTATCTCCGGCACGGGCGCGAGCAACTGGACACCGCCGGTGCTTGGACGCTCGCCGCCATATTTTGGACCGCGCTCGGCGCCGGCGTGCTTCTCAAGGGCCCGCTGGTCGTGATGGTAGTCGCCCTTGCCGCGCTTGCGCTCGCGGTTGTCGATCGCTCCGCCGGCTGGCTGCTGACGCTCAAGCCGGTTGCGGGTAGCGTCTGGTTTGCGCTTCTCGTGCTGCCCTGGTTCGTTGCGATCATTGGACGCTCTGGTGACGCATTCTTAGCCGAATCGGTCGGGGAGGACCTGCTCAGCAAAATATTTGCCGGCCAAGAATCGCACGGTGCGCCGCCCGGCTACTATTTCGTTCTGTTTTGGGTGAGCTTTTGGCCGGGCGCGACGTTGGCGGCATTAGCGACCCCGTCGGTCTGGCGGGCGCGGCGCGAGCCTGCGGTCAAATTTCTGCTGGCCTGGCTCGTTCCTTCGTGGCTGGTGTTCGAGTTGGTCGTGACCAAGCTGCCGCACTACGTTCTGCCGCTCTATCCTGCGATCGCCATCCTGATCGCGGGCGCTATCGATGTACGCGCGCTGTCGCAGAGGCCCTCCCTCGAGTGGGGCACGATCTGGTGGTTTATCGTTCCGGTGCTGGCGGGTGTTGCGGGCATCATCGCCCTCGCGATGATCGGCCGGCAATTCGGCTTGTTGGTGTGGCCTTTGATCGGAGCCGCGGCGGTGCTGGGTTTCTTGGCCTGGCGGCTCTACCAAGTCGATGGCGCCGAGCACGCGTTGCTGCGTAGCGTCGCCGCTGCGATCCTGATCGCCATTGCCGTTTTCGGCTTTATTATTCCATCACTTGGCCAACTGTTTCCGAGCCCGACGCTTGCCCGCATCCTGCACGAGAGCGGTTGCACGCAACCGCAGGCCGCGGCTGTAGGATATCAAGAACCGAGCTTGGTCTTTCTCGCCGGTACCGCGACCCGCCTTGCCGATGTTGCGGGTGCCGCTGAGTTCCTGCGCGGCGGGGAATGCCGCTTCGTCTTTGTCGAAGCGAGCCAGGAACGGAGTTTTGCCCAGCGCGCCGAAGCGATCGGCCTGCGCTACCGGGCCGGCCCTCGCGTCGATGCGATCAACATCAGCACCGGACGGCCGATCACAATCGCGGTCTTTCGCTCGGCAGGTTCCTCGTGAGCGTAGGTAGTCCGCTCAAGCAGGCCTCGGTCGACGGTATGGCGGCGCGGCTTAACTGGTTGCGCGCCAATCTCGCTTGGTCTTTTGCGCTCTTTGCGCGCGCGCGCAAATCGGCGGCGACGCCGACATGGCGTGCGCCGCCGCGGCTCGCGATCGCCGCCGCAGTAGGCGTCGCGATCATTGCGGCGACGATGGCCCTATTGGATGCTCCGGCAGTCACCGCGGCGCAACGTGCGCCCGAGTGGCTGATCGTGACGTTCGAATACATCACTGTCTTTGGCAAGTCCGTTTGGTTTCTGCTGCCGATTGTGCTCGCGCTGGCGCTGATTGCGTGCCTCTCCACGCCATTACTTGCGCGCATGGTACGGGGCGTGGTCGCTGCGCTCGCCGTGCGGCTTGGTTTTCTGTTCTTTGCGATCGGCCTGCCTGGGCTGGTCTTCACGATTGCCAAGCGCCTGGTTGGCCGCGCCCGACCGTTCGTCGAGGGTACCGCCGGCCCGCTCATCTATCGTCCGCTTGGTTGGAACGTCGAATATTCAAGTCTGCCGTCCGGCCATGCCGTCGATGCGTTCGCCGCCGCCATGGCTATCGGCACGCTGTGGCCACGCGCACGGCCGGTGATGTGGACTTATGCCGTGATCATTGCCGTGAGCCGAGTGGTGCTCACGGCCCATTTCCCGAGTGATGTTATGGTCGGGGGCTTCGTCGGCGTGCTCGGCGCGCTGTTGGTGCGCGATTGGTATGCAGCGCGCAGGCTTGCCTTCGTGCTCGGCGCGGACGGACGGGTTCGATTATGGCCCGGACCATCCTTCACGCGCATGAAGAGGGTTGCCGGGCAGCTTATCGCCCCATAAGAAGCTCGCGCACTGCGAGCTGAAGGGCGATCGTCGCGTCGTATCGGGCAGATCATGAGCGAAACGCGTGCAAGCGGAACCGCGCCGGCTGTTTCCATCGTCGTTCCGGTGCGCAACGAGGCCAGCAACATCGCGCCGCTGGTCGACGAGATCGCGGTGGCGCTCGACAGGAATCTCACGTTCGAGGCCCTCTTCGTCAACGATGGCTCGACCGACCGGACGGAAGCCGAATTGACTGCGCTGATGGCGAGCCGTCCGTGGCTGCGACAGATCAAGCATCAGACCTCATGCGGACAATCGGCGGCCGTGTCGAGCGGCGTGACGCATGCTCGCGCAGGAGTCATCGTTACGCTCGATGGTGACGGCCAGAATGACCCCGCCTTCATTCCGGCGCTGCTCGCTGGGATGGCGGGCGCGCCCCAGATCGGCCTCGTCGCGGGCCAGCGGATCGGTCGTCAGGCGAGCGGCTTCAAGAAGCTGCAGTCGCGCGTTGCTAACGCCGTGCGCAGCCTGGTCCTGCGTGACGGCACTCGCGATACCGGTTGCGGGCTCAAGGCCTTTCGCCGGGATATTTTTTTGGCGTTGCCCTACTTCGACGGATTGCACCGGTTTCTGCCTGCACTGGTGCGGCGTGAAGGCTACGACATCGGCTACGTCGACGTGGTCGATCGCCCACGCCGCGCCGGCACTTCGAACTACGGCATGTGGGACCGGCTTTGGATCGGGATTGTTGACCTCTTCGGTGTGTGGTGGCTCATCCGCCGGCGCCGTCACGTTCCGCAGGTCTCGGAGGTGAAACGGAATGTTGATTGATCTCTCACAGGCGATCGGGAGTTACCTGCACGAAGTCTTTGTGGCCAAGTTTCAGTGGTGGGTGCTGCTCGGCTACGTCGCGCAAATTATGTTCACCATGCGATTCCTGGTGCAGTGGATCGCCTCGGAACGCGCGGGAAAAATGGTGATGCCGATCGCGTTTTGGTTTTTTTCGATTGGCGGCGGCGCGCTGCTGTTGGCCTATGCGCTGTATATCCGCGATCCGGTTTTCATCCTGGGCCAAGCGTTCGGCGTGTTCGTCTACGGGCGCAACCTCTATTTCGAGTTGCGTGACCGCCGCAGCGCCGCCGCGGCGACGTGAGAGCGAAAGGCGTGTCGCCCGAGTTATTCCGTTGCCGGAGAGGCGCTGGGTGCTATGCTCTCGGTAGGGTAGGGCAGACTGGAGGCAGAGATGACGTTGACCGCTGCAACGACATCGGAACGCCATGCCGCGGAGGCGATTGAGGTGATCCCGACCGGTCGAGCGCTCGGCGCCGAGGTTCGTGGGGTCGATCTCGGGATGTTCGGTGATGCCGCCGTTGCGCGGCTCATTCAGGCGTGGCACCAGCATTCAGTGGTGTTGATCCGCAATCAGCGGGTCAGTGATGGGGGGCTGATCGCCTTCAGCCGCCGCTTGGGGGATCTCGACTGGGCGCCGATTCAGGAAACGGGGCGCCGTTTCGTCGAGGGCCTGCCGGAGATTTACATTGTTTCGAATGTCAAGGTGAACGGCGAGCCGATTGGCAGCCTGGGCGACGGCGAAGCGGTATGGCACACTGACATGTCGTATCTCGACGTGCCGCCGAAGGCGAGCATTCTCTATTCTCTCGAAGTGCCGCCGGTCGGCGGCAATACATCGTTCTGTACGATGTACGGCATCTACGAAGCGCTGCCTCAGAGGCTGAAGGACCGCCTCTCTGGTCTGAAGATCAAGCACGACGGCACGTACAATAGCGGCGGGTATGTGCGGCAGGGAGTAACGCCGACCGACGATCCGCGCACCTCGCCAGGCGCGGTGCATCCGCTGGTCTGCACGCATCCGGACACTGGCCGGCGCATGCTCTATCTCGGGCGCCGCCGCAACGCGTATCTGATCGGGCTTGAGCTTGCGGAGTCCGAGGCGCTGCTCGACGAGCTCTGGAGCTTCGTCGATCGGCCTGAATTTGCGTGGGAGCACGTTTGGCGCATCGGCGATCTCGTATTGTGGGACAATCGCTGCACCATGCATCGGCGCGACGCCTTCGATTCGAGCAGCCGGCGGGTCATGCATCGCACTCAAGTCAAAGGCGAACAACGGCCTTCCTGATCGCGCAAGCTCAAGTTCAGCGCATCAATCGAGGGAGCGGACGCTTCATGAGGCGACGCGATTTACTCGCCCTTGGCGTGACCGCACTATCGGTGCAGCTGCCGATGCCGCGGACTGTCTCCGCTCAGTCGAAATACCCCGATCGTCCGATCCGACTCGTCATTCCTTTCCCCCCGGGCGGAGGATACGACGCCGTGGGGCGTCCGTGGGCCGAGAAGATGAGGTCGGTCCTCGGTACCGTGGTGGTTGAAAACCAAGGGGGAGGAGGCAGTTCGCTCGGTGCCGCCGCGGTCGCTCGCGCCCGCCCGGACGGTTACACTATTCTCCTGGGTGGTTCGAGCACTCACATCACCGAGGCCATTCTCAAAAGCCGTCCGCTCTACGATCCGCTCAAGGAGCTCGATCCGATTTCGAACGTGGTGGTTTCGGCTTTTGCCCTCGCGGTCCATCCCGCGGTGCCGGCTCGTACGCTGAGAGAGTTCATCGACTACGCCAAGGCCAATCCCGGCAAGCTGTCCTATGGGCATGCCGGCGTTGGCTCGCTGAACCACCTGACCGGTGAGTTGTTTAAATCGCTGGCGGGAACGCCGGACCTCGTGCATGTGCCATACCGGGGGTCGGGACCGGCGACCTCCGACACCATCAGCGGACAAGTGGCGATGGTTACCCCGGCCGTCACCGGTCCGTTGCTGGAATTCAATCGAACCGGCAAGCTGCGCATTCTCGCCGTGACCAGTCCTGCCCGTCTCATTGCAGCGCCCGAGATTCCGACGGCCATCGAAGCCGGACTCCCCGGAATGATTTCGCAGCAGTCGATTGGCCTGTTCGCTCCGGCTGGGACGCCTAAGGTCATCATCGGGCAGATTTCGCACGCAACGCGCGCGGCACTCGCCGAGGCGTCCTATCGGCAGACGCTCATTGAAGCGGGATTCGAACCCGATATCGATTCAACTCCCGAGAAATTTCGGCATTTCCTCGAAGATGACATTGCCCGGTGGTCGCCCGTCGTGAAAGCGATCGGATTGAAGCTTGACTGAATCCGCGGCCGGCTGCGGGAGCTCCGATATCGTGCTATGCGCGCACGAGCAAGCGCCGTGTCATCGCGCCGCCGCAAGCGCAGCAAAGCCGCGTTCCAGATCGCCAATCAAGTCGTCGACGTCCTCGAGACCGATGTGCAGGCGCACGGTCGGGCCGCCCGGCATCCATTTCGTTGCTGTGCGGATGCTGGTGCAGTCGAATGGAATGGCCAGGCTCTCGAAACCGCCCCAGGATGGCCCGATCCCGAAGAGGTTGAGCGCGTCGATAAAGGCGTAGACCGCGCTTTGCGCAACTGGCTTGAACACGACGCTGAATAGCCCGCTCGCGCCGGAAAAATCACGCCGCCAGACCGCATGCCCAGGACAACTCTCAAGCGCCGGATGGAGCACACGGGCGATTTCCGGACGCCGGGCGAGCCAGGATGCAACTTTCAGCCCCGACTGGTGGTGCTGCGCGAGCCGCACGCCCATGGTGCGAACTCCGCGCAGGCCGAGATACATGTCGTCCGGCCCGACGCACAGGCCGAGCAGGTATACGGTCTCGCTCAGGCGTCCCCACGTCGCCTGGTTGGCGGATACGGTGCCGAGCATCACGTCAGAATGGCCGCCGATATATTTTGTGCCCGCCTGGATGGACAAATCGACTCCCTTTTCGAAGGCTTTGTAATAGAGCGAAGTCGCCCAGGTATTGTCCATCAGCACGACCGCGCCTGCTCGATGAGCAGCGGCCGCAATCGCCGGCACGTCTTGGACCTCGAACGAGAGCGAGCCCGGCGCCTCGACGAATACCGCTCGAGTGTTGGGCTGCATCAGCGCAGCGATGTCGCCGCCGATCAAAGGATCGTAGTAGGTGGTGCTGATTCCATTGCGCCGAAGCACGCTATCGCACAACTTGCGCGTAGGCTGATAGGCGCTGTCAGTGACCAGCAGGTGATCGCCGGCCTTGAGCACCGCGAGCAGCGCGGTTGAAATTGCCGCGAGGCCCGAAGGTAGCAGGGCAACGCCGGCGCACTCGGGCCCTTCAAGGGCGCGCAAAGCATTTTCAAGCGCCTCCGATGTTGGCGTGCCACGCCGCCCGTAGACGTACCGCGAGCGACGGGCAAGGTAATCTTCGGCGCTCGGATAGAGGACCGTCGAGGCGTGATGGACCGGTGGATTGACGAATCCGTGATAGGCCTTGGTGTCGCGGCCGCCGGTGACGAGCTGCGTTGCGGACTTGAATGGTGGAGGCGTGGCATCGACTTCGGTTTTTTTTGTCATGGCTCGATTCTCTAGATGCTCTTGGGCAGCGAACGCCGTCTGCGCGGGATCTCGCGTAGCCGGCGCCGCGACACGGGTCATGGCGTCACGTGACGCGACCGTCAACCCCTTGACCGCCGTGGCCGATCGTTCTGAGATGGCAGCTACCAGCACGAGATCAGTGCACGCGGGAACGCGATGCCGGCGCCTCAGCACGCACCGCCTAGGCGGCGTTAAAAGAACCTCTCGGAACAGGCAAAGTTAAGGTCAAGGGACAGTCACAGGAAGGGCTGCTTCATGAAGCGCGTAATCTTTCTTCTTGGTGCGATCGTTGGGCTGAGCTTTTGCGCCGGCGCCACCTCTGCCCAGACGCTCAAGACGGTAAAGGATCGCGGCGTGCTGGCTTGCGGCGTCAGCCAGGGATTGCCGGGATTTTCCAATCCCGACGACAAGGGCAATTGGACCGGCTTCGATGTCGACTTCTGTCGCGCCCTTGCGGCGGCGGTCCTGAATGACCCGGTCAAGGTCAAGTTCATGCCGCTCTCGGCTAAAGACAGATTCGAACCACTCAAGACCGGCGAGATCGACGTGTTGTCGCGCAACACGACGTGGACTCTGTCGCGTGATGTTTCGTACGGCAACTTCGTCGGCGTGACCTATTACGACGGCCAAGGCCTCATGGTGCGGAAATCGCTCAAGGTCAACTCGGCGCTCGAACTCAACGGTGCGTCGGTGTGCACTCAGACGGGCACCACGACCGAACTCAATCTCGCGGACTTCTTTCGCGCCAACACTATGAAATACGAGGTCATCGCATTCGGCACCGCGGACGAGACTGTCAAAGCGTATGAGGCAGGCCGCTGTGACGTATTCACAACCGACGTGTCGCAGCTCTACGCGGAGAAGCTTAAGCTTGCCAATCCCAACGACCATGTCATCCTACCCGAGATCATTTCCAAGGAGCCGCTCGGGCCGTTGGTGCGCCACGGCGACGATCAATGGTTCGACGTCGTCAAATGGACACTCTATGCCATGCTCAACGCCGAAGAGCTCGGCGTCTCCTCCCGGAATGTCGACGAGGCAGTGAAGTCGAACCAGCCGGAAATTAGGCGCCTGTTGGGCGTCGAGGGCAATTTCGGCGAGCAGCTCGGGCTGACCAAGGACTGGGTGGTGCGCATTGTCAAACAGGTCGGCAATTACGGTGAAGTATTCGAGCGCAATGTGGGAACGGGCTCTAAGCTCGGCATCAGTCGCGGCATCAATCGCCTCTGGACTAAAGGCGGCATTCAGTACGCGCCGCCGGTGCGGTGAGCTTACGGCCGATGGTACGCTGCCGAGTTCTATTGACGATCGTCATGCCCGCGAAAGCAAGCATCCAGTAAACCGCGCCGTTGTGCTGGAAATCTCTGTCGCTGGTTACCGAATGCTCCGCAACCGCAGGCGATGATTGCGAAACGGTGCTCGTTGCAGGTCAGTGCGAACCGCATCAACACCCATGCTCTCAAACAGCTTCCGATTTTCTGGAGTGATCGTCATTACTATAGCTTCTCGGTGTACTGTGAGAGCCGTCAGGGCCGTTACTCTTTATCTACCGACGCCCATTGCACCTAGGGCGTACCTAATCCCCGACCAATCCAGGTCTAATCTCTTACACCATCACGATTATTCAGGATGTAATAGTCTGTTTCTGAGCCAGATTCTGCGGTGACATTCGGGCTGCGGTGGCTACTTCGAGAGACGGGACGGCGTCATGGCCGGGCATGTCCTGGCCGTGTCGTCGTCATTGGAGCTACCAAAGATGTGGGTGCCAGCAACACCTGCAGTATGACGAAGGAGAATGATTCAACCTGCTCGGAATTTGCGCTAGCGCTGCAGCGGCCCGCCCGCCTTTTTCCAGGCGTCGATCCCGCCCTGGATGTGAGCCGCTGAGGCGAGGCCCGCGTCCTGCGCAGCCTGCACCGCCATCGCCGAGCGTTCTCCATAGGCGCAATAAAAGATGATGCGCTTGCCGCTCGCGCGGGCGAGTTCGTGCAGCATGCCGCCCGGACGGACATTGGCCGCGAGATCCGGGTAAGGGGCGTGCAGCGAGCCCGCAATGACGCCGTGCTTTTCGCGCTCGCTGCGCTCCCGCAGATCAACGAGCGCCACATCGGGTTTCCCGGTGAGGGAGAGCGCCTCGGCCGCGCTCACCGCCCAGCCGCGGCGCACAATGTCGTCTTGGGCCAGGCCCACATGCATGTTCGCAGGCACCGCGACATCCATCATCTTCGGATTGGGAAGATTGAGGTTGTTCATCACCTCGACATATTGGTCGATCGATTTCACCTGCAGGCGCGGATTGAATGCCTTTTCCTCGCCGATCGTCGAGACCGTTTCGCCCTTATAGTCGTGCGCGGGAAAGATCATGGTCTCGTCCGGCAAGCGAAGCAACTTATTGAAAATCGAGTCGTACTGAGCGCGCGCATCCCCGTTCTGGAAGTCCGTTCGGCCGGTACCACGGATGAGCAGTGTATCGCCGGTGAATACGCGATCCCGCATCAGGAAGCTGTAGGAATCGTCGGTATGGCCCGGCGTGTAGAGCACGTCCAGCGCCACGCCTTCGATCGTGAGCTTATCGCTCTCCGACAGCCGCATCGACACCACGTCGACCTTGCTGCGTTCGCCCATCACCGTCACGCAATGGGTCCGGTCGCGCAATGCGCCGAGGCCAGTCAGGTGATCGGCATGCAGATGCGTATCCACCGCCTTGACCAGTTTGAGGTCGAGCTCGTCGGCGAGTTGGATATAACGGTCGACCTTCTCGAGCACCGGATCGATGATCAGCGCTTCGCCGCCGCGCCGGCTGGCCATGAGGTAGGTGTAAGTACCGGATACGCTGTCGAAGAGTTGGCGGAAGATCATCACCGTGACTCGCCAATTCGGGAATTGCGAATCCCCTCGGTCTCGCGTGCACACTATAAATCTTCTAAGATGCCCAAAAAAGAGGCGTGGAGCCCACTAATCTTACGGCCAGGCCCTCCGTTTCGGTCAGGGCTTCGGCTCGACGGGAAGGTCGTCGCGCGATCCCCATTCGGACCACGAGCCGTCATAAAGCGCCTGAGGCGGCTTGCCCAGTGCGTCGAGCGCGAACCAGAGGATTGCGGCCGTCAGCCCGGAGCCGCAGGTGGTGATAATCGGCGCGCTCGGGTCAACGCCGGCTGCGGCAAATGCCGCTCTGAGCTTTTCCGGCGCGGCCAATCGTCCATTCTCGACGACGGATGTGGATGGGACGTTGAGTGCGCCCGGCATGTGACCTGATCGCAGGCCCGGCCGCGGTTCCGATGCTTGCCCCAGAAAACGTTCGGTGGAGCGCGCGTCGACAACCTGTGCCGATCTGCTCGCCAAGGCTGCGCGCACGCTGGCGAGCGAGGCCACGAGCTCCGCCTGCTTGCGCGCCCTGAAGGTGCGGGGTACCCGCTTCACCGGCCCAGTTTCGAGCGGGCGTCCTTCGGCTTTCCATTTCGGCAGGCCACCGTCGAGAATGAACGCCTTCTCGATGCCGAACACACGGAAGGTCCACCACACGCGCGGTGCCGAGTACATCCCGGCACCGTCGTAGATCACGATGGTGTCGGTATCCGCGATGCCGAGGGCGCCCACGTCACGGCCAAATTGGGCAGCATCCGGCAGCATGTGCGGCAGGGGATTGGAATGATCCGCAATCGCATCGATGTCGAGACGCACCGCGCCGGGAATGTGACCGGCCACGTATTCAGCCGCGGCGTCCCGCTTCATGGCCGGCAGGTAATAGGAGCCGTCAACCACGACGAGATCGGCGGCGCCGAGACGTTCGGCGAGCCAGTCGGTGCTCAAGAGCCAACGTGATGAGGGATGCTCATGCGGCATGGATCATCTCCGGGCTGAGACGGCGCGCCGCTCCTTGCGAGCAGCCTAAGCAAAGACAATGCGCACCCGCCGGTTCTGTCTGCCCTTCTTTTCGATCTGCGTCACGCGCACGTCACCGATTTCGTTCGTGTTACGGACATGTGTGCCGCCGCAGGGCTGCAGGTCGTATCCGACGATCTCGATGAGCCTTACGCGGCCGGTCCCGATCGGGGGCTTGACCGACATGGTCTTGACCAGGTTGGGCGCGGCTTCGAGTTCCGCATCGGTGATCCAGCGCGAGCGCACGTCGGCCCCGGCCGCGATCATCTCTGCAAGTTTTCTGGTGATCTCCTCTTTGTCGAGTCCTGCTTCGGGAATGTCGAAGTCGAGCCGTCCATCCGCGTCGCCGACCGCCCCGCCGGTCACGGGGTACGGCAGCACCGCCGAGAGCAGGTGCAGCGCGGTGTGCATGCGCATGCGGGCGTACCGCAAATCCCAGTCGATTGCGGCATTCACGGTCTCCCCAATTTTGACAGGCGCGCCGGTGGGGCCGGCCGGCTGATGCGAAATCTCCGTCTTCGCGGGGTCGGTATAGCTCGCGCTTGCAATCGGGATGGCATCGCCACTTGCGCTCATCAGCACGCCGCGATCGGCGGGCTGCCCACCAGAGGCGGCGTAGAACACGGTGCGGTCGAGTAAGAGAGCACCCGCGTCCGTCACACCGAGGACGGTCGCGCTGCATTCCTTCAGATAAGAATCCTCGCGGAACAGGCACTCGGTCGTCATGGCCTCGCAAGCTCTATGCGGTCTCAGGTTTTCGCGTACGGTATTTGCAGACTCATTCGCCGCTCCAGCCATTGCGGCACGGGCAGGCCTTTCTCGCGCAGGAAGCGGGGATTGAACAGCTTGGATTGATAGCGCGAGCCGCCGTCGGCGAGAATTGTCACGATCGTGCGGCCGGGCCCTAAATCCTTGGCCAGCCGGATGGCGCCCGCGACGTTGATGCCGGTCGAACCGCCCATGCACAATCCTTCGTGTTCGGCGAGCTCGAAGATGAGCGGCACCGCCTCCTCGTCGGGGATTAAATAGGACTTGTCCACCTTGATGTCTTCGATGATGCGGGTGACCCGCCCAAGCCCGATGCCCTCGGTGATGGAGCCGCCCTCCGACGCCTTGGCTTGTCCATGCGCAAACAAATTGTACATCGCCGCGCCCTTGGGATCGGCGATGCCGATGACGATATCGTTCTTCTTCTCGCGCAAGTAAGTTGCGACGCCGGCAACGGTCCCGCCCGTTCCGATGGCGCAGATGAAGCCGTCTATCTTCCCGCCGGTCTGTTGCCAGATTTCCGGGCCGGTCGAGACGTAATGCGCCTTGCGGTTGTCCAGGTTGTTCCACTGGTCGGCAAATAGCACGCCATTCGGCTCCTTCTCGCGCAGCTGTTCCGCCAGGCGCCGGCCGATGTGCTGATAGTTGTTCGGGTTGGCGTAGGGTACCGCCGGCACCTCAACGAGTTCGGCACCGCAGAGGCGCAACATGTCCTTCTTTTCCTGGCTCTGCGTCTCGGGAATGACGATGAGCGTGCGGTATCCGCGAGCATTGGCCACAAGCGCAAGCCCGATACCGGTGTTGCCTGCGGTCGCTTCGACGATGAGCCCGCCGGGCCTGATCTCCCCGCGCTTCTCTGCCTCAAGGATGATCTGGCGCGCTGGACGGTCCTTCACCGATTGGCCGGGATTCATGAATTCGGCCTTGCCCAGAATCGTGCAACGGGTTGCCGCCGATGCGCGCTTGAGGGTGATCAGCGGCGTGTTGCCGATCGCGGCGACAATGTCTTCGGCGACGCGCATGGGCTGCGACCTGTGGGACTAGTTCGTCGCGTCAACCAAGGTGAGTGTTCCCGGTCCCTCGCCGACGATGACGAGCCAAGTCTCCTCGTCTTTGGCGCCATCCCAATGCACTTGCTTGCCGAAATGGGTGACGAAGCTGCCTGCCGGCATCGCCGCCATATTGTCTTTGTCGACCTTGTTGCCGGTCGCCACCCACCATGTGCCTTTGACCACAGTGATGAAGCGGTCGTTGGGATGGAAGTGCGGCTTGCTGAAATTTCCCGGCTTGAACCGGTTGAAAACCACATAAGGTCCGCTCTTGGTCGGATCGCCATGCAACACGACCTGATTCACGCCCGCGGTGCCTGTCGGGTCGCGCCATTTATATTGGTCCGGCAGGGTGTAGACGACGGCCTTTGGATCGAGGCCGGAGAATTTGCCCACGGTCGGCTCGACCGGGGTGCTGCTTCCGGGTCCCTCGCCGAAGATGAGGAGCGAAGCGTCTTCGTCCTTAGCGCCGTCCCAGTGCACTTCTTTGCCGAAATGAGTCACGAACGTGCCTGTCGGCAACGGCACGCTGTTGTCGGGGTCGAAATTCGCGCCGCTGCCCATCCACCACGTGCCACCGAGCACCGTGATGAAGCGGTCGTTGGGATGGAAATGCGGTCGGCTGAAGTGATTTCCTTTCAGCCATTTGTTTCGTACGAGGTAGAGGCCGGGCTTCGATGGATCACCTACGAGCACTGCGTTCTGGGAGCCGGCCGCGCTCGGCGCACTCCAGCTGATCTGATCCGGCAACTGGTAGACGAGCGCTGCCGGGTTGAGTTCGGCTGCGTAGCTCGGCATCGCCAGCGAGAGAGCAAAATTTGCTCCGAGCAGCAGGCGCCGTGGATGAGCCGACATTTGTACCTCCCGTTCGATTTCCCCGCTGATTGCAAGCATGGTCCCCACGGCTGAGCGGAACCTAGATGACGAGCCTTCCTTCGACAAGCGCGATTGGCCGCGAATGTCAGCTGCTGCTAAAAGCAGATCATGAAACGCAGCAGCGACCGAATTCTCACCACGCATGTCGGCAGCCTGATCCGTCCGCAGCCGTTGCAGGCGTTCCTGCGTGCGAAGCAGGCGGTCAAGACTTTCGATCGGGACGGCTATGAGACATGCCTGAGCGAAAGCGTAGCCGAGATCGTCCGCCGGCAAGCCGAAACCGGCATCGACGTGGTCAGCGACGGCGAATTCGGGAAATCGATCAGTTGGTCGCAATACGCGCTCGAACGCTTGAGCAACTTCGAACGCCGTCCGCTTACGGCTGGGGCTAACCCGTTTCAGCGCGGCACAGATCGCTCGCGCTTCGCCGAGTTCTATGCCGAGCTCGATGCGCGCGAAGAGATCGCGACCAGCGCGGACGCGGTTTGCGTCGGGCCGATCGCGTATACCGGACAGGCCGAGCTCACCCGGGACATCGACAATTTCAAGGCCGCGCTCGCGGCCGTGAAGGTTGAGGAGGCTTTCCTGCCGGTCGCTGCCCCGGCAAGCGTCATTCCAGACCGCAAGAACGAGTACTACCGCAGCGACGAGGAATGCCTCGTCGCGATCGCCGCAGCGATGCGCACCGAATACAAGATGATCGTCGATGCCGGACTCTTGCTACAGCTCGACGACGCACGTACCGCCGTGACCTACGATCGCGTGGTGCCGCCGGCGAGCTTCGGCGATTACCGCAAATGGGTGGCCAGGCACGTGGAGGTGCTCAACCATGCAATCGAGGGCCTGCCGGCCGATCGCATGCGTTATCACGTGTGCTGGGGAAGCTGGCCTGGGCCGCATACCACCGACGTTCCGCTCAAGGATATCGTGGACCTCATCCTCAAGGTGAAGGTCGGTGCTTACGTGATCGAAGGGGCCAATCCTCGCCACGCGCACGAATGGAAGGTATGGCAGGACGTGAAGCTGCCCGAAGGCAAGGTGCTCATCCCAGGCGTGATCAGCCACGCCACCAATGTGGTTGAGCATCCCGAACTGATCGCGCAGCGCATCATCCGCTACGCGAGCCTCGTCGGACGCGAGAATGTGCTCGCTTGGAACGGATTGCGGCTTCGCGCAGGGGCCGTTCTATCGGCGGGTCCACCCCTCGATCATGTGGGCGAAGCTCGAGGCGCTGGTGGAAGGCGCGCGCCTTGCCCACCGAAGAGGGCGAGGTTCTTCAGGAAATTGCTGTACTGCGCCCCCACTTGCGCGGCCGGATATTCCCAGTAGCGATGTGCTAGCGCGGTCGCGCAAATGAGGAATAACGCGCAGAGCAGCGCGGCGTAACGGGTACCGACCCCCAAAATGAGGGCCGCGCCGATCAGGAATTCGACGGGCGCGCCAATCCAGGACCAAAACTCGGGCGCCGGCATGCCCAGATTTTTCAAGTAGCCCGCAAAGCCGGCGACGTTCCACAGCTTTCCGCCTGTGCCCGCTGAGCTCGCGAGAAAGAGCCACCCGAGCAGGACGCGGCCGATCAGCAAGAATGCGTCCGCGCTGCTGGCAGCGATACTGTCGGTGTGTGACAGCAACGGATGCGACGATTCGGTAGATTGAACGGACATGATTTCCGCCTCGACGTTACTTCCTTCTCTCGCGCTCGATCGAGTTTCGATGGGCGGAGGCTTCGCCGCTTGGCGAAACGTTGCGGAGCAAGCTTACTTGTCTGGACGATTCGTGCAAAGGGCTGTCCCAGCATTACGGGTCGGCAGCATGGGGAGGGACGCTTCGTTGAAGGGGTGGTCGCTCTTCATTATGGTGCATCGCCGTCAAACCGAGGGAGATTTCGAATGATCGTGTCGCGGCGCAGCATTTCGGCTGTCGCATTTGCCCTCACGCTCGGTGGTCTAACTGTGCCGGACGCCGTGCTGGCCCAGGACTACCCTACGCGCCCGGTCAAGATCATTGTGCCGTTCGGCGCTGGCGGGCCCGCCGACGTCTATTCCCGCGTACTCGCCCAGCACCTCTCGGACGCGCTCAAACAGCCCTTTGTCGTGGAGGATCGGCCCGGCGCCGGCTCCATCATCGGCACCGACGCGGCCGCCAAATCGCCGCCCGACGGCTATACGCTGCTCGCAATGTCGAACACGCACACGACCAACGAGTCGCTCATACCCAACAAACCCTTTCAGTTGATGCGCGACTTCGTGCCGGTGGCGGGCATCAATTATTCCGACCTGGTGATGGTGATCCATCCCTCGGTGCCGGCAAAGGACCTCAAGGAATTCATTGCCTACGCAAAGTCAAAGCCAGGCGAGCTCAACTATGCGTCCTCGGGTGCCGGCACGCCCTATCACATGGCGGCCGAACTGTTCAAAGCGATGAGCGGCACCGATCTGGTGCACGTGCCGCATAAAGCGTCCGGTGAAATGCGCAACAGCGTCATCGGCGGCCATGTGCAAATGGCGTTCGACGCCATCACCACGATGGCACCGAACGTGAAGGCGGGGCAGGTGCGGGCGCTCGGCACGTCCGCCGCCAAGCGCTCCTCGGTGTTGCCCGAGATTCCCACCATCGGCGAAGCGGGCGTGGCAGGCTACGAATCCACCATCTGGCTCGGCATCATGGCGCCCGCCGGGACACCGAAGGCGATCATCGACAGGCTCAATGCCGAAATCAACAAAGTGGTCACGCGCCCGGACGTTAAGGAGGCGTGGGACCAGCAGGGCGCGGTTCCATTGGTGATGACGCCTGGCGAGTTCGAGACATATCTGCGCGCTGATATCGAGAAATGGGCGCAGGTGGTGAAGACCGCAGGACTGAGAGCCGAGTGAGGTCGTCCCGCGGCTGCGACCGCTAGAGCAACGCGTCCGGTCGGCACGCCGTTGGCCGGGTACATGCCTTTAGATATTGCGTGTCCGCTGCAAAGGGCCGACAATATCCGCAATCACGATTACAAGAAGAGTCCGGCCGGCAAGCCGGTGAGGAGGCGACCATGCTCTCAGTGATGAAGTTCAAAATCATCCTGTGGGGAATGGCACAGCTTCTCAAGTATGCGGCCTGGCGATATCCCGCCTTCCGCGCGCGGCTTAAGGAATGCAATCTCGTCGGGCAGCTCAAAGCGCGCGATGAGGAGATCGGCCGTTGGTACGCGATCCGCGACGGGAGGATAAGCTCCGGCGCGGGGCTGCGCGCCGACGCCGACGTCACGCTCGGCTTCAAGACGGCCGCACTCGGCGCCGATCTGCTCATGCCGCCGGTCAACTGGCTCGATCAGATCAATGCGCAAAAGGATTTCAAGCTCACTGTCGATGGGCCGGAGGATCTCAGCAATTGGTTCGCGCAGACCATCATGATGAGCCAGAGCGTCGGCTTGAAGATCGGGACCCGGCTCGCCGACGGCACGATGCGCTACTGCAACATGACCAACGGCGGGCCGGTCTTCGTCCATGTCAAGGACGGAAAGATCCTCCGCCTGACGCCGATCGATTTTGGCGCCGACGATCCTCAACCTTGGACCATTGAAGCACGCGGGCTGAGATTCACCCCGCCGCGGAAGACCACGCTCGCGCCGCACGGCCAGAACGCCAAGTCGATCGTTTATTCGCCCGATCGCTTGCTTTATCCGATGAAGCGCGTCGACTTCGACCCCGACGGCCAGCGTAACCCGCAAAACCGGGGCAAGTCGGGCTATGTTCGCATCTCTTGGGAGGAAGCGCTCGACCTCGTCGCCGGTGAGATCCAACGGCTCAAGCGTACCTACGGTCCCGGCGTCATGGCGGTGTCGCACGGCTCGCATCACACGTGGGGCAATATCGGCTACTACCTCTCCGCGCTGTTCCGCTTTCGCAACGCCGTCGGTTATACGCAGATTCATCACAACCCCGACAGCTGGGAAGGCTGGTACTGGGGCGCGGTGCACCACTGGGGGTACACACTGCGGGTCGGCCAGTCGGAGACCTACGGAACGGTCGAGGACTGTCTCAAGAACTGCGACATGATCGTGTTCTGGGCCGCCGACCCCGAGAGCACCAGTGGCTCCTATGGCGCGCAGGAAGGCACCGTTCGCCGGCAATGGCTGAAGAACCCGAGCCTCGGCATCAAGGTCGTGCACGTCGATCCGTACTACAACGCGTCGGCGCAATTCCTGCCGGGCAAATGGTTCGCGCCCAAGCCCACGACCTCCGTCGCGATGGCGATGGCGATCGCTTACGTCTGGATCAAGGAAGACCTCTACGACAAGGAATACGTCAGGACGCATACCGTCGGCTTCGACAAGTGGAAGGCCTATCTCCTCGGCGAGGAGGACGGCATTGCGAAGACGCCGGAGTGGCAAGAGAAAGAGACAGGCGTCCCGGCAAAAGACGTGCGCGCGCTCGCGCGCGAATGGGGCAAGAAGCGCGTCTATCTCGCGCCGGGCGGCTGGGGCAATGGCCACGGCGGCGCTTGCCGCAACCAGACCGGCATCCAATGGGCGCGCGTCATGGTGTGCCTGACCGCGATGCAGGGCTTGGGCAAGCCGGGCGTCAACATGGGTAACTTGCAATGGGGCTGCCCGCTCGATTTCCAGTTCTACTTCCCCGGTTACGCGGACGGCGGCATGTCGGGCGATCTCGAAAACACCGCGATGCCGGTCGAGCTCTATCAGCGTATGCCGCAGTTGCCGAGCATGGCGACGACCTTCCAGCGCATCCCGCGGCTGCGCACCCCCGAGGCGATCGTCGACGGCAAGGCCGAAGGCTATCCCTGGGTCGGAAAATCCATCGAGCATCAATTCGCGAAGTTCTCATACCCCGCGCCCGGGCACGCGCCCGTGCGCATGATGTACAAATACGGCGGCTCGATTCTCTCGACCATGAACAATACGAACCGCTGGGTGCGGATGTATCAGTCGTCCAATCTCGAATTCGTGGTCAATCAATCGATCTGGTTCGAGGGCGAGGCTAAGTTCGCCGACGTGATTCTACCCGCGTGCACCAATTTCGAGAGGGTCGATATCAGCGAGTGGGCGGGGCTCGGCGGCTACGGCCATCACGGCCAGCAGCAACTGAACCACCGCGTCATCATTTTCCAGGCGCCGGCGATCACGCCGCTCGGGGAATCGAAGTCAGATTTCTGGATCTTCAACGAGATCTGTAAGCGGCTCGGTCTGGCCAACTATTTCTCGGAAGGCGTCAATGAAATCGACTGGGTCAAGCGCGTCTATCTCGCGTCCGATCTGCCCAAGGTGATCTCCTGGAAGACGTTCGTCAGGCGCGGCTACTACGTTGTGCCTGCGGAGAAAGAGAAGCTGCGCGCGCCAGTCTCCTTCCGCTGGTTCTGGGAGAACCGCAAGAAGGACGTGCCGGAGGCACAGCCGCTTCCCTCCGACTACACGGAGGAATATCTGCGCGGGCTGCAGACCCAGTCCGGCAAGCTCGAATTCGAATGCAACAGTCTCAAGCGCTTCAACGATCCCGAGCGGCCGCCGATCGTCAAATACGAGCCGTCGTGGGAAGGGCCGCATTCGGGGGAAATGTACCGGCGCTATCCGCTGCAACTCCTCACGCCCCATTCGAAGTACTCCTTCCACACCCAAGGCGACGGCAAGGATTCCTTCCTGCTCAACATCGAGGACCATCGGGTCAAGGTCGACGGCTATTATTACTGGATCGTGCGCCTCAACGCCGAGGACGCCGACGAGCGCGGCGTCAAGAAGCATGACTTGGTAAAAGTCTTCAATGATCGCGGCGCGGTGATCTGTGCGGCGCTGCCGACGCAGCGGCTGCCGCGCGGCGTCTGCCACGGCTACGAATCGTCGGCGATTTACGACCCTATGGGTGAGCCTGGCAAATCGGTCGATCGGGGCGGCTGCCTCAACCTGCTCACGCCAGAGCGCACCCAGACGAGCTCGACCCACTCCATTGCAGGCGCGAACGCGCTCGTTCAGGTCGAGGTGTGGGATGGGCGCACCGAGCACATGTCGGAGACGTTCGCGCGGATGGAGAAGGACAAAGAGATGCGTGAGACGCTCAAAGCCGCGCACCTCGTGCCGGCTAAATAAAAAGAGACGAGTAGCGAATGGCGAGTCGCGGGTAACCGAAGAGAGGTTCCGCCCATTCGGGTATTCGCCGGGAGGTCACGCAATGCAAAAATGGAACATGATCATCGACGTGGCCGAGTGCACGAATTGCAACCTGTGCACGCTCGCGGTCATGGATGAATATATCGACAATGCCTGGCCTCCTTACAGCGCGCCGATGCCGAAGCACGGCCACAAATGGATCAATATCCTGCAGAAGGAGCGCGGGCAGGTGCCGATGATCGACATCGCCTACGTTCCAACCATGTGCAATCACTGCGACAACCCGCCGTGCATGGCGAAGGCCGGCGACGCGGTGAGGAAGCGGGACGACGGGATCGTGCTCATCGATCCTGAGAAGGCGAGGGGACGCAAGGATCTCCTCGACGCCTGCCCTTACGGGCACATTTGGTGGAACGAAGAATTGCAGCTTCCGCAGATATGGCCGTTCGACGCCCATCTCCTCGACCAGGGGTGGCAACAGACCCGCGGCCAGCAGTCGTGCCCGACCGGCGCCATGCGTGCCATCAAGGCCGAGGACGAGGAAATGGCGCGCATGGCGCGCGAGGAACATCTCGAAGTGATGAAACCGGATTTGGGCACTCGCCCCCGCGTCTATTACCGCAATCTCTGGCGCTATTCGAAATGTTTTATTGGCGGCACGCTCTCGGCGGAGACGAACGGCGTGGTCGATTGTGTCGAGGGCGCGAGCGTCCGCCTCATCAAGGATGGGCGAACGGTTGCGGAGACAACGAGTGACGATTACGGCGATTTCAAATTCGACAAGCTCGACGAGAATTCGGGCACGTATCTCGTCGAGATATCCGCGAAGGGCCGGAGCAAGACCTCCGTCGAAGCGCGTCTGGGCGCTAGCCTCAATCTCGGCGAAATCAGGCTCTGATCTTTTCATTGCGGTGCGCGCACGATGGTTGACGCGACGCCGCTCATCTTTCTGCAACTCGGCCCCGCGTATGAGGCCCTCTTTCCGTGGGCCGAGGCGCTGTTGCGTGCCGTCGTGGGATTTGCGCTGGTCCCGCACGGGCTGCGCAACACCTTCGGCATGTTTCCGTCGACGGGCGTGTTGTCGCACAACTTGGGGCAATTGGCGCAACAGCTCGACCGCGACGGCTATGGTCCCGGCAAATTCTGGGCGCCTGCCATCTCGCTGACGCAGCTGGTTGCGGGCCCGATGCTCGCTCTCGGCTTATTCACCCGGCTCGTGGCCTGCCCGATCGTCATTTTCCTCATCGTGTCCAATTACGAACGCTGGCGCGTGGGCGGATATTTCTGGAACAAGACCGGCCTCGAATACACGCTCATGTGGACCGTCGCCGCCCTCTATTTCTTGGTGCATGGCGGCGGTGCGATCTCGCTCGATCATCTCCTCATCGGGCGAGAATTCTGACCGCCAGCTCGCTGGAATACGCCGGCCGGTTTCGTTACTGTACTGTACGGAAACGCGACGCTACGCTTCCGACCGCTGATCACCACGAGGAGCTTTGCCGTGAACATCCATACCAAGAGCAGCCCAGCGACCACGATCTCCCCGGCGGAATGGCAGAGCCGCGTCGAGCTCGCGGCGGTCTATCGCCTCGTCGCGCACCATGGGTGGGACGATGTCATTTACAACCACTGCTCCATGCGCGTTCCAGGCGAAGACCGGAAATTCTTGATGAAGCAGCACGAGCTGTTGTGGACGGAGGTCACGGCCTCCAATCTTGTCAAGGTGGATATGGATGAGGACCTCGACGAGCGGGCTGGCGTCAACCGCCCGGGCTTTACGCTGCACAGCGCCATCCTGCGGGGGCGAGCGGACGTGAACTGCGCGGTTCACGTCCATACTCGGACCGGAATGGCGATTGCAGGACTCAAGCGCGGATTGCGGATGATCTCGCAGGAAGCGGTGCGTTTCTTCGGCTCTCTCGGTTATCATCCGTACGAGGGAATTACGGAGGACTTCGACGAGCGCGAGCGCCTCATCGCTCACCTCGGCGACAATCGCGCCATGATCATGCAGAACCACGGTGTGCTCACGGTGGGCAGGACCGCGCGCGAGGCCTTCATCCTCATGAAGCACCTGTTGGAGGCCGCGGAAATCCAGTTAAGTATGGAAGCAACCGGCGGCGAGTTGATCGAGATCCCGCCCGAGGTCTGCAAGAAGACTGCGATGCAATACGAAAAGCACGACAGCGGCCGCGGCGCCGCTGATTGGCCGGCTTACCTTCGTCTGCTCGACCGCCTCGATCCGAGCTATCGGAACTGAGGCTGGCGGAGGGTTAGGCACGCACCTCCGGCAATCTCGAGCGCGCGCATGGCGCACCTGCCGTGACCCGAAGGCATGGCCTGGTCGCGCTGCCCTGGTATATGATCCGCAGCGGCCAAGGGGCGCCACGCGCGGTCGGGCGCCGGCCCCTGCAGTCGATCCACAAGGAGCTTCGCTCATGCTCGACGTCGTCAAACAAGTTGCACCGTCAATTCCCTTCGACGCGGATCGGCTGGATCGTTTGATGGACGAGGCCGGGATCGATGTCCTGGTCGTGACGTCCAAACACAATGTGCAGTATCTGCTCGGCGGGCATCGCGCCTTTTTCTTCGAGTCCATGGACGCGATGGCGGTCCTCGTCTATCCCAAGGGCGGACGGCAGAAGGCAGGTTATTTTGGCCATCGCATGGAAGGCTTTCAGAAGGAAAACGATCCCTTCTGGGTACCCGAGTCACAGACCAATTCGTCAGGAACCGTCGATGCCATGCAGAAGGCGATCGAGTACCTGCGCAAATTGGGATTGAAGCCGCGCCGGATCGGCGCCGAGCTCGGCTTCCTGCCGGTCGATGCCGGCACCGCGTTACACAAGGCCTTCTCCGGCAGCGAGATCGTCGATGCGCTATTCGTGCTCGAGCGGCTGCGCGCGGTGAAAAGCCCCGAAGAATTGCGGCAGCTGCGCATCGCCTCCGAGCGGGTGATCGAGTCGATGCTGGCGGTCATCGCCAATCACGGTCCAGGTGCGAGCAAGCGCGAACTGACCGAAACGCTCCGGCGGGAGGAGACCGCTCGCGGGCTCGTCTTCGACTACTGCCTCATCACGGCGGGCTCGAGTCTCAACCGCGCGCCATCGGATCAGAAATGGAACAAGGGCGACATCCTCTCGCTCGACTCCGGCGGCAACTATCACGGCTACATCGGCGACCTCTGCCGGATGGCAATCCATGGAGATCCGGATCCCGAGCTCGAGGACCTATTGGGCGAGATCGAGCAGATTCAGCGCGCGGCGATGAAGCCGATCAAGGCCGGCATTGCGGGCGGGGCGATCTACGCCGCGGCCGAGCCGCTGGTGCACAAATCCAAGCACCACAACCACATGCATTTCCTCGCCCATGGAATGGGATTGGTCAGTCACGAGGCGCCGCGGCTAACCGCGACGGGTCCTGTTCCCTACGACGCGTATGATGCGGAGCGCCCGCTCGAAGCGGGAATGGTGGTCTCGGTCGAGACCACGCTGCAACACCCCCAACGTGGATTCATCAAGCTCGAAGATACGGTCGCGGTCGCCGGCGCCGGCTTTGAGATCTACGGCGAGGGCGGTCGTGGCTGGAACCGCGGCCGTACCGCGGCAAGGTGAGCTGGCCGCGTCTTGCTGCGCGGGATATCCGACGCTAACGATTGGCTCGTCCCCTCAGCAAGCATGGGAGGCACGAACAGCGCCTTGGAAAAGGGTGTGCGCGCGCCGGGACGACGGCGGGCGATCTGAACTCCGAAGCAGCCGGATCGCGGATTTAGATGCTCACCGCGAGCAGTGCCACCGCGCCGATACCGACGACGAGGACCAGCAAAGCGATCGGGTCGTAGTCGAGCCAGTGTCTGGTTTGTGCAGTCATGATGCACCTCGCCCTGAAAGCCGCATCCACTTTTCTCCGAACCCTGTTCAGGGCGGTCGGTGGCTTGCGTCTCTATTAGTCGCGGATGAGGGGGCAGAGGTTCAAACCTGGCGGTTGGGCATGCGCACTGGTGCGAGCCGGAATCGCGACACAGTAACGGTTTGACTCTACTCTAGATATTTCGCTGCGGTTTCCTGGCGGTCCAAACCAGGTCGAACGCAACGTGGCGGGATTGTGGCGACGCGTCGATCAATGGCCCTGGCAGTTGCACCCTGAGGCGCTTTGCAGCGGCTCAATTCAGTTCTGCGCGGCCGCGCGGCTCACTGCATGAACCAGCCGTGGCTCACGACCAGCGATTGCCCGGTTAATGCATTGCTCTCAAAACCGGCAAAGAATACCGCCGTTTCGGCCACGTCCGCGACGGTGGTGAATTCGCCGTCGACCGTGTCCTTGAGCATCACGTTCTTGATCACGTCGGCTTCCGAGATGCCGAGCTCTTTGGCTTGCTCGGGGATCTGCTTGTCGACCAGCGGCGTGCGCACGAAGCCGGGGCAGATGACATTGGCGCGCACGCCGTGCTTGGCGCCTTCTTTCGCGACCACCTTGGCAAGCCCGATCAACCCGTGCTTGGCGGTGACATAAGGCGCCTTCAACAGCGACGCCTCCTTCGAGTGCACCGATCCCATATAGATGATGCTGCCGCCGGTGCCCTGTTTGTACATGCGCTGCAAGACGGCGCGTGTGGTGAGAAACGCACCGTCGAGATGGATGCTCAATAGCCGTTTCCAGTCTGCGAACTTGAACTCATCGAGCGGGGCGACAATTTGAATGCCGGCATTGCTCACGAGCACATCGATTTTTCCGAACTGCTCGACCGTCCGCGCGGCACCCGCCTCCACCTGCTGCTCATTCGTCACATCCATGACCACGCCGAAGGCTTTGCGGGTGTCGCCCAGTTCCGCCGCGGCCGCATCGGCTGCCTTTTGATTCAAATCGGCGATCACAACGCGCGCTCCCTCGCGCACGAAAGCTTTGGCGATCTCCTTGCCGATGCCGCTAGCGGCGCCGGTCACGATGGCAACTTTGTCCTTGAGACGCATGTCACGACACTCCTGCCGTGGCCGGCTTGGGCGCTGACTCTCGCTTCGTCGACGGCTGGAGATAGTCGTAGGCGACTTTGCCGAGGCCCAGCGTGAGGTCGCAAACGAGATGTACGGCGGAGACGACCTCGAGCACCGGCAGCTCTGCGACTGGGGCGAGCGCGTGCGGCGTGAGCGAAATCGCTGCGGGACCGGTCCAGGCTCCCTTGAGCGTCACGTCCTCGAGATAGTATTCGACGAGCTCGCAGATTCGCGGGCTGCCGTCGACGTGCGGGATGATTTTGAGCAGAAAGTTCGGCGCCGCCAAGGAAGCGCGGATCGCCGCGGCGTCGGCCACTTTGTGCTTGTATCCCATCGTGGCGGTGACGGCCCGAACCGGGCCGTAGTCGAGCGTGCCGACCAATTGATCGATCTCGACATGCAGCGTCGGGTTGGCGAGTTTTTTCGGGAATCCCCAAAGCTCGCGGCCACCTGCGATCGGCGGCTCGTCGTTGAGGAACATGCAATGGGTGTAGCCGCCCTTGCGGCCGCGAAAGCGAACCGGAATGACCTGTCCGGTCTCGGTGTAGTCGCCGAACCCGGTGGAATCCGGCATGCGGATGACCTCGTATTTGACGAGAGGCTCATCGACCTCGAGCGGCTCGGGGACGACCGCACGCAGTTTGTCGGGGTCCGTTCGATAAGTGATGATCATGAACTCGCGGTCGACGAAGCGATAAGGGCCGGGCGGGTAGGCCGGGCTCGTCAACGGCATGGCGAACGCGCGCGCCTTGACCTCTGCTTCCTTCATACTGTGCTCCTTATGATCCAGTCGATATGCAGGGCGCCGCGCTCACTCGCGGCCGTCGACGGCGGCGTCGAACGTGGCTACCCCGGCCTGATCCACCGGGCGCTGCAGCGCTTCCGGATGGCGCAACGTGCGGATCGCGTCGTTGTAGCCGGCGTTCCAGTGCTCGATCATGCTGGTGCGGGAGAACTCGTAATCTTTGGATTGAGGCTCATAGCTCTTCGACCGGTAGATCAGGTGCACGATTTGGTAGACGTTGCGGTCCGCGACACTCTTCAACAGTTGCCCCTCGTCGGATTCGAGGATCTCGGTTGGAATCTTTTCCAGAAGATTCGCCAGCGCCATTCGAACACATTGGATCTGCTTGAACTGATCCGTGCTGGCCCGCGTCCTGCTCGAATACTGGATCTCTTTCTGTCGCGACATCACGTCGTTGAGATCGCTCGGCAACTCTCCGCGCGAGCTCCACAGGTCGACTTGGAACGTAAGCGTGTCCTGGCGCGTATCGCCCGACACCACCCACTGCAGCGGCGTGTTGGAGACGAGACCACCATCCCAATAGAGCTCGCCGTCCACGTCGACCGCAGGACAGCCGGGCGGCAGCGCCCCGCTCGCCATGATGTGCTCGGGCCGGATCTTGTGCGTGGTCGAATCGAAATAGACGAAGTTGCCGCTGCGGATGTTCACGGCCCCGACGCTGAACCGCATCTCGCCGGCATTGATGCGATCGAAATCGACGAGCCGCTCGAGCGTGCTCCGCAGCGGCGTCGTGTCATACCAGCTGGTCGCCTCAACCGTGCCCGGCGGCGAGAGATAGGGCGGCGGAAACCGCGGCTTGAAAAAACCGGGAGCGCCCTCGAACAGGGTCGCTCCGGCACGCAGTCGATTGGCGAAAACGTGACCAGTATCGCCGCGTAACCAGTAGTGGGCGAGACCGAACGGGTCGAACAAGAGCTGGGTGGTGACTTGCTCCCAAAAGGCGCGCAGCCTTTCGAGCCGTGTCTCGGGCGGATTGCCCGCGATCAGCGCGCAGTTGATGGCGCCGATCGAAATTCCCGCGACCCAATCGGGATGCAGGTTTGCCTCGGCAAGCGCCTGATACACGCCAGCTTGAAATGCGCCGAGTGCGCCGCCCCCTTGCAGCACCAAGGCGACGCAATCGAAAGGCGGCCGCGGCAAACCCCGGTGGCTCTTCAGCAGCGGCTTGACGAAGTGCCGGCTGATGTCTCGGGGCGACGCCATCGATCGCTCTTTCACATCGGCCGGCGAACTCTCGCGTTTCGCCGTCAACGGCGCGACACGAGCCGAAGCGTCACTGGAAGTCATGCAATGACCGATCCTGTTTTCAGGTACCTGCTGTCTTGAACGCGAGCGCGCAAAGCGAACGATGTTGAAGCCGAGCTCGCGGCCGTTCGGCACTCACGCTGCTCCTCCGCAAACAAAGCGACTGCCTCAGCAAATCACGATCACGTGGATGATTTGTGTCACTTCAATTGCCTCCCCCACCGCCACCTAAAGACCTTTCCATCTGCGCCGCATCGCGCCCCATCTGCAGGCAGACAAGGACCTCAACGTAGCTGGGGTTCCCGCCGGTTTCGGTGGTGGCAACACACCGCTCGCGCAGCGCCGGCGAAAACTGCGTCCACTCTTTTTCAAGCTCGTCACGCGCACTTTTTTCGTCGGCGAGGCATTGCCGCAGGCTCGTATCCAAGCTCAAGCTGTCGCCCATCTTAGCCGCCGCGCGACAGCCGGGCTCGACGTTGAGAGCTGGAACACCCTCGGCGACCAGCAGCGTGCCACCGAGCGCGAGGAGCACCGCTGACGGAAACATTAGACCCTCCCGCGCTCCCGCGCGATTACTTGGATCGCTTAACGTGCGCGCTGAGGGGGGTCAACGGCGTCGTCGACCGATCCTCGAAGCCCGCTCAGGGTACCACCGTCGGGCGCCGTCCTGCACACGCGCTTTGACCACCGCTCCCAATCGCGTCCTTCCCCACGCCGTGCAGTATGTCCGCCTCGACTACGCGCCGGCGAGAATAACTTGCATCATAAGCACCGCTTGCGCGAAATTGCTGCGAATAGTGTGATTGCGATGGGATTTTTGCGGCCGAGCTAGTCTACGGCGTGGATGATGGTGCCTTGAGCTTGCAGCTATTGAGCACTGCATGGTAGCCCTTCTCGCCTTTTTGGAAGCTCACGTCGGCGGTGAACACGTATGATCCGCGTTTCGGCTCCTTGAGCTCGTAAACCCACCAATTCGTGACTTGACCCGGACGGTTCGAATATTCGGCGCAGGTCCCATCCGGCCCGTCGACGATCGGAACGCTTTGCATCTCGTAACGATAGTCCTTCGCACTTGGCCAGGCGACGCCGATTGCGAAACTCGGCCGCTCGTAGTCCAAGGGAAAGGGCTGTGAGAGATTCTTGGGGTCACCGCAATTGGGAAAGGTGGTCACGTATTCCGCCCGGCCGCTGCAGATCATGATCGGCGCGCCATTATTCCAATCGACTCCGCCGGGCAGGGCGCCCCAATGCGTCTGGCAGCAGGTCTCGACGGGCACCGCTGGCCATCCGGCTGGAGTCTGAAAGGATGTGCTTTGGCTGCTGATGCAATAATTGGTGGTGCAGGCGTATTGCGCCGACCCCGGCGACGCAGCCGATAATGCGAGGACAGTCAGCGCCAAAAAATATCGCACCGTCTTCATGGAGCCCTTTCCAACGACAGTCTTCGTCCGCGTCGTTTTGTCCGCATGCCGGCAGGTCTTTGCCGACTCCGCGTGCTGATGTACACTACTACGCCGAGTGCGCCAACGATCGAGCGGCACTTCTGCAGTCGCTCAGTCATCCAACCCGAGGTCAGCCCCGCGTGGCCACAAGTCATAACCTGCGCAGCCTGCGGCGAGGGTCGTCTTTGGTCATGTTGCCTGCAGAGTGGGGCTCACCGGCGAAAATGCCGGAGACGAGCAGGAGACGCGTCGCCAAAGACCCGCTGCGCGGGGCCGGTGCTCGGCTATCCGTCCTCGCCTGCGCGGGAATACTCACGCTTCTGACCGCCTGCGGTCAGGAAAACCGCTTCGTTGCGCCGCCGCCGCCGACGGTGATCGTGCAGCTACCTCTGCAGCAGACGGTCACGCCCTATTTGGAAGCGACCGGCAACGCCGCCTCGGTGAATACGGTCAAGCTCTTGGCGCGCGTGCAAGGCTACGTGCAGGAGATCAAGTATCAGGACGGTGCCACAGTGAAGAAGGGCACGCCCCTGTTCGTGATCGAGCCGGAGCCCTACAAGGTGCAGCTCGAGCAAGCGCAAGCGGCGGAGGAGGGCGCCAAGGCAACGCTGGTCAATGCCGAAGCCCAATTCACCCGTCAGCAGGAACTCCAATCGAAGGATGTGTCGACGCAGGCCAATCTCGACCAGGCGCGCGCCGCCCGCGATACCGCGCGCGCCAACGTGCTGCAGGCGCAGGCCGCGACCCAGACCGCGGAGATCAATCTCGGCTACACGACGGTTTCGGCTCCCTTCGATGGCGTTGTGACCGCGCGCAAAGTCTCGGTCGGCGAGCTGGTCGGCGGCGATCACACGAGCGAGCTCGCGACCATCGTGCAGATCGACCCGATCTGGGTATGGTTCAATCTGAGCGAACGGGACGTGCAACGCGTGCGCGCGCAAATGGCCGAGCGCGCCGTGACCATCGCCGATCTGATCAACAAGGTCCCGATCGAGGTCGGCCTGCAGACCGAGACCGGATATCCCCACAAGGGCGTGCTCGACTACTCGGCCCCCGACGTCAACCAGTCGACCGGAACGCTGCAGGTGCGCGGCATCTTCGAGAATGCAAAACAGGCGCTCCTGCCGGGCTATTTCGTGCGCGTGCGCGTGCCGCTGCGGCCTGAGCAGGCGCTGCTCGTGCCGGAAGTCGCCGTCGGCGCCGATCAGGCGGGCCGCTACGTGCTCACGGTCAATGCGGACACTCGGCCAAACGACGGGCGAGATGCGCGTGATCGAGAGCGGGCTCAAGCCCGACGAGCGCGTGGTCGTATCCGGCATTCTCGACGCCGTGCCGGGCCAGAAGGTGGATCCGCAGCTACAGACGCCGAAGTCGGCGGCCGCCGGGCCGACCGGATCGAAATAGCCGCGCCTCATGATATCGAAATTCTTCATCGAGCGCCCCGTTCTGGCGAACGTGCTTGCGATCCTCATGGTCGTGATCGGCGGCGTGGCGCTGCTGCGGCTGGCCGTCGCGCAATATCCCAATGTGGTGCCGCCGACCATTTCGGTGACCACGCGCTACCCCGGCGCCAGCGCGCGCGCGGTGGTCGACACCGTCGCGCTGCCGATCGAGCAGCAGGTCAATGGTGTGGACGGCATGATCTACATGCAGTCCTACAGCGCTTCCGACGGCAGCTATACGCTCATCGTCACGTTCAAGATCGGAATGGACATCAACTTCGCGCAGGTGCTGGTGCAGAACCGGGTATCCAGCGCGCTGGCGCAGTTGCCACAGGCCGTGCAAGCCCAGGGCGTGACGGTGCAGCAGAAATCGACCGCGATTCTGCAATTCGTAACGCTGACCTCGCCCGACGATCGCTATGACAGCCTGTTCCTCGCCAACTACGCGACCATCACCCTGCAGCCGGAGCTGGCGCGCCTGCCGGGCGTCGGACAAGTCAATATTTTCGGGGCCGGCCAGTATTCGATGCGCATCTGGCTCGACCCCAACAAGCTCTACGCCCGTTCCTTGACGACGGAGGACGTGGTCACCGCACTCAAGGGCCAGAACCAACAAGTCACCGCCGGCCAGCTCGGCATGCCGCCGGCGCCGGACACGCAAGCGTTCCAGTACACGCTCGACATCGCCGGCCGCTTCGACGACGTCAGCCAGTTCGAGAACATCGTCGTCAAAACCGAATCCAACGGGCAGATGGTCCATGTGCGCGACGTCGGCCGCGTCGAGCTTGGCGCGCAAACCTACAGCCAGGTCTTCACGCTCAACGACAAGCCGTCGGCAGGAATCGGCATCTATCAGACGCTGGAGGCGAACGCACTCGATGTGGCGGGCGACGTTGCGGCCAAGATGAAGGAGCTCGCGAAGAGTTTTCCGCCCGGGCTCACCTACAGCATTCCGTTCGACACCACCACCTTCGTGCGCGCGTCCATCAACGAAGTGTGGAAGACGCTGTTCGAGGCGGCAATCCTGGTGCTGATCGTGATCGTGGTGTTTCTGCAGGACTGGCGCGCGATGCTGGTGCCGATGACCACCGTTCCGGTCACCATCATCGGCGCGTTCGCCGCCATGGCGGCGCTCGGCTTTACGATTAACCTATCGACGCTGTTCGCGATCGTGCTAGCGATCGGGATCGTCGTCGACGACGCCATCGTCGTGGTCGAGGGCGCAGCGCACCACATCGAGCGAGGTCTGCCGCCCAAGCAAGCGGCGATCCAGGCTATGAACGAGCTGTTCGGTCCGATCATCGGCATCACGCTCGTGCTGATGTCGGTGTTCCTTCCGGCCGCGTTCATCCCGGGCCTTACCGGCAAAATGTTTGCCCAGTTCGCGCTGGTGATCGCGGCGACAGCGTTCCTCAGCGCCGTCAACGCCGCCACGCTCAAGCCGACGCAATGCGCGCTGTGGCTGCGGGCACCGGTGCCGCCGAACGAGCGCAACCTGTTCTTTCGCGCCTTCAACGCCCTCTACGACCCCTTCGAGCGCGCCTACGGGCGGCTGATCGGCAGTATGGTCGCGCGCAGCGGGCTGATGTGCGTGATCGCTCTGATCGTCATTGTGGGCGCGGGCTACGGCCTTTCACGCGTCGCTACCGGTTTCCTTCCGATCGAAGACCAAGGCTACGTGCTGGTGACAGTGCAGTTGCCGGATGGCGCCTCGCTGGTGCGCACCAAGCGTGTACTCGACCAGGTCGGCGCGATCGCCGGCAAAAATCCCGCGGTCGCAAACGTGATCGGGATTTCCGGCGTCTCCGCGCTCGACAACAATTCAACCCTTGCCAATGCGGGCGTCGCCTATGTCGTGCTGAAGGATTGGAGCGATCGCGGTAAGGGCGAAGACTTGCAGTCGCTGTTTCAGCAATTCAACCGCGATTTCGCCGCGATCACGGAAGCGCGCATCGTGGTGTTTCCGCCGCCGCCGATCCAGGGCATCGGCAATGCCGGCGGCTTTGCCATGCAGCTCGAGCTGCGCGACGGCAGCTTCGATCTGGCCAAGTTGCAGACCACGACCAATGCGGTGATCAAGGACGCGCAGACGCAGAGCGGCTTGCAGCGGGTAACGAGCTCGTTCCGTTCCACCGTGCCGCAGCTCAAGGTGGACGTGGACCGCGCCAAGGCCGAGACGCTGCAGGTATCGATCGACGACGTGTTCGCGACGCTCGGGGCTTATCTCGGATCGAGCTTCGTCGATCAGTTCAACAAGTTCGGGCGGGTCTTCCAAGTCTACGTGCAGGCGGATTCGCAATTCCGCCTGCGGCCACAGGACATCGAGCAGCTTCCCGTGCGCAACAAGCAGGGCGCCATCATCCCGCTGGGCACCATGGTACACATTACCCCGACGGTCGGCCCCTCCTTGCTCAGCCTTTATAACTTCTATCCCTCTTCGACGGTCATGGGGCTGCCGGCGACGGGCTTTAGTTCGGGCGAAGCGATAGTGCTCATGCAGCAGATCGCGCAGAAGGCATCGCCTCCCGGCATCGGCTACGAATGGACCGCCATGTCGTATCAGGAGAAGCTCGTCGGCAACCAGATCTACTACATCTTCGCCGTGTCCATGCTGCTGGTCTATTTGGTGCTCGCCGGCCAATACGAGAGCTGGTTCTTGCCGGTCGCGGTGCTGCTTGCGGTGCCGCTGTCGCTGGTGGGACCGGTTTCCGCGCTCAAGGGGCTCGGTATCGACAACAACCTCTATACGCAAATCGGCCTCGTGCTGCTAATTGCACTCTCGGCCAAGAACGCGATCCTGATCGTGGAAGTTGCGCGGGAGCGGCGCGCATTCGAGGGCAAGCCCATCATCGAGGCTGCCGTCGAGGCGGCACGTGTCCGTTTTCGGCCCATTCTGATGACCTCGTTCGCCTTTATCCTCGGCGTGCTGCCGCTGGTGTTCGCGACCGGGGCCGGCGCCAATTCGCGCAAATCGATCGGCATTGCGGTATCGAGCGGCATGCTCGCCTCGACCTGCCTTGCCGTGCTGTTCGTGCCGTCGTTCTTTGTCGTCGTGCGCCAGTTCGAGGAATGGCGTGCCGCGCGCAAGAGCAAGGCGGCGGCAAAGGCGGTGCCTGCCGAGTCGAGGGCGAGCGGATGATAGGAGAGGCCTCCCATGGCTGAGTTATCGCGAGACGAGGTTGCGGAGATCCTTGGACCGGTGGGCGATGCGATCGCGGCCGAAATCATCGCGACCGGTATTAGCAAAGCGGGGCTGTTGGCGGCGCGGGATCGGGTGGTCAGGGATCGCAAAACTCGCACGCCCGGGCCACCGCTCAAGCCGGGGGCCTTTGCCCAGGTCGTCGACATTCTCGAGCGAACGCACGGGATTTTGGGCGAGGGCGGCGGCTCGCTCGAATAGGTGGGGTTGTCGGACCGCGTGCACTGCGGCCACTCCCGCAGCCGAGGCCCTGAACCCGGAATCCTGCAAACGGTGTCGGTTGTTACTGGAGCTCTCGCCGCCCTCGCGGCTCGGCCGGAGCGACGAATTTTTATCAGGAAATAGTGATCACCACGGCGGCGAACGCCACGACCAGAACGGCAATCGCAGCCGCGAGCACCGTGACGCAGGTCGCCAGTGCCCGTACGAGGCCGTCGCGGCGGGCGCCAAAGGCTGCCCGATGCGGCGGCACGCTCGGCATTGCGGGTCGGGACTCCATAATGCCCTCCTCATCGCGCATGCGTAGGGAACGCACCGGCTTCGCGAGAGCCTACTCCGCGGCTCCGGCCAGGAACGCGGCCATGAGCATCATGAAGCCGAAAGCCAGCCACAGCAGCTCGGTGGGAACAATCGACACCATAATGTCACGCACACGCCACTTCACGAGAAGCCTCCGAAATTTAGTGTGGTGAGCAGCGCTTCCGGTTCACGTTTTTTGCCGTCTTGGGACGAAAATTGCTTTCGTGCGAAGCTCATTCCCCGGTCAGGTCGTCTGATGCGTCATCCCGAGGGAAGCGGGGCAAAACGGAATCCATAACCGCTGCCAATGCTTATGGAGCCTGCCGCGGTCCGCGGCCGGCGCGATGACATCCCGAAACCGGGGTTTTAGTCCGTTCGCAGCCAGCGCTAGGCGTTGCGATTGGGGGTGCCGAGCAGGTGGACGTTCGGCGGCAGCATCACGTTGTCGAACTGCTGCGTGAACATGGCCGCGGCGAAGAACGCGACCGCCCGCAGCGTTTCTTTGCCGGTATTGGCGAGGTCGTGCCGCATCGGCGTCGGCAGAACGAAAACGCTGCCCGGCCCGACCTGATGCTTGCTGCCGTCTTCCAGGCGAAGCTCGCCGGTGCCGGCGAGGATGTACTGGGTCTCCTCGGTCGCATCGGTATGCCAGCCGAGCCGCCCGCCGGGCTCGATCTCGTAGACAATGGTCGAGGACGTGGTCGTTCCGTGGCCGCCATAGGCGGCAAACGCGCCGGCCCATCGCACCGCCGGGTCGTCCACTCCCCCGACCTTCGCGCGCGGAAGAGTGGTGGTATCGACAACGAACGCTGGCGCTGACGCCACGGCCGCCTCCTTATGATGCGATCGCCCCGCTCGCGGGGCGATTCAGGTGTGGCGGCGCGCCGTGTCGCCGGAGCGTTGCCGCATAGCGAAACGTTATAGGCGCCTGCCAAGGAGCGTCAATGTCGGTCATCGCACGCGATATTGGTTCGCGTAATGCTTGCCAAGGATCTTGCGGATCTGGCGGCCAAGCTGCTTGTTGGGGATTGGTGGCGGTGGCTTGTCGCTGCGCCTTTGCGGCTTTCCTCGCTGCGGTTTCGCGCCTTCTTTACGCATCGCTCTCAACTCCGTTCATTCCCGCGCAAGCGGGAATCCAGGACCGCTTGCTTCGAGCCCTTCGCTCTGGGTCCCCGCTTTTCGCGGGGACGAGCGGAGATTGGAGCATTCGACCGCATTAAATAACAATTTCGACCGGGCTGCCGATCGCAAGGCCGAGGTCGCGGTCGGCGCGGCCGCGATTAACGGCGATTTCAGCAAGGCCGTTCGAATTCTCATACCAGAACGCCGCGCCGGGCGGCCGATCGCTGAAGGTCGTTGCGCGCTCGAGGGCCCGCCCCGCCACCGCAAGCCTGGCCTTTTCCGCCAGCATCGATGCGCGCAGGCCAGTCATCGCATTGCCGAAATGGTCGACGTAGACGATTTCGGCAAGGTCGTCCGGCCAGTTTGCGCGGCGCTCCGCGCGCGGCCGTCCTGGAGGCGGCTCCCCGCGCGCTATCATGGCCGCCACCGGTGCGAACAGGTCGCGTCCATGAAAGCTCGCGGAGAGATTTTCGGGCCTCCACTCGATCTCGAAGCTGCGCGCCCTCATGGCGCGGCGCTCGACGAGCTCGAACAGCCCGTTGCCGGGGCCCACATACCAGCGGCCGTCGGCTTCGAGCATGACCGGCGGACGCGGGCCGCCGACGCCGGGATCGACGACGCAGAGAAACGTGGTGCCCGCCGCGAACCACTGCGCATAGGCCGCCAACAGATAGGCCGCCGCCTTGGGATTGCCCGCCGGCGCATCGGCGAAGAGATCGATCGCCGGGATGCCCGGCGCCATTTGATGCAGCACCGCCTTCATCTGCCCCGTATAGGGGCCCTGCAATCCGAAATCCGTGAACAGCACGATCATGGCGAATGCTGTAAGCATACGCTCGTGTCCCGCGAAAGCGGGCACGCACCGCCTCTGGAATATGGCTCCCCAGCATCAGCGCGTTTACGCGCGTCCATAGCCCGTCGAAGACGGGCGTAAACGCCCTTAAGGACGCGTTATGCGACCGCATGAAAAGTGGCGCCGCGGCGTCGAGTTCCAACGCGCGCGCCGCCAAGACGGATCGGGCGATGCGGGGCGTTACTCCCGCTCTTTCGGCTTGTCGGCGTCCCCTGCATCGCCGCCTTGTGGAGAGTGGAAAGCCTACCGCGTCACCGCGGCGATCGCCCGAAACTCAATTTCACCCGCGCCGGATCGTTTCCGGCGCCTGGGGTGATTTATGACAATTCAAACCGGTTAGCGTTCCCGCGGCCGATGGCGGGAAGCATCGCGGCCCGCTCAGCGGCGGGCGTTACTCTTGATGCCACCGACGTCCGACGTGGGTTTGGTCGGTTGTTGTGTGTACTTGCGCTGTTCATCGTTCCGTTCTGCCGTTTCACTTCCGCATGTCCAGCGAAATACCAACATTTGATGCCATCTTTTCTATAGCTGCCTCTGTTCTCTTCAGGGTTCTTGCAATGATCGGAAGTGGACGCTTCTTGGCCGCAAGTGTCCGAAGTCTGCGTAATTCGTCATCAGTCCAACGCACAGCCACGCCCAGCGGCACGCCCAAGTTCGAAGCTTTTTTCTTTGTAGAATCGAGGCTCCGTTTGAGCCTTCGCGCAATCGCGGGCGCAGACAATCTTTGGCTTGCGAGAACTTTCAACTGGCGAATTTCATCTTTAGTCCAGATGCGTAGCTTAAAGGATTTCTTTTTTGTGCGACCGGTCTTTGACCTTCGCGCCATGTTTACACCCGCTCCCGCACTATCAGCCCCTTGCGCTGTTCGTCGCTGAGATTGAATTGTGCGACGGCGGCAGCTTCGGCCGCCTTCTCATTCGCCGCGTCAACAGTCCCGAGGTATCGCCCGTGCTTTCTGATGATCGAGACGCGCCAGGAGCGGAGCTTGTCAGCGGTTTTCTTGTGTAGCCGGTCGGTCACACCGCGCGAAACTTGTAGCCTGTTGCCCCTCATGTTGCCCCGAGCTGGTTTTGGGCTTTTTGCGCTCACTTCGAAATCGATCTAAGCCTTTGAATGTGTTTGGCTCCCCGGGCCGGATTCGAACCAGCGACCAACCGGTTAACAGCCGGTTGCTCTACCGCTGAGCTACCGGGGACCACGCACGCGAGCATTCGCTTCTAACAAAGGCCGCAGGCGCTTGCAAAGCGCGAAATCGGCGCCGGCGGGCATCGTTCGCGGCGAGGAGCAGGAGCGGCAGGACCCCGCTGTGCTCACCGCGCGGCGTCTCCCGCGCTCACGGCCATGTCGGAAGACGCGGGACCGCGCGCGACCGCGAACTCGGCCACGCAGCGGGCGAGATCGCGCAAATGCAGGCGCAGCTGATCGAGCGCAAAGCCGAGCGCGAAGATGCGCTCCAGCGCCTCATCCGACAACGCACGGGTGACGCCTTCGCGGCGTAGCGCCGCGAGCTCGGCGGCATAGCCCTCGAGCGCGGATTCGGCCGCTTCGAGCGAAGGCGGCGCTCGCCGCGCCGACAGCGCGGCGGCGCTCAAGCGCAGATAAGCAGCGCTCGTCTCGCTCACGCGCGCAAGCGGCGGGTCGAGCCGCGGCTGGAGCGCCTCGGGCAGCGGCGCAACGGCGGCCCGCCCGATGATCACGAGATCGTGGCGCAGCCGCAGCATGGTGCGCAACAGCGGCCGCTGGTCGGGGTCCGCGCCTAGCCGCGTGATCCGCTCATGCGAAGCCTCGAGCGCGATCTTGTCGAAACGCGCTAGCGCCTCGCCGATCAGGTTCTGCATGTCCGGCAACGCCGGGCGATTCGGATCTTGCGAGAACCCCGCGAACAGATCCGGCAGAAATCGCGCCATGAGCGAAAGCATCCCCGTCGCCGCTTCGATGGCGAGGTCATGCGCGCGCGCGGGCAAAACGAAAAGCGAGACGAGGAGGCCGATGACGCATCCAACCGCGACTTCGATCACGCGCTCGAAGGCCGCCGCGATCGGGCCCGTATGCGTGATGGTGGGGCCGAAGAAGACCATGACGGCGGTGAAGGGCGCGGCGCTGAAGCGCGGATAGAGCGCGGCGAGCAGAACCGCCGGCGCGAGCGCAATCGCGAGCGCCGCGAACACCGCGACCGCGTTGTCATGCGGAACGAGCGCGCCGATCGCGCCGGCGTAGACGGCGCCGCCCAGCGTGCTGAGCAAATAGTCGGTCGATGCCTTGAGTGACCTGCCGACGTTGATTTGGGTGAGGATGACGGCGGTGAGCACGGCCCAGAGTGCGATCGGCAGGTGCAACAGCTGCGCCGCCGCCAAGGTGAGAACCGCGGCCGTCGTGCTGCGTACGCACAGCCGCAGCTCCGCGCTGTGGTCGGCGCTCCATGTACGCAGCTCCCTCCAACCTGTTGCCAAATGGCTCATGGCAAGCTCCTCGCCGGCGACTCTTTTCCGTTGCCACGCTTATTGTAGCGGCCCTCATGCTCAGGAGCATCGCGGCGCGAAGCGAACACATATGCTCCACAAGACGAATGCGCCGCGATGCGTCTCGAAGCATGAGCGCGTGCGCCGCGGCCGTCCTCATCCTTCGAGACGCGCGCGCGCCCGCTGGAATTTGCGGACACGCGTGCGCATTCGCGCTCCTCAGGATGAGGACGGCGATCGCGTTAGAAATCACTTCTCACGATGTCAAACAGCCCATCTCGTTCCCGCGGCGCGTTTTCTGCGCCCGGGTTTTGAACCTTTTGCCTCGCGCACCCCAATGAAAGGGTGGCGGAGCGCCGAGAGACGTACGGGTGCTCGGACACCCGGGGCCTGCACGTAACGCGGCAGGCCAGGCACCTTGCGAGGCGCCTTGCGCCCCATAACGCGGGACGCCCGCCTCTCGGCGCTCACACCGTGGCGATTTTGGGCTCCGGTCCCGCGCTTGCCTCACCGGACTTGCGCCCGGATCGGTGCGAGCTCCTCGCGGCCGGGTCGTAGTGCCCGGCTGGCGGGGTCCCGTGCCTCCCGGGACAGCGGTTCCAAGCCGCTGCCGCAGGA